>Ga0209254_10004000_pt1 | contig 13477 bp, 13 predicted proteins | sample FrelakmetDIP11DI_FD_187148 | JGI IMG/M metagenome (GOLD analysis project Ga0209254, IMG submission 187148) | Freshwater lake sediment microbial communities from the University of Notre Dame, USA, for methane emissions studies - DIP11 DI (SPAdes)... | ecosystem: Environmental > Aquatic >...
CGTCTGCTTGCCGGCGTTGATCAGGTCGGCATCGACCGTGTCTTCGGTCGGGAACGCGCCGATGCCGAGCATGCCGTTCTCGCTCTGCAACCAGACCTCGATGCTGGGGTCGACGAAGTTGGCCACCAGCGTCGGCAGGCCGATGCCGAGGTTGACGTAGAAGCCGTCAGCCAGTTCCTTGGCCGCGCGGGCTGCCATTTGATCGTGTGTCCAGCTCATGGTCAGGCCCCCGCCTTTTCGGTGATGGTTCTCTTCTCGATGCGCTTCTCGGGATGCGCATTGAGCACGATGCGGTGCACATAGATGCCCGCCAGGTGCACGGAGTCGGGCTCGAAGCTGCCGGTCTCGACGATCTCCTCGACCTCGACCACCGTCACCTTGCCGGCCATCGCGACGGCCGGGTTGAAGTTGCGCGCAGTCAGCCGGAACAGCAGGTTGCCACTCTTGTCGGCCTTCCAGGCCTTGACCAGTGACACGTCGGGCACCAGCGAACGCTCCATCACGTAGGTATGGCCGTCGAACTCGCGCAACTCCTTGCCCTCGGCAACCAGCGTGCCGACGCCGGTGCGGGTGAAGAAGGCCGGGATGCCGGCGCCGCCGGCGCGCAACTTTTCGGCCAACGTGCCCTGCGGCGTGAACTCCAGTTCGAGTTCGCCGGCCAGGTACTGGCGCTCGAATTCCTTGTTCTCGCCGACATAGCTCGAGATCATGCGTTTGATCTGCCGCGTCTCGAGCAGCTTGCCGAGGCCGAAGCCATCGACGCCGGCGTTGTTGGAAATGACGGTCAGGTCTTTCACGCCGCTGTCGCGCAGCGCATCGATCAGCGCCTCGGGAATGCCGCACAGGCCGAAGCCGCCGACAGCCATCAACTGCCCGTCCTTGACGAGGCCGGCGAGCGCGGCTTTCGCGCTCGGATAGATCTTCTTCATGCGTGTCGTCTCCAAGGAAGTGCTGCTGCGCGAGCGTACTACGTAACCCTTTACGTAGTCGTTACGTAGAATTCAGTAATCGACGTCGCCGCCCACCCATGACCCTCGACTACCGCATCGCTTTCGATCTGGCGCCGATCGGCTTGGTGCTGTCGAAGGACCGCCTGATTCAAAGCTGCAACCTGCAGTTGTTGGCGATGTTCGGCGCCACGCGGCCCGAGCAGCTCGATGGCCACAGCTTCGAGCTGCTGTACCCGACGCACGACGAGTTCGAGCGCACCGGTGCGCGCATCATTGCCAGCCTGGACAAGCGCGGCTTCTACGCCGACGAACGCATCATGAAGCGCCTGTCGGGCGAGCTGTTCTGGTGCCATGTGTCGGGCCGTGCGCTCGACCCGGCACACCCGCACGCGGCCGGCATCTGGAGTTTCGAGGACTTGTCGGCCAGGCGCCGGGTCGGCATCGAGCTGACTGCCCGAGAGCGCGAAATCGCCGCCCTGCTGATCGAAGGGCTGACCAGCAAGCGCATCGGCCTGCGCCTGGCCATCAGCCCGCGCACGGTGGATGTCTATCGCGCACGGCTGATGCGCAAGTACGCCGCGTCGACGACACCCGAACTGGTCAACAAGCTGCTGCGCGCCTGAGACAGCCCATGATCTTTCCTGTGCCCTGCCCCGATCCCGCAGACGAGCCTGGCTGGGATGCCTTGCTCGGCGACGACGCCGCGCTCGCCGCCGGCGTCGCCGCCATCTGCGCCCGGCACGGCCTCGACGGGCGGCAGACCCTTCGCTACGACAGTGGCTCCTTGCCGGTGTATGCGATCGGCACGGCGCATGTGCTCAAGCTGTTTCCGCCGCACGAAGGCAGTAGTGCGGCGATCGAAGCGCGCACGCTCGCCGCCGTGCAGGGCGCGCTGTCGATCCCGACACCGCAGCTGCTGGCAGTCGATACGGTCGATGGCTGGCACTGCCTGTTGATGAGCCAGTTGCACGGTCGCCGGTTGGTCGACGCGTGGCCGGCGCTGTCGATCGCGCAGCGCGACCGCATCGCCGATGAACTGGGTTCGGCCGTCGCCGCCCTGCATGCCATCGACCCCGCGCCGCTCGCCGACTTCCAGCCGCAATGGCACGAGTTCGTGGCGACGCAGCGCGACAGTGCCGTCGAGCGCCAGCGCGCGCGGCGCCTCGACAGCGACTGGCTCGAACGCCTGCCCGAGTTCCTGCAAGCCTGGATGCCGCCGGTCGATGCCCGCCTGTCGCTGCTGCACACCGAGTTGATGCGCGAACACCTGCTGGTCGACACCGATGGCGCCAGTTGCCGCTTGACCGGCTTGTTCGACTTCGAGCCGGCGATGGTCGGTGCGCCCGAGTACGACTTCGCGTCCTTCGGCCTGTTCGTCGCCTGTGGCGACGGCCGCTTCCTGCGCCGCGCGCTGCTGGCCTACGGCTACCGCCCCGATCAACTCGACAGCGCGCTGCAATGCCGCCTGATGGCCCATGCGATGCTGCACCGCTATAGCAATCTGCGCTGGTACCTCGAACGCCTGCCGGCGCAGGGCGCAACCTGCTTCGAGCAGCTGGCGGCCCGCTGGTGGCCCTTGTCCTGAACCCTTCTGAAAGCGAGCCCGCCGATGATCGTCGTCCATCACCTCGAAAACTCGCGCTCGCAGCGCGTGCTCTGGCTGCTCGAAGAACTGGGGCTGCCCTATGAGGTCAAGCGCTACGCGCGCGACAGCAAGACCTCGCTGGCGCCGCCCGAGTTGGCTGCCGTGCATCCGCTCGGCAAGTCGCCGGTGGTCAGCGAAGGCGCCACCGTGGTCGCCGAGACGGGTGCCATCGTCGAGTACCTGCTCGACAAGGCCGGCGGCCAGCGCCTGCGACCGGCCGCCGGATCCTCGGATCGGCTGCGCTTCACCTACTGGCTGCACTTTGCCGAAGGCTCGGCGATGCCACCGCTGGTGATGTCGCTGATCTTCAACAAGGTGCGCACGGCGCCGATGCCGTTCTTTGCCAAGCCGATCGCCAAGGCTATTGCGAACAAGGTGATGACCGGCTTCGTGCAGCCCAACATCGACAGCCAGCTCGCCTTCATGGAAGCCGAGCTGCAATCGCGGCCGTGGTTCGCGGGCAGCGACTTCAGCGCTGCCGACATCATGATGAGCTTCCCGCTCGAAGCCGCGGCCTCGCGTGGCGGGCTGGACCGGCGCTACGTGAAGCTCAGCGACTTCCTGGCCCGCATCCACGCCCGGCCGGCCTACCAGCGTGCGCTGGAGCGCGGCGGGCCGTACGCCCTGCTGAAGTGACCTGGGCGAGCGGCAGCGCCGAACTCAAGGCTGGCGTGCGATCACGCCGCAGGCGATGCGCGCGCCAGAGTTGCCGGTCGGCTGGGTCTTGTAGTCGTCGGGCATGGCATGCACGATCAGGCCCTTGCCGACGATGTCGGCCGCGCCGCTGCCGATCGTCACGCCCGACAGGCGGAACTTGACGTCGGCACGGCCCTGCGCATCGGCCTTCAGCGCCGGCAGGTCGCCGGCATGGTGCTCGGCGTCCGGTGCGCCATGCGGCTTGCCGCTCGGGTTGAAGTGGCCGCCGGTGCTCATGCCGTCGCCGCTGCTGCAGTCGCCCTTCTCGTGGATGTGAAAGCCGTGCTCCTGGCCCGGCTTCAGGCCTTCGAGCTTGGCCTGCACCATCGTGTGCTCGCCTTGCTGCGCAAAGGTGACCATGCCCGAGGTGGCATTGCCACGCGTGGCTTCGAGCTTGGCCGTGGCCGTCGGGCCGCTGCCCGGCATCATGCCGGCACAGCCGGCCAGCGAGGCTGCAGCAGCCAAGGTCGCAAAGGTGAATCGAGGGTTCATAGTGAAGACTCCTGCGGGAATGAAGCGCGGATGCTAAGCGAAGCGCGAACTACGGGCTTGCAGGGATCGGCTGCGCCCGGGCGCGCGGTTAGCATGCAGCGATGTGGCGCTTTGTGCTGACCCGCCTGGGCCTTGTCGTGCCGACTTTCATCGGCATGACGATGCTGGCGTTCTTCCTGATCCGGCTGGTGCCGGGCGATCCGATCGAGACGCTGGCGGGCGAGCGCGGCATCGACCCGGCGCGCCATGCCGCGCTGATGAAGGATTACGGCATGGACCGCCCGCTGATGGTCCAGTACGGCCTGTACGTCGGCCGGCTGCTGCACGGCGATCTGGGCAAGTCGATGATCACGCAGACCCCCGTGGTGGAAGAGTTCATTGCCCTGTTTCCGGCCACGATCGAGCTGGCCGTGTGCGCGATCCTGTTCGCGCTGGTCATCGGCATCCCGGCCGGGATGCTGGCGGCCGTCAAGCGCAATTCGGTGCTCGACCACGGCGTGATGATCGGTTCGCTGACCGGCTACTCGATGCCGATCTTCTGGTGGGGCCTGCTGCTGATCCTGCTGTTTTCGGTGCAGCTCGGCTGGACGCCGGTGTCGGGGCGCATCGCGGTGGCCTACTACTTCGAACCGGTCACCGGCTTCCACCTCATCGACGCGTGGTTGTCGGGTGAGAAAGGCGCGCTGAAGTCGGCCGCCTCACACCTGATCCTGCCGACCATCGTGCTCGGCACCAACCCGCTGGGGATCATTGCGCGAATGACGCGCTCGGCGATGCTCGAAGTGCTGAGCGAGGACTACATCCGCACCGCGCGGGCCAAGGGCCTGTCGAACCTGCGCGTGGTCGCCCTTCATGCGTTTCGCAACGCGCTGATCCCGGTGGTCACCGTGATCGGGCTGCAGGTCAGCGTGCTGTTCACCGGCGCGATCCTGACCGAGACGATCTTCTCCTGGCCGGGTGTCGGCAAGTGGATGATCGAGGCCATCGCGCGGCGTGACTACCCGGTGCTGCAAGGTGGCCTGCTGCTGCTCGGCGGCGTGGTGATGCTCGTCAACCTGCTGGTGGACATGACCTACGGCGTCATCAACCCGCGCATTTCACGCCGCTGAGCGCGTCACCGACCGATGTCTGCCACCCCCGCCTCCCTGCCTCGCACGCCGGTCACCAACCCGGAGGTGGCTCAACCACCGGGCCCGCTGCGCGAGTTCTGGGGCCAGTTCAGCGCCAACGCCGGCGCGGTGGCCGGGCTGGTGATCGTTGTCGCCGTGCTGCTGCTCGCGGCACTGGCGCCCTGGCTCGCGCCCTACCCACCCGACCTGACCAACAACACCGCCTTCCTGCGCCCGCCGGCCTGGCAGGAAGGCGGCTCGTCGGCCTACTGGCTCGGCACCGACGCTATCGGCCGCGACCTGGTCTCGCGGCTGATGCACGGCGCCCGGCTGTCGCTGGTGATCGGCATCGCCGTCGTGGCCCTGTCGATCGCGGTCGGCATCGCGCTGGGCCTGATCGCCGGCTTCGCGCGCGGCGTCACCGACATCGTGATCATGCGCATGATGGACATCATCCTCACGCTGCCCAGCCTGCTGCTGGCGATCGTGATCGTGGCCATCCTCGGCCCCGGCATGATGAACGCGATGCTGGCGGTGGCCATCGTCGTGCTGCCGCACTACGTGCGCATCACTCGCGCCGCCGTCATCACGGAATCGTCGAAGGACTACGTCACCGCCGCACGGGTGGCCGGCGCCGGGCGCCAGCGGCTGATGTTCCAGGAAGTGCTGCCCAACTGTGCCGCACCGTTGATCGTGCAGGCCTCGCTCGGCATCTCGACCGCCATCCTCGACGCCGCCGCGCTCGGTTTCCTGGGCCTCGGCGCGCAACCCCCCGCCGCCGAGTGGGGCACGATGCTGGCCGACGCGCGCGAATTCGTGCTGCGCGCCTGGTGGGTCGTGACCTTCCCGGGGCTGATGATCCTGATCACCGTGCTGGCCTTCAACCTGCTGGGTGATGGCTTGCGCGATGCGCTGGATCCGAAGCTGAAGCGTTGACATGATCGCCTTCGGTGTGTCCGTTCAAAGTTTGGCTAACTGCGTTGCTTGCCGGGTTCCGGCCCGGCGGCCGGGCCGGACCCCGGCAAGCAACGCAGTTGACAAAGTCTTCCAACCAACGGCCCGGGCGGGCACGCGAAGCACCTGACCATGCCGCTACTCGAAGTCGAAGACCTGCACGTCGAGTTCGCGACCCAGAGCGCGACGATGCACGCTGTCGAGGGCGTGTCGCTCACGCTCGACGAGGGCGAGGTGCTGGGCATCGTCGGCGAATCGGGTTCGGGCAAGAGCGTGAGCATGCTGGCGCTGATGGGGTTGGTGGCGTTTCCCGGCGTCGTGCGCGCCAGGCAGTTGCGCTTTGCCGGCCGCGACCTGTTGACGCTGTCGCCGCGCGAGCGCCGCGCGCTCACCGGCCGCGACGTGGCGATGATCTTCCAGGATCCGACGACCAGCCTGAACCCCTGCTTCACGATCGGCTTCCAGCTCTGCGAAACCCTGCGCGGCCACCTCGGCTTGGACCGCCGTGCCGCGACCCGGCGCGCGACGGAGCTGTTGGAGCAGGTCGGCATCCCCGCGGCAGCCAGCCGCTTGAAGGACTTCCCGCACCAGATGTCGGGCGGCATGAACCAGCGCGTGATGATCGCGATGGCGATCGCCTGCAACCCGCGCCTGCTGATCGCCGACGAGCCGACGACAGCCCTCGACGTCACGATCCAGGCCCAGATCCTCGACCTGTTGCGCAGCCTGCAGAAGGAGCGCGGCATGGCGCTGGTGCTGATCACCCACAACATGGGCGTGGTGGCCGAGATGGCGCAGCGAGTGGCGGTGATGTACGCCGGACAGGTGGTCGAGCAGCGCAGTGCCGCCGCGCTGTTCGGATCGCCGCAGCACCCCTACACCGCGGCACTGATGGCCGCGATGCCCGAGCGCAGCGACGGCAGTGCACGCCTGGCCAACATTCCCGGCGTCGTGCCCGGCCTGTTCGATCGGCCCACCGGCTGCCTGTTCGCGCCGCGCTGCACGTTCGCCACTGAGCACTCGTTGCAGGTGCGGCCGGCGCTGCGCGAATGGCAAGGGGGCTTGGTGTGCTGCCATCACCCGCTCGGCGATCCGAACCGCGAAGCAACGATCCAGCTGCATCGGCCGCTGACGGGAGTCACGGCATGACAGCCGCAGTGGTCGTCGAGGCCCAGGGCCTGACGCAGCGCTACACGATCCGCCGCGGCCTGTTCCGCGAGCCGGCAAGCCTGCAGGCCGTCGGCGGCGTGTCGTTTCGCATCGAGGCCGGCCGCACGCTGGCGGTCGTCGGCGAATCGGGTTGCGGCAAGTCGACGCTGGCCCGCCTGGTCACGCTGATCGAGAAGCCGACGGCCGGCAGCCTGCAACTCGGTGGCGTCGATGCCGTGGCGCCGCCGACCAGCAAGGCCGAAGGCCAGCGCCTGCGCCGCTTGGTGCAACTGGTGTTCCAGAACCCCTTCGGCTCGCTCAACCCGCGGCACAAGATCGGCCGCATCCTCGAGACGCCGCTGGCGATCCACCAGACGCTGAGCGGTGCCGAGCGCACCGAGCGCTCGCAGGCGATGCTGGCGCGAGTCGGCCTGCGTCCCGAACATGCCGACCGCTACGCCCACATGTTCTCGGGCGGGCAGCGCCAGCGCATCGCGATCGCCCGCGCGCTCATGCTCGACCCGGCGCTGCTGGTCGCCGACGAACCGGTGTCGGCGCTCGACGTGTCGGTGCAGGCCCAGGTACTGAACCTGCTGACCGACTTGCAGCACGAAATCGGCGTGGCCTACCTGTTCATCTCGCACGACCTCGGCGTGGTGCGCCACATCGCCCACGACGTGATGGTGATGTACCTTGGCCAGGTGATGGAACACGCGCCCAAGGCACGCCTGTTCGCCCGCCCGCTGCACCCCTACACCCGCGCGCTGCTCGGCTCGACCCCGGGCCTGGGCCGCCCGGCGGGCGTCGAGCGCGTGGTGCTGCAGGGCGAACTGCCCTCGCCGCTCGACCCGCCCGCCGGCTGCGTGTTCAGCACGCGCTGCCCGCATGCCGACGCCCGCTGCCGCGCCGAGCGGCCAGCGCTGCGCCCGCTCGACGGCACCCAGGTGGCTTGCCACCACGCCGAGCGCTGGCTGTAGCCGGGCGTCTCGGGGCGAATGCGGAGACGCCGCACGCCTTCGTGCAGGTACGATGGCACCTTCTCGAATGCACCCCACAGGAGCCGCTCCATGAACCGAATCCGCATCGCCCAACGCCGGCCACATGCCCTGGCCATCGCCGCCCTCGCCCTTGCCGCCTTGACGGCCGGCACGGCTTCGGCCAAGACCCTGGTCTACTGCTCCGAGGGCAGCCCGGAAAACTTCTACCCCGGCATCAACACGACGGGCACCTCGTTCGACGTCAACAGCCAGATCTACGGCCGGATCGTCGACTTCGAGCGCGGTGGCACGACCGTGGTGCCCGGCCTGGCCGAGCGCTGGACGATTTCGCCCGACGGCCTGACCTACACGTTCCATATCCGCAAGGGCGTGAAGTGGCACTCGAACAAGAACTTCAAGCCGACGCGCGACTTCAACGCCGACGACTTCATCTTCTCGATCGAACGGCAGTGGAAGGAGAACGACCCCTACTTCAAGGTCACGAGCCCCAACCACTCGTATTTCAACGACATGGGCATGCCCAAGCTGCTCAAGTCGGTCGACAAGGTCGACGAGTACACGGTGAAGATCGAGCTCAACCGTCCCGAGGCGCCCTTCCTGTCGAACCTGGCGATGGAGTACGCCGGCATCCAGAGCAAGGAGTACGCGATCGCGATGCTCAAGGCCGGCACACCCGAGAAGATCGACCAGGAGCCGATCGGCACCGGGCCCTTCACCCTGGTGCAGTACCAGAAGGATGCCGTGATCCGCTTCAAGGCCTTCCCGCAATACTGGCGCGGCAAGGCCAAGATCGACGACCTGGTGTTTTCGATCACGCCCGATGCCTCGGTACGCTGGGCCAAGCTGCAAAAGGGCGAATGCCATGTCATGCCCTACCCGAACCCGGCCGATCTCGACGCCATCCGCAAGGACCCGAAAGTCACTGTGCTGGAACAGGCCGGCCTGAATGTCGGCTACCTGGCCTTCAACACGCAGAAGAAGCCCTTCGACGACGTGCGCGTGCGCAAGGCCATCAGCATGGCCATCAACAAGAAGGCCATCATCGATGGCGTCTACCTCTCCACCGGCGTGGCCGCGAAGAACCCGATCCCGCCGTCGATGTGGTCCTACAACGATGCCATCAAGGACGACCCCTTCGATCCCGAAGGCGCGAAGAAGCTGCTCGCCGCGGCCGGTTTTCCCAACGGCCTGAGCACCGACCTGTGGGCCATGCCGGTGCAGCGTCCCTACAACCCGAATGCCAAGCGCATTGCCGAGCTGATGCAGGCCGACCTGGCCAAGATCGGCGTCAAGGCCGAGATCAAGACCTTCGAGTGGGGTGAGTACCGCAAGCGCATGCAGGCCGGCGAACACCAGATGGGCATGCTCGGCTGGACGGGCGACAACGGCGACCCCGACAACTTCCTGCACACCCTGCTGGGTTGCGACTCGGCCAAGAGCGTCAGCGGCAGCAACGTCGCCAAGTTCTGCCACCAGCCCTTCGACGACCTGGTGGTCAAGGCCAAGACCGTGTCCAAGCAGGCCGAGCGTACCGAGCTGTACAAGAAGGCGCAGGTCATCTTCAAGGAACAGGCGCCGTGGTTCACGATCGCCCACGCGGTGCAGCTGAAGCCGGTGCGCAAGGAAGTCGTCGACTTCAAACTCAGCCCGTTCGGCCGCCACACCTTCTACGGGGTCGACATCAAGGAGTGAGTGGCGGCGAATCGCCAGGCCGAGCCCAGGCGTCGGCTCGGCCTCGCGTGACGACATGAGGACCTGAGGGCGTCAGGACGTGAGGTGGATCACCGCGCCACCGCTGGAGCAGCGACGATGAGCATCTACGACCAGCACCTCGACCGCAATCCGGCCAACTTCGTGGCCATGAGCCCGGTCAGCTTCGTCGAACGCAGCGCCGAGGTGTTCGGCGACCTGCCCGCCGTGGTGCACGGCACGCGCCGGACCACCTGGGCGCAGTTGCGCGAGCGCTCGGCCCGCCTGGCCGCCGCGCTGCGCGCACTGGGCGTGGCCCGCGGCAGCACCGTCAGCGTGATGCTGCCCAACACGCCCGAGATGGTCGAGGTGCACTACGCGGTGCCGGCGCTGAACGCCGTGCTCAATACGCTGAACACGCGGCTGGATGCGCCGCTGCTGGCCTGGCAGATGAACCACTGCGAAGCGCAGGTGCTGATCACCGACCGCGAGTTCGCACCCGTGATGGCCGAGGCGCTGCGCCTGCTGCGCGACGAGCACGGGCGCACGCCTGTGGTGATCGACGTCGCCGACAGCGAATACAGCGGCCCTGGCGACATGCTCGGCACGCGCGAGTACGAAGCCCTGCTCGCCGCGCATGCGCCGCTGGCGCATCTGGACGGGCCGGCCGACGAGTGGGATGCCATCGCGATCAGCTACACCAGCGGCACCACCGGCGACCCGAAAGGCGTCGTCACCCACCACCGCGGTGCCTACCTCAATGCAGTCTGCAACGCGGCGACCTGGACGATGCCGCATTTCCCACGCTACCTGTGGACGGTGCCGATGTTTCACTGCAACGGCTGGTGCTTCCCATGGACGGTGGCAATGCTCGGCGGCACGCATGTGTGCCTTCGGCGGGTGGAGGCCAAGGGCATCCTCGATGCGATTCGTGAGCACCGCGCCGACCACTACTGCGCCGCGCCCATCGTGCACAACCTGATCATCAATGCACCGGCGGCGATGCGCGAGGGCATCACGCACAAGGTGCGCGGCATGGTCGCCGGGGCCGCGCCACCGGCCGCGATGATCGATGGCATGGCCAGGATCGGCTTCGACGTCATTCATGTCTATGGCCTGACCGAGACCTATGCCCCGGCCTCGGTGGCGGTGCAGCGGCCCTCCTGGGCCAGCGAGAGTTTGTCGGAGCAGACACGGCTCAACGGCCGCCAGGGCGTGCGCTACATGCTGCAGGAAGGCATGACGGTGATGGACCCCGAGACGATGCGCGAGGTGAGCGCCGACGGCCAGACCATGGGCGAGATCATGTTCCGGGGCAACATCGTGATGAAGGGCTACCTGAAGAACCCGGCGTCCACCGCCAAGGCCTTCGAGGGCGGCTGGTTCCACACCGGTGACCTGGCCGTGATCGAGCCCGACCGCTACGTGAAGATCAAGGACCGCAGCAAGGACATCATCATCAGCGGCGGCGAGAACATCAGCTCGCTCGAAGTCGAAGACGCGCTCTACCGCCACCCCGCCGTGCTGGCCTGCGCGGTGGTGGCACGGCCCGACCCGAAGTGGGGCGAGAGCCCCGTGGCCTTTGTCGAGACGCAGCCGGGATCGACCGTCACCGCCACCGAGCTGATCGCCCACTGCAAGGGCCTGCTGGCCGGCTACAAGGTGCCGCGCGACGTGCGCTTCGAGCCGATCCCGAAAACCTCGACCGGCAAGATCCAGAAATTCCAGTTGCGCCAACGCGCGAAGTCGTCGTCGGCGATCGAGTAAGGAGCAGCAGCGTGCCCAGTGAATCCCCGGTGCTTCACACGCAGGACGCGCGCGGCGTCGTCACCCTCACCTTGAACCGACCGAAGGCCTTCAATGCCCTGTCGGAGGCGATGCTCGAAGCGATGCAGGCCGAGATCGACCGCGTGGCCACCGATGAGACGGCACGCGTCGTCGTCATCGCCGCCGCAGGCCGTGCCTTTTGCGCCGGGCATGACCTGAAGGAGATGCGCGCCCAGCCCACGTTGGCCTATCAAGAGCGTCTGTTCGCGCAATGCGCGCACATGATGCTGAGCCTGCAGCGCCTGCCCGTGCCGGTGATCGCGCGCGTCCACGGCATGGCCACGGCAGCCGGCTGCCAGCTGGTGGCGATGTGCGACCTGGCCGTGGCCGCGAGCGATGCGCAGTTCGCCGTCAGCGGGGTCAACCTCGGGCTGTTCTGCTCGACGCCGAGCGTGGCCCTGTCGCGCAACCTCGGCCGCAAGCAGGCATTCGAGATGCTCGTCACCGGCGAGTTCATCAGCGCCGAGCAGGCGCGCGAGAAGGGTCTGGTCAACCGCGTGGCCGCGCCGGATGAGCTCGATACCGAGGTCGAGCGGCTGGTGGCCAGCATCGTGGCCAAACCCGCCGTGGCGCTGGCCATGGGCAAGGCCCTGTTCTATCGGCAACTCGAGAAGACGATCGTCGAGGCCTACGACGATGCCGGCCGAACGATGGCATGCAACATGATGGATGCTGCGGCTCTCGAGGGCGTGCAGGCCTTCATCGACAAGCGGACGCCGGGCTGGGCGCGCAATCCCGAGTAGTTCACGTAACGGTATCGATCGCGAGGTCATCAGTGGCCTGCGCGGCAGACGGGTTTCGACCAGGAGTTGGATGTGGAGATTGATCTCAAGGCGATCGACGACGGGCTCACTCGGGGCGAATTCTTCCTCGAGTACCTGCCGACCATTTCGCTTGGCGACGGCCGCTGCGTCGGCGCGGAGGCCCTGGCGCGGTGGCGTCATCCTGCCGGGGTCATTCAACCCGAAGAGTTCATTCCGCTGCTGGAAAACACGCCACTGTCGGGCCGCTTGACCTATTGGGTGATCGACACGGTGGCCGCGGAGTTGTCGGGGTGGCTGCGCGCTCACCCGCAAGTGCACCTCAGCATCAACGTGCCTCCGGAGGTACTCGGCCGGGGCGGCCTGGCCTACGCGGCAGAAAAGTCCGGGCTGCGCGAATTCGCCAGTCAACTCGTTCTGGAAGTCACCGAGCGGGGCGTGCCCGACCTGCTGGGGTTGCAAGCCCTGATCGCCATCCCGGATTTCGGAGTCCGCCTGGCGCTGGATGACGTCAGCATGAGTGGCGCCAACCTGGCGATCCTGACGCGATCCCCGTTCACGATCATCAAGGTGGACCGCGCGCTGGTCCAGCAGATCACACCGCAGACCCCGCATCCGACATGGCTGCAAAGCATCGCGGCACTGCTGCAGACGACGCAACTCGATGTGGTGGCCGAGGGCGTTGAAACGGAATTCCAGGCCACGGCGCTTCGGCAGTGCGGCATCAGCTTGGCCCAAGGCTTCCACTTCGCCCGCCCGACCTCGGCCGCCGGACTCATCGAATTCCATGCCCGGAACGGCGGTGGTGCGTGCTGAAGATCGCGCTTTGCGCATGGCTGCTTTGGCTGGGTGTGGGCAGCACCGCTGTCGTCGCCAAGACGCCCGGCGAAATCGAGATCGGTCAGACGCTCCGCGATGCCACGCTGCTCGGCCTGAATGGCCCGTCGCGTCAACTCTCGGCGTTTCGCGGCAAGCCGCTGATCATCAACTTCTGGGCCAGTTGGTGCGCGCCGTGCCGCCAGGAAATGGCCTCGCTGGAGCGGCTGGCGTGGCAGGACAACGCAGCCCGGTTTGCCGTGATCGGCATCTCGACCGACGACTACCCCGAGCGGGCGCAGCGGCTGCTGAAAGACACCAACGCGACGATCAGCCACTTCATCGACCGCAAGCTGCTGATGGAGAACATGCTCGGCGCCACGCAGCTGCC
>Ga0209254_10004001_pt1 | contig 13472 bp, 10 predicted proteins | sample FrelakmetDIP11DI_FD_187148 | JGI IMG/M metagenome (GOLD analysis project Ga0209254, IMG submission 187148) | Freshwater lake sediment microbial communities from the University of Notre Dame, USA, for methane emissions studies - DIP11 DI (SPAdes)... | ecosystem: Environmental > Aquatic >...
GAGGAACACGGGCATGCCGTCCGAACCCGTGCCCGCCGACGTCCTCGCCGTCATCGCGGCGATCATCGAAGTGGAGCGCAAGCTGTACGTGAGCCGGCCCGACGCGCGGCAGACGCCGCGCCGGCCGGCGTTGCCATCCTGATCCCGAGTGAGAGACACCCTATGAACCAGCACGTGCTGCGCATTGCCGGCCGCGAGTACAGGGCCGAGGTGCGGGAACTGACGCCGGAGCGGGCCGTCGTGGTGGTCGACGGCAAGGAGTACGCCGTCGACCTCGTGCGGCTCGGCCGCAGAACGGTGGCGGCCGACACGGTCAAGGCCATCACCGGCAGCGTCGCGCCCACCGGCCAGCCGGCTGCCGCGCCCGCTCCTCCGGCTGCGCCCGCTGCGCCGCGCCCGGCCCCAGCGGCGCGCGGCGAGGGCGGCATCGCCGCGCCCATGCCCGGGCTCGTGCTCGCCATCAAGGTGAAGGAAGGCGACACGGTGCAGGCCGGCCAGGCGCTGCTCGTCATGGAAGCCATGAAGATGGAGAACGCCATCACGGCGTCTTACAACGGCACGGTCTCCCGGCTCTACGTGCGTGAGGGCGACAGCATCAGCGAGGGCGACCTCCTGGTTGAGGTCGCGCGCCCGAAAATGACGGCACTCTGAGGAGGCGGACGTGACACGACTCGCCTGCTCACTGCTCGCCCTGTTCCTGCTGCCCGCCCTCGTTCCCGCGGCCAGCGCGGCCGGGCGCCCGACGTTCGGCGTGACCTTCGACGGCTCGGCGGAGTATCTGCGCATCGCCAGGGGCACGGAACACGGGCTCGAGAACGACTACGTCGGCCCGGGCGCGACGACCGGCGTCCTGCTCGACGCGCAGGACCGCGAGGTGGCGACGTTCGTGACGGCCTACGCCGACGATTTCGAGACGATCGTGCGCGTAGTCGGCTACGCGGAGGGCCGGACCTCCGCCGACATCGACCACGCGGCGATTCCCGCCCTCGGCCTCGGCTACATCACGCTGCTGCGCGAGAGTTCCGGCGCGTACTTCCGGATCGACAAGGGCCGCAGCCAGATCGATCCCCGCGTCCTGAAGCGCGCGGCGAAGGGCCGGCTGTACGACGCGCAAGGGCACGTCGCCGGGATCTTCAGCGTCGTCGCCGTCGGTACGTCGGAGAGCCTCGGGTTCGTGACGCAATTCGAGCGGGGGGCTTACGCCCACGACGTCCGCACGGGAGACATCACGGGGCTCATCGATCAGATCGTGCAGAGCAGCGGGTTCGCGAACTTCACCTTCGGGAACCTGGTGATGATTCTGATCGGCCTCGCGTTCATCTGGCTGGCCATCGCGAAGGACTACGAACCGCTGCTCCTGGTGCCTATCGGCTTCGGCATCCTCGTCGGGAACGTCCCGCTGCCGCTGTCGATCTTCAACAGCGTGTCGGTCTACATGATCGATCCGGTGTCGCACGAGTTCGTGTTCAACACCGGCAGCAACAGCGTCATGGGGATGATCTACTTCGGGGTCAGGGCCGGCATCTTCCCGCCGCTCATCTTCCTGGGCATCGGGGCGATGACCGACTTCGCCGCCCTGCTCTCGAACCCCAAGAGCCTGCTGCTCGGCGCCGCGGCCCAGATAGGCATCTTCATCACGTTCCTGGGCGCCCTGGCGCTCGGCTTCTCGCCCCAGAGCGCCGCGGCGATCGGGATCATCGGCGGCGCCGACGGCCCGACGGCGATCTTCACGGCCAGCCGGCTTGCGCCCGCGCTCATCGGCCCGATCGCCATCGCGGCCTACAGCTACATGGCGATGGTGCCCATCATCCAGCCGCCCATCATGAAGCTCCTCACCACGCGCGAGGAGCGGCTGATCCGGATGAAACCCGGGCGGAAGGTGTCGCGGTTCGAGCGGGTGGCGTTCCCCATCGGCGGCATGCTGGTGACCTGCATTGTCGCCCCGGGCGGACTGCCGCTGCTTGGCCCGCTGTTTTTCGGCAATCTTCTCAAGGAATCGGGCGTGACGGGCCGCCTCGCCAAGACCGCAGCGAACGCCATGCTCGACATCTGCACGATCCTCCTGGGTCTCGCCGTCGGGGCGTCGACCTCGGCGCAGGCGTTCCTCAACACGCGGTCGGTGATGATCTTCGCGCTCGGATGCGTCGCCTTCGGCACGGCGACCGCCGGTGGCGTGATCTTCGCCAAGATCATGAACGTGTTCAGCAAGGAGAAGGTGAACCCGCTCATCGGCGCCGCCGGCGTGTCGGCCGTGCCCGACTCGGCGCGGGTGGCCCACATGGTCGGCCAGGCCGAGGACCCGACCAACTACCTCCTGCAGCACGCGATGGGCCCGAACGTGGCCGGTGTCATCGGCTCGGCCATCGCGGCGGGCGTCTTTCTCGGGTTGTTCTAGGAGCACATCATGTCGCAGATCATTTCCGTCGTCCCGAATGTGTGCGAAGGCCGCGACGAGGCGTTCATCCAGGCGCTGCGGGAGAAGCTCGACGCCGTCCCCGGCGTGGTCGTGCTCGATGTGTCGATGGACCAGGTGCGCAACCGGACGGTCTTCTCGTTCACCGGCCGGAAGCACGCGATCTTCGAAGGCGGGTATCTGCTCTACGAGGAAGCCCTCGCGCACATCGACATGCGGCAGCACCAGGGCGAGTACCCGCGCATCGGGGCGGTTGACGTGTTCCCCTTCGTGGCGCTGCGCAACGCGCCCATCGCCGGCGTTGTCGGGTGGTCGGTCGAGTTCGCCGAACAGGTGGCGGCGCGCTTCCAGCTGCCCGTCTACCTGTTCGCCGAGTCGGCGCGCAAGCCGATGCGCCGCGACATCGAGAACATCCGCGAGGGCGAGTACGAAGGGTTCGCGGCGAAGATCGCCGACCCGGTGTGGAAGCCCGACTTCGGGCCGGACGTGTTCCCGCCGGACAAAGGGGCGACCATCATCGGCGCGCGCATGCCCATCGTGAATTTCAAGGCGTACTTCACCACTCCCGACGAAGAGGCGGCGCGGTGGGTGGCAGAAGTCCTGTCGAACCCGGCCACCGGCATGCCAGGCGTGCACTTCTATCCCGCTCTCGACCGAAACAGAAACGTGGCGCTGCTGAACATCACGGTCGGCAACTACCAGGAAACGCCGCTCTACCGGATCCTGGAAGGCGTCAAGACAGAGCTCCGGCGCTTCGGCTCGGGCGTCAGCCGCGTCGAGATGGTCGGACTGGTGCCGCAGAGCGCGCTCCTGGACTCGGCGCTCCACTACCTGCAGGTGATGGGCTTCACGCTCGAGGACACCGTCGAGCAGCGGCTCGACAGCATCCTCGGCGAAGGAGCGTAGCCACGAGCGCGGGTCGGTCCTGAGGTTCGCGAAGCTCGTGATACGCTTGATCGACCCGCATGATTGCCTTCAGTTCCGTCTCCAAGCAATACGGCCGGCAGCTGCTCTTCGTCGAGGCGTCATTCCAGCTGAATCCCGGCGACAAAGTCGGACTCGTCGGTCCCAACGGGTCCGGCAAGACGACGCTCTTCCGGATGATCACCGGCGAGGAAGCGCCCGACGAGGGCGACATCAGCGTGCCGAAGAAGCTCACGATCGGCTACTTCCGCCAGGACGTCGAGGAGATGGCCGGGCGCTCGGTCGTCGACGAAGCGATCGCCGGCAGCGGGCGCGTGGGCGCGCTGCATCACGAACTGGAAGCGCTGCAGCATGAGATGGCCGACCCGGCGAGCTCGGGCGACATGGATCGCATCCTCTCCCGTTTCGGCGAAGTGCAGGAGGAGTACGACCACCTCGGCGGCTATGCGCTCGAGGCGCAGGCCCGCGAAGTGCTGCACGGGCTCGGGTTCGACGACGAGCGCATCGATGGCGACGTGGGCGCGCTCTCCGGCGGATGGAAGATGCGCGTGGCGATGGCCCGCGTGCTGCTCGGCAAGCCCGACGTCCTGCTCATGGACGAGCCGACGAACCACCTCGACATCGAGTCGATCATCTGGCTCGAGCAGTTCCTGAAGGCCCAATCCGGCGCCCTCCTCATGACCTCCCACGACCGCGAGTTCATGAACCGCGTGGTGTCGAAGATCGCGGAGATCGACGACGGCGAGATCACGGCGTACAGCGGGAACTACGATTTCTACGAGCGGGAGCGAGCCATCCGCGAGGCCAACCGGGAGGCGGCGTACGCGCGGCAGCAGGCGATGCTGGCCAAGGAGCGGCGCTTCATCGAACGGTTCTCGGCGCACGCGGCGAAGGCCGCGCAGGTGCAGAGCCGTGTGAAGGCCCTCGACAAGATCGACAAGATCGAGCTGCCGAAGCAGCGCCGCGTCGTCGCGTTCGATTTCCGCGAGCCGGCGCGATCGGGCGAGCAGGTCGTGACGCTCGAACGCGTGTCGAAGGCCTACGGCAGCCGCATCGTGTACAACGGCCTGTCGATGACGATCCGGCGCGGCGAGCGGTGGTGCGTGATGGGCCGGAACGGCGCCGGCAAGACCACGCTGCTGCGGATGGTGGCCGGCGCCCTGGCGCCCGACTCGGGAGAGATCCGCCTCGGCGCCAGCCTCAAGATGGGCTACTTCGCGCAGCAGGCGCTGGACTTGCTGGACCCCGAGCTGACCATCGCCGAGCAGCTCGAGCGGGACTTCCCGCGGGAATCCATCGGCACACTGCGCAACCTCGCCGGCGCGTTCCAGTTCCCGGGCGATGACGTGGAGAAGAAGATCCGGTCGCTCTCCGGCGGCGAGAAAACGCGGCTGGCGATGGCCCGGATGCTGCTCGATCCGCCGAACTTCCTGGTGCTCGACGAACCGACGAACCACCTGGACCTCGCGACCAAGGACATGCTGGTCGGCGCGCTCAGCGGCTTCGAAGGCACGATGCTCTTCGTGTCGCACGACCGCGCGTTCCTGCGCGGCCTCAGCAACCGCGTGCTCGAACTGGGCGGCGAGAGCGGGCACGACACGCACCCGCACCTCTACCCCGGGTCCTACGCGGAGTACGTGCAGCGCACCGGCCACGAGGCGCCCGGCGTGCACGGCTGACGGCCCGTGCGTGCCAGACCCGCAGGCTTCAGCCTGCGTGAGCCGGAGCGAACTCGGCCCGCCGACGTGAGCTCGGGGCTAGATGCGCGTGATCGGATTCCCGCGCGCCGCGAGGAATCGCTCGAAGTCCGCGAACGATAGCACGACGGTCGCCGTGTTGACGTTCGGATGGAACCCGACCCGTACGGCGTTCCGCAGCGTGCCGTCGAGGAGGACGTGCACGCTTCCCGCCCGGTCGTTGATCAACCCGAACGGCGACACCGCCCCCGGCGTCAGGCCGAGGTGCGCCGCGAGCCGTTCGGCCGATGCGAAACTGAGACGGCCCTCGCCGATACGGCCGGCGAGCGCGGCGATGTCGATGGCGGTGGTATGGGCCGCGACCACCAGGAAGTGACGGTCCCCCTTCTTGTTCCGGAGGAAAAGGTTCTTGCAGTGCACCGCGTCGATGCCGGCCCAGTGCTCCAGGGCCTCCCCGACAGTGAAGACCGGTGGGTGCTCGTGCCGTTCGAACGGGATGCCCAGCGCCTCGAGGCTGTCGCAGACCGCGGTTTCTTCAGGTGACATGTCTCGACCCCGGCGCGGCGGAACGGGGAGTCCCCGTCGCTTCTGCCCGTCGTGCCCACGACTTGCACGACCTCCACGATTCCGGTATAGAATAGAGCCAATTCGATCGATCGCGTGCAATTCAGCCACCAGTCCGTCGGGCCGGCGGCTCATCTTGCTCCCCGTATGGAGATTGTTCTCATGAGACCCAGACTCGCCGTTCCCCGCATCGTCGCCGTGGTGGCGCTCATCGTGGCGCTCGCGGGCGCCATGAACCTCCTGGCGGCCTCGATGGTCCAGGCCCAGGACAATTACAAGGCGATCACCCGCCTCGGCGGCGGCAACCGTTTCGACCCACCGCTGAAGGACAGGGCGTCGGTCCAGAAGTGGGTGGCGAAGAAGCGGACGCAGACGGCGATTGCCGACGTCCTCGGCAAGGCGGGGTTGTCGTCGCTGAACGCGACGGTCATCGACATCCTGACCAAGGCGTCGCCGGATCAGTTGAAGGAGACCCAGGTCGAGCCGGGCACGACGATGGTCTGGATGGCGTTCCGCCGCGGCGGCGGAAAGCCGGACATCGTCCGCAACGTGAAGTGGGCGGGCAAGAAGCCCTTCCCTGGTTTCACGTTCGTGATTGACGACATGAATCAGACTTACACCTTCGTCCTGCCGCATCCGTGCTCGAACCTCGCGCTGATGTCGAGCGAGCCGAGCCGTGAGAAAGCGCGCCTGGACGCTGAGAAGGCTGCCGCCGACAAGGCCGCCGCCGACAAGGCTGCCGCCGAGAAGGCCGCCGCCGAGCGCGCGCGCCTCGAAGCCGAGCGCCGCGAGCGCGAGCGTGCCGAGGCCGAGCGCCTGGCGCGTGAGAAGGCCGCCGCCGAAAAGGCCGCCGCCGAGCGCGCCGCCACCGAGAAGGCCGCCGCGGACAAGGTGGAGACCGAGCGCGTGGCTGCCTACGACGATGCGGGAATCGACTGGTTCGTGTCCGGGCTCTTCGGCAAGGAGCGCCGCACGCGCCCTGTGCAGATCACGACGGGAACCTCCTCCATCGAGACCAACGAGAGCCTGTGCTCGCCGCTGCTCGGCGTGAAGTTCGGTCCCGAGATCAGAGTGAAGGACAACTTCAAGATCAACCCCGCCATCGGGCTCGCGCTCAACTTCGAAGACAGCGGCTACACGAGCCTGTTCGCGGAGGCCGAGTTCAACTACTACTCGACCAACTTCAAGAACTACATCGGCGCGAGCTTCGGCATCTGGGATTTCACGCACGGTGATTACGTCACGCCGTCGATTGGCGTCCAGGTCGGCTCGCAGGTGTGGGCCAACGCGAAGGAAGACCGGATGTACCTCGTCGCCGAGGGCCGGATGTTCACCCGCACGTTCGGCGAGGGCCTGTCGAACAACTACCAGTTCTGGGGGGGCATCCGCTACGTCATCCGCTAGCCGCGGCTGAACGCAACGCCTGACACCGAAGGGCGGCGCGCCGGAACCGTCCGGCGCGCCGCCCTTCGTGTTTCTGACTATCGATGCTCTGCGACGTAGCGCTCGGCGAGCGCCTCGATGGTGAGCGGGGCCGACCCTTCGGCCTTGTTGTTGACGAGCAGGTACGACTCGCGCCCCGCGACCGACGCGCGATGGACGATGTCGACAACGTCCCGGCGCATTTCGTCATCGGGTTCGACCAGTTTGTCGAACGGCGCGAACACCTGCTTCTGGTTCTCGTACCACTTCCCCGGCCGCAGCAGCAGCCGCACCATGACGAAGGGCTGCTCCTCCGGGGAAATCGTCCGGGCCTGCGCACCCGGCATCGGCATCGCCGACCAGTAGTTGAACACGTGCGCCGCGCCGTGCCTTGCCAGCACGTCGCGGTACGGTCCGCACAACGCCCACTTGTCGCGAATCTCGACCGCATAGCGGAACTCTCGCGGCAGCTGCCCGAGGAAGGCGTCCAGCCGCTCGATGAACGCGTCGGCGTTGGACGCCTTCCGGTCGACGGGCGGAGAGAACTGCAGGATGAACGGCCCGGTGTGCCGCGCGAAGGCGCGGGCGAACGGTTCGATCATCTCGGCGACGAACCTCGGCGCAGAGAGATAGTCAGGGTTGGGGTGGTGCCGGTTGAGTCCGGGAATGCTCTCCGACGTGACGGCCGCCGGCGCCTTGGCGCAGCACGGAAACCGGTCGACCAGCTGATCCGCGTAGCGAACCAGGTCGTCGTCCGGAATCGGCGCGTAGAAGCTGCGGTCGATCCCCACGGTCCGAAGCAGCGGGTGCTGCACGTATTCGTGGAGGCCGTCCCGCGCCAGCATGGACGTGGCGCGCTTACGGGCGTACACGATGCCCAGCCAGCCGGGAAAACTCCACGAGCTCGTGCCCATCCGGAACCCGGGCGGCAGGCTGGCCGCGAGCACGCGGTACCGCTCGTAGCGCTGCTCGAGGGCCGAACCAGGCGCGGGCCAGCCCGCGGCGCGCCGCTGGCGCTTCGGCGCCGCCCCGTCGCCCTCGAACAGGGAGATCTGATCGGGCATGGCCTGATTGTGGCAGAGAGGCGCGCGGCGCCGCAAATAGCCCGCCCGGGGGTGCCGGCCGAAGGCGGGCCATGGTACGCTACGCCGTCGCCGACAGGAGCGCCATGAACGCTGAATCGACCGCCTCGCACATCGCCCTTCTCCGGCAGGCCGTGATCGACGGGCAGGCCGGCGCCGCCGCCGCCGCAACCCGTCAAGCGCTCGACGCGGGCCTTCCGCCCCGCCGGCTGGTCGACGAGGCGCTCATCCCGGCGATGGACGAAGCCGGCCGCCTCTTCGAGTGCGGGGAGTTCTTCGTGCCCGAGCTGCTCGTCGCCGCACGCGCCCTCAAGGCGTCGCAGGCGCTCCTCACTCCGCTCCTGGCCGGCTCCGAACGCGCGTCGGCGGGACGGGTCGCCATCGGCACGGTCAAGGGCGACATGCACGACATCGGGAAGAACCTCGTCGTCGCACTGCTCCAGGGCGGAGGGTTCGAGGTGATCGATCTCGGCGCCGACGTGCCGCCCGAGCGTTTCGTGGCCGCGGTCGCCGACGCCGGCGCCGACATCGTGGGGCTGTCGGCGCTGCTGACCACCACGATGCTGCAGATGAAATCCACCGTGCAGGCGCTGGAGCAGGCGGGCGTGCGCGGCGCGGTGAAAGTGATCGTGGGCGGCGCCCCCGTGACGCAGCGCTTCGCCGACGAGATCGGCGCCGACGGCTTCGCCGACAACGCGGCGGCCGCCGTAGCGCTGGCGAGGCGCCTGATGGGCCGCCCCGCATGACGAGCCGCGAACGCGTCCTGACGGCGATGCGCCGGCGGCAACCCGACCGGCCGCCCTTCGACCTGTCGTTCGGGTTCTCGACCGCGCAGCTCCAGGCGTTCCGGACGCGCACGGGGGCCGACGACCCCTGCGATTATTTCGGTGCTGACACGCGGATGGTGTGGCCCGGCCCGACGCGCCTGACGACCGATTTCTCGGACTATCTCGGGCCGCTGCCTCCCGGCACCACGATCGACGAATGGGGGCTCGCGCACGTCCCGACGTCGAGCGCGGAGCGCGATCACGCCCATCTCGAGGGGTTCCGTCATCCGATGCTGCACCTCGAGTCGGCCGCCGCGGCCGACGCATACCCCCTGCCCGACATCGACGCGGCCTACCGCTACGAGCCCGTACGGGAGGAGATCGCGCGCATTCATCGACGCAATCTCGCGGCCATGGCCATGCTGGAGTGCACGGTGTTCGAGCGCGCCTGGTATCTGCGGAGCATGGAGCGCCTGCTCCTCGACTTCACCGACGGGAGCGCGTTCGCCACGACCCTGCTCGACCGCATCACCGACCTGCGCGTCGCCCAGGCCCAGCACTACGCGCGGTGCGGCGCCGACGTGATTGCCTACGGCGACGACGTGGGCACGCAGCGGGGCATGCTGATGAGCGTGCGGATGTGGCGCACATGGCTTCGGCCGAGGCTCGCGCGCGCGATCGCGGCTGCGCGCGAGATCAGGCCCGACGTCCTGATCTTCTACCACAGCGACGGCGACGTCTCGGCCATCATCCCGGACCTCATCGAGATCGGCGTCGACATCCTCAACCCGGTCCAGCCCGAGTGCATGGACCCCGCGGCGCTCAAGCGCAATTTCGGCGATCGACTCGCGTTCTGGGGCACGATCGGGACCCAGTCCACGCTTCCCTTCGGCAGCCCGGACGATGTGCGGCGCGAGGTCCGTCTGCGCATCGAGACGGTGGGCGTCGGCGGCGGGCTCTTTCTCGCGCCGACGCACGTCATCGAGCCGGAGGTGCCCTTTGAAAACATCGCGGCCTTTGTCGACGCCGTCAGGGACGAGTATGCCTGAACCAACCAAGACGCCATCCCGACCCTCGCGCCGCTGGCTATGGCGCGGCATCCTCATTGTCGTCGTGATTGCCGCCGTGCTGACCGCGCTGTTTTTCTGGCGCGTGCGCGCGCCCCTGCCGGTGACAAGCGGCACCGTGGCCGTGAACGGGCTGCGCGGCCGCGTGGAGATCATCCGGGACCTCGACGACATCCCCCACATCAGGGCCGGCGACGAATCCGACGCGCTGTTCGGGCTGGGCTACGTCCACGCGCAGGATCGCCTCTGGCAGATGGAGTTCCAGCGGCGCGTGGCCCAGGGCCGGCTGGCGGAAGTGGTCGGCCCGGAAGGGCTGCCGGCGGACCGCCTGCTGCGGACGATCGGGCTGATGCGCGCGGCGCGGGAAGCCTGGCCGAAGATCGACGGCCGGTCGCGGGCGCTCATCGAAGCCTACGTGTCGGGCATCAACGCGTTCCTCGCGGACCACCATGGCGGGGGGCTTCCGGTCGAGTTCGCGCTGATGCGCACCTCCCCGGAACCCTGGACGGGCGAGGATGTCGTGGCGTGGCAGAAGACGATGGCCTGGCAGCTCAGCGCGAACTGGCGGGACGAACTCATGCGCGTGCAGCTCGCGGCGCGGGTGGGCGAGGAAGGCGCCGCCCGGCTGATGCCGTCCTACACGCCGGGCGGGCCGGTCATCCTCCCCCCGGACGCGAGGCAGCGCAGTGTGCCGATGGGACCCGGCCTCCCCGCCGCCGCACCCCGGCCGCCGGGAACCGGCGCCGGCGTGGCGGCCGATCTCGCGGCGCTCTCCGCCATCGTCGACACCCTGGCCGTGGCGCCGCCGTTTGAAGGCGGCAGCAACAACTGGGTGGTGTCGGGCGCGCGGTCCGTCACCGGGAAACCTCTGCTGGCCAACGATCCGCACCTGGCCGGCCAGGCCCCGGCGGTGTGGTACCTCGCGCACGTGAGCGGGGGTGCCCTCGATGCTATCGGCGCCACGCTGCCAGGCGTCCCCGGCGTGATGATCGGCCGCAACCGGCGCATCGCCTGGGGCATCACCGCGCTGCTCGGCGACGTGCAGGACCTCTATGTCGAGAGGCTGACCACCCGGGACCAGGCCGAGTTTGGCGGCGAGTTGGAGCCGGTTCGCATCGCGCGCGAGACGATCAAGGTGCGGGGCGGTGCCGACGTGCCGCTGCGCGTCCGGATCACGCGGCACGGGCCCGTCATCTCGGACGTGCTCGAGCACCCGCAGTCCACGCTGGCGCTGCGATGGACCGGCCTCGACGCCGAAGACGCGACGGCCGAGTGTTTCATGCGCGTGAACCTCGCCGGATCGTGGCCGGAGTTCACCGAAGCGCTCCGCCGGATCCAGGTGCCGCTACTCAATTTCGTCTACGCGGACGTGGACGGCAACATCGGCTATCACGGCCCGGGCGCGTTCCCGGTCCGCGCCGCAGGGGACGGCACGCGCCCGGTGCCTGGCTGGACGGGCGAGTTCGAGTGGCGCGGGTACCTGCACGAGAGCGAGTGGCCGTCGGCGTACAACCCGGCGCGAGGCTACATCGCGTCGGCGAACAACAGGGTGGCGCCGGATTCCTTCCCCTTCATGCTCGGGTCGAGCTGGGAGGCCCCCTACCGCGCCGCCCGGATCATCGAGATGATCGAGAAGACACCGACCCTGACGATCGACGACATGGGCCGCATGCAGCGCGACGTGCAGTCGGCGCAGGTCAAGGTCGTGCTGCCGTTTCTGATGAAAGCGCGGCCCCTCGACGCATCCGGACGCGACGCGATGGACTTCCTGCGCGAATGGGACGGCACACTCGACGGGGAGAGCCCGCAGGCGGCGCTCTACGAGGCCTGGTACGACGCGACGGTGCCGGGCCTCTTCGCGGACGAACTCGGCGAGGATCTCGCGTCCCGCTACGTGGCGCGGCGCAGCCTGGCGGCGAAAGCCGTCGACAACCTCATTCAGTCCGGCGACAGCGCCTGGTGCGACGACGTCCGCACGCCGGAAGCGGAAACGTGCGAAACGCTCCTCGGCCGGACGCTGCAGCGCGCGCTGGCCGGCATGGGCGGCAGGCAAGGGACATCCACCCTCTCGAAGTGGCGGTGGGACCGGGTGAACGCCGCGCGATTTCCGCACCGTCCGCTCGACGCCGTGCCCCTGCTGAGGCGCTTTTTCAGCCGGGTCGCGCCGCGCGGCGGCGACGCCTTCACCGTCACTCCGGTGATGCCGCTCGATGACGACGTCTTCGTGTCGTCGTACCGGCAGATCATCGATCTGGCCGGCAGCGATTCGTCGCGCTTCGTGATCCCGATGGGCCAGTCCGGGCACGTGTGGAGCGACCGGTACGCGAATCTGCTCGACAGGTGGAACCGCGTGGAGTACCTCCCGATGCGGTTTTCGCGTCTGGCCGTGGACGATGCCGCGAAGGCGACGCTGGTGCTCGAACCGAGAAAATAGCGCGGAACGCGGCGCCGCCCGCTACGGCGCAGCGCCCCGTTCCGCCGCGTTTCGCAGGGGCCGCGGCGGAATCCACCGCGCGGTCGCCCTCGACACGACAGGCATGAGCACCAGACCCGCCAGCGCGGCCAGGCTCTTGTAGGGAAACAGCAGCGCCCCGCCGGCGTCGTACCAGCGCGCAGGATCGATCGGCAGCACCACGGCCGCGATCTCCGGATAGCGGATGATCGGAGCCAGGCCGAAGAGCGGCTCTCCCCCGCCCAGCCGGAGGACGAAGGACACGGCGAACGCCGTCATGGAACCCGCCAGGTTGACCTTCCGGTCGTACAACGCGTATACCAGCTGCGGGAACAGCAGGACGAACACGAGGTCGCTCGTGAAGAACCAGAGGGCCTGCACGCTTCGGATGCTGAGCGCCATCACCGCCGCCGCGCCGCCGAGGACGGCAATCGTCAGCCTGATCGTGCGCTTCATGCCCGTCACCGACAAGGACGGCCACAGGAGCCGCTTGCACGTGTTCCAGCTGAACATCGAGCCGGCCGAGAGGATCGACGAACTGAAGCTCGAGGTCACGGCCCCGACGATGGCCCCCATGCCGAGGAGTGCGACCAGTGGGGGCGCGACCTGCCTCAGCAGGAGCGGGAGCGTGTCGGCCGGCTGGCGCTGCAGCTGCGCGGCCAGGTCGGGCGGCCACGCGTAGGCGAAGGCCGCCACGCCGAAGAGCAGGGGCGGCGCCGTGAGCGCGATCGTCAGGAGGCCGGACAGGATGGAGTGCCACTGGGCGCGGGCGGGCGTCCGGCACGAGAGCACCCGCTGGAAGTAGCAGTTCCACGGGATGCCGCCGAAGATCAGCATCAGGCTGACGTCCCACCACCCGACCAGCGACTCGCGGGTCCAGAAGCCGCCGGTGGCCGAGACGGGCGGCAACAGGCCGCCGCGGTCCGCACGGGCGGCCCCGTAGTGCAGCCACGCCGCGTCGATCCCGCCGACGGCGCCGAGCACGTAGGGCAGCGCCACCGCCAGTCCGATCACGACAAGGCCGAGTTGAAGCGCATCGGTGTAGGCGACGGACCACATGCCGCCGATCATCGTGTATGCGGTG
>Ga0209254_10004002_pt1 | contig 13470 bp, 16 predicted proteins | sample FrelakmetDIP11DI_FD_187148 | JGI IMG/M metagenome (GOLD analysis project Ga0209254, IMG submission 187148) | Freshwater lake sediment microbial communities from the University of Notre Dame, USA, for methane emissions studies - DIP11 DI (SPAdes)... | ecosystem: Environmental > Aquatic >...
CCTCTTTTCTTCTTTCGAAATGGACCGGGAACGACAGGTCCCGGACACTCCCCGTTTTCCCTGAGCCAGAACCAGGGAACTGGAATATCAGGAATTTCCGCTTACAAAAAAACGGGCAGGGGAATCCCCTGCCGGAAATGGCTGGTGGGACTGGACACTGTTCAAAACTCTTCGAGGATCCCGTATCCCCGCTCCATCAGAATGAGGGCGGCCTTTGCGCCCGGGAGATCATCGCAGATGATCCCCCTGGATGCGAGATACCGTTCGGCAAGCCGTGCCGATACCGGGATGATCTTCTCCGTCTCTGCTGGCATCATGGTCCAGAGGTGGTAGTAATACAGGGTCTTTGCGGACTTCCTGCGATGGAGATAGAGGTCCCTCCCCCGAATATAGGCCTCTGAACCATCGAATGAAGGCCGGGGTGACCTGTAGAGGCATACATCCTTTTCCGTATTCAGGACAGCCGGCTTTTTATCAGTGGCAATTTTCATTCTCATAACGGTCGTGCATTGTGTGGATTTTCTGTGGTGTTCGGTTTCCTTTCACGGGACGTGAGAGGGGACGGGAAAGGGTTTGGATGGTCCCTGGTTGTACTTGCCTTCACCCCCTGGCGATCCTCTATTTATCGCACATAGCATAAAAATTTTATTAAATTATCATAATAAATTAAAAAATAATAATACTTACCGGGAGGACACCCCCTCTCCTCTGGTTCCTGGAGGATAACCGTAACGATTCCGGATCCCGGAGTGAGGGGGCTTTCTTCTCCCTGTCGGGAAAGGGGCGGCTATCCCCTCAGCTTCCGTGCAATCTCCGCCACATACCACCCCTGGTATCTCGCTGCAGAGAGTTCGTTCTCGCTCGGGAAGCGGGTGGACGGCCCGTTGCCGGTAATGGTCGTAGCACCGTACGGGCTCCCGCCCGTTATCTCATCGAGCCGGTTCTGTCCCTGGAACGAGGAGGGAAGCCCGGCGATCAGCATCCCGTGGTGGAGGAGGGTGGTGTGGAACGAGAGGATCGTAGATTCCTGTCCTCCATGCTGGGTTGCAGAACTGGCAAAGACGCTCCCCACCTTCCCCACCAGTGCCCCGGCCCCCCAGAGCTTCCCGGTAGCATCCATGAACTGGCGCATCTGGCCGCACATGTTCCCGAACCGGGTCGGGGTGCCGAAGATGATACCATCAGCACCCGCCAGCTCGTCCATGGTCACGAGCGGGATACGGGCAAACTCTCTCTGGAACTCTGCAGCTCCCATTTTCTCGAGGACTTCAACCGGCAGGGTCTCGGGAACCCTCCTGAGGAGTGGTTCGCACCCGGGGACCTCCTTCACCCCCTCGGCAACTGCAAGCGCCATCCGGTGAACATGGCCATAGAGCGAGTAGTAGCAAATGAGTAACCGGGTCATGGCATATCGTTTTCCCGGATGTGAGGTGTGGTGCGCTTGTGGATAAAATTGCCGGGAAGGCGTCAGACAGGACTCCCTGCAGGGGCTGTCGTGGAAAAACGGGGGTGGTATCAGAGGAGGCAGGGGAAGAGGAACCCCATCGCGGTCAGCCCGAAGAGGATATTGATCACCATGAGCACCATGAAGAACCGCCCTGTCCAGAGGTGTGCACTCCTCAGGGCCGCCTTCCGGGACACTTCGGCCCGTGACCTGAGCAGGGCCAGGCCCAGGGCGGCCAGCAGGGTGAGGACAAGGAGGGTCCCGAGGACGACATGGACGAGGAAGATTGAGAAGAAGCCGGAAAGGTAGATGGCATCGAAGACCAGGGCGACAGCGATGATGGTAAGGACACCTCCAATACCACCGATCAGGACATGGTAACGGTACCACCCGGAGATATGCCTCCCGTATACCGGGAGGAGCCCGCCGGCGATGACACAGACGAGCCCGGCAGCCAGCACGACGGCATGCCAGGTCCAGAGGAGCGTGGTAGTGGGCATACGTTCTCCTCTGCGCGAGACAGCAATAAGTTTTTTTTTCTGTGCCCCCCTGGCAGGGCAAGCTACAAGTGGGGGGAGGGAGAACCATCTCCCCATGGCCACCTGCGCCGACTGTTTCCTCTACACCCCGAAAAATGAACGCGAGGGGGTCTGCACCATCAGCGGCCCGGTACCCGCAGACCGCGAGGCCGAGCGCTGCCCGTCCCGGACGTTCCGGCCAAAGACCTGACAGGGGAACCGGCCAGGATCCCCTTACCGCCGCGGATGCCGCCGGCATGCGTCCCCGGTGGTTCCCCCACTTCTGGATCGGGGTTTCCCGTTCCCTCCATCCCGGAAGGTAAAATCATTATTTTACCTTGATATATCGTTTGTTTTTTATTTAAGTCTCAAATCAAGGATATTTATCTCCACATGAAGGTATCGGTCCCACTTTCGCCCCGCATGCTCTCCACGCTTATGGAGCTGGCCAGGGGAGGGGTATGTGCATGGAGTTTGACCTGCACCCCTCCGTCACCCTCGCCAGCGGGACGTTCTCGGCACTGGTGGCGCCCGAGGAGCTGGTGCTGGCCGGACTCAATGACAACCCGGTCCTGAAACGGTTCCTCTTCCTCTTCATCTGCGGGAACTACTCGCGGCTCCTCTCCGGCATCAACCGGAGGTCGGTCAGCATCGAGGTGAGGAGGGCGTTCACCGCCTTCCAGCTCCTCACCATTCTCCGGGAGTCGTACCATACCATCATCTTTGTCGAGCACGACCCCGGCCTGTACGAGGGGGCCGGGGAGGAGGTCATCCCGCAGCTGGCCCAGGCCTTCAAAGACGCGGGGCAGGGGTCCGCGGTGGTGCTGTATGCCCCGGTGGCAGACCGGACGTTTACCGGTCTAGCACAGCGGGCAGACCGGTTCTTCTCGCTCGCCCCGGTTCCCTCCCCGCCGCCTCAGAGAGTCCGCCGGGCGGGAAGGGTGCGGTATCCCGCCGGACCTCCGCGGGGCCAGACCACGCTGGAGGGGTTCTGACGGGGAGGAGTTTCACGAGTGTCCGGATGGGGAGCAAAGCGATCACCGGACGCTGGGAACGGGTGGCATGGACCCTGCCGGGGCCGGACCGTGACGCTGCGCTCCGGGTGGTGGCGATGGCAAAACGGCACACGAGCGAAGGGTTCTATGCCTTTGGCGATCCGCTTGAATCGGTCATCTTCTCGGTGCTGGTCGAGGTCCTGAAGGGGCGGGATCGCGGACCTGCCCCGGTTCCTGAAGGGGCGGGACCGTGATCATCGACACCTGCTACCGGGACGGGGTCGAGATCTGGGAACGGACGGGTGGAACGACCCGCCTGACCACCGTGCCGTTCCAGCCCCCCTTCTACCTCCACCTCCCGGACCCTGCCACGCACCGGGAGCTCCTCGAGGCGCTTGAGGCAGACTACGGGGCGCGGGAATGCACGTTCCGGACCATTTTTGGCGAATGTGACGGCCACCTGGTCCCGGCCGGGCGGGAGATCGCGGAAGCGATCGAGCGGCAGACCGGGTATGACGCCCAGCTCTACAACGTTGATGTCCGGCCCGACCAGCGGTACCTGGCCGGGCAGAACCGTGTCCCCTGCTGCAGCGGGGAGGAGTCCCGGTTCTCCCTGGACTTCCCGCTCCCCTTCAGGATACTGGAGGTGCAGGTGCAGGGCAACCCGTTTGGAACGGATGCCTTCGGTGCTATCGATGTGATCGCCGACCGGCGGGAACGGCTCGAAGGAGCCGAGCAGACGGTCCTTTCCGACCTGGCGGTCTTCCTGGAGACCTGGGACCCCGATATCGTGCTCTTCCCGCGCTCGGACCTCTGGCTGCCCCGCCTCCTCGCAGCAGCACGGAAACGGGGGATCCTGGTCCCCTTCTCCCGGAGCGGGCGGTACCGGAAGATGACCGAGACGTCGTACTGGAGCTATGGCCGGACCGAGTACCGGGCAGGCTCCCTCATCCCTGACGGGAGGATCCTGGTCGACACCACCCAGAGCTTCCACTACCGGGAGAGCGGGCTTTCCGGCATCGTGCTCGGGTCACGGCTCACCGGGCTCTCCCCGAACCTCTCCGCCCGGTTCACATCAGGGACGCTGATCTCGGCCTACGAGGTCTATGAGGCCCTCCGGTGCGGCATTGCCGTCCCCTTCCGGAAGAGCGATCCCGAGTGCGTGCGGAAGTTTCCCGAGCTGAAGGCAGCCGACCGGGGAGGGATGATGTTCCAGCCGGTATCCGGCCTGTACGAGCAGGTGCACGAGATCGATTTCACCTCGCTCTACCCCTCGATCATTGTTGCGTACAACCTCTCGCCCGAAACGCTTGCCGCCCCGGACCGGCCGGGGTTCCTGCCCGCGGTGCTCCGGCCGCTCCTTGAGCTGCGGAAGGAGAGCAAGGCCCGGAAGGCACAGGATCCCGCGTATGCCGGGATTGATGCCATCCTGAAGTGGATGCTGGTGACCTGCTTCGGGTACACGGGATATAAGAACGCCAAGTTCGGGCAGATCGAAGTACACGAGCAGATCACCGGTCATGCCCGGGAGATCCTGATCAGGACCAAGGACATTGCCGAGGAGATGGGTTTTTCGGTCCTGCACGGGATCGTGGACTGCCTCTGGGTGCAGGGCAGCCCTGCAGAGGGGATGAAAGCCCGCGTGGAGGAAGAGACCGGGCTGCATGCCACGCTCGATACCTACGACTGGCTCGTCTTCCTCCCCCAGTCGGACGGGTCCGGGGCCTACAACCGCTACTACGGGCGGCTTTCAGGCGGTGAGCTGAAGGTGCGGGGGGTTGCGGCCCGGCGGGGGGATACCCCTGCCTACGTGAGGGAGATGCAGCAGGATATGCTTGCCATCCTGCGGGAGGCAGCGGACCGGAAGGAACTGCGGGAGTTGTCAGAGCGGGTCAGGGAGAGGTACCGTGAAGCGGTGGCAGGACTTGCCGGTGCAGCACCCGCGGCCATGGCAGTTCACCGGCAGATCAGCCGGCTCTCGTACCGGCATGCCTGTCCCGAGGCCTCGGCAGTGGCAGCCTGTGCTGCTGCCGGGATCAACCTCTCGCCGGGTATGGAGGTAGGGTACGTGGTCACCGATGCCCGGACCTGGTCGGTGGAACTGGACTGGAACGCGACCCGGTTTGATACCGGTTACTACCGGAAACTCCTGGACAAGGCCTGGGACGAGGTGGTATTTGCGATTGACCAGGCACGGAAGGCGACCTGACCGTCATCCCCAGGAGAACCGGGAGACTTCGGTTCCGCCGGTGTCATGGAGGGTTACGGTATCGGCATCGTTGTTCAGCACCGGTACCGGGGAACCGAAGTAGAGATGGGTACTGTTGATGGTGCCGTTCCCGGTATGCAGGATGAGCGATGTACCGGGTTCAAGGGCGGTCCCTGGCAGGGTATAAACAAACCCGTCACTGTCCCGGACCTGCCACCCGGCAAGGATGACCGGGGTGCTGCCACGGTTCTGCAGGGTAATGTACTCGTCATTGAGGTTGGTGCGGTCATCGCCGGCTGCATCGAAGTGGACGGCTGCGATGAAGACCCCCTCTGACTCCGGAAGTACAGGGGTCATACCGCCCCAGAGCCCGGTGCGCTGCCGCATGGCCCGCTCCTGCACCTGGAGGTAGCGCTCTTTCCGCGCAAAAGATTCGGCGGTATAGACCCTGGCCAGCCCCCGGGAGATCAGCAGCTCGCCGACATCGGTTCCACTGCTTTCGAGGTAGGCGAGGAGCCTGCCATACCGGTCCCGTTCACCTGCGGCCCGGTCAATGGTAAACGCCACCTCCCGCCCCTCCACTTCCCGGCGCAGGGTGGAGGATGCCTCCTCCCCCCATGCAGAGAGGAACCAGGGATCGGTGACTCCTTCGAAGGTATCCGGATTATTACCGCCCGGCGTCACTTCAGGGGTATCGATACCCAGGATCCGGACAGTCTCCTCCCGGCCATCAGGGAGGGCGATGCACAGGGTATCACCATCGATGGTGCGGATGGCACGGGCGGAGTAAGGAATACCGGGGGAGAACAGCCCTGCTTCCGTTCCTCCCTTCCCGCCATCGCTGATCTGCACGGTGCATCCGGCGGCAAGGAAGAGACCGGTGAGCAGAATGGTGAGCACGATGGAAGGAAACAACCGGGGCATCATCCCTGAGATCTTCGGTGCTATCCGTGAAAAAACCGGAGTACCCGTATGATACCAGGCAGGACCGAAATGCCTTTGGTCTCCTGCTCCGATGCACTCTCATGCAGGGAAGGCGATGACGGAACCAATGGATGAACGGGAACGGCAGGATATTTACCAGGAATCCCTCCGGCTCCACGAGAAGCACCGGGGAAAGATCGAGATAAAACCGAAGGTCCCCCTTGAGACGCGGCACGACCTCTCCCTGGCCTATACCCCCGGGGTAGCTGAGGTCTGCCGGGCAATCCAGAAGGACCGGACCATGGCCTGGCGCTACACCCTCAAATCGAACACGGTCGCCATCGTGACCGATGGTTCAGCGGTACTCGGCCTCGGGAATATCGGGGGATATGCGGCAATACCGGTCATGGAGGGAAAGGCCCTCCTCTTCAAGAAGTTTGCCAACATCGATGCCTTCCCCATCTGCTTTGAGAGCTACCACACCGATTTCGTGGACGAGGTGCGGAACATCGCCCCGGTCTTCGGGGGGATCAACCTCGAGGATATTGCCGCCCCCAGGTGCTTCGAGGTCGAGGAGGCCCTCCAGGACATCGGCATCCCGGTGATGCACGATGACCAGCACGGGACGGCCATCACCGTGCTCGCCGCGCTCCTGAACGCCTGCCGGGTTGCCGGGAAGGAGTTTGCGGACCTCCGGATCGTGGTCTCCGGCGCCGGAGCGGCAGGCTTTGCGATCACCCGCCTGCTCAGGTGCATCGGCTACAACCCGGAGGTCTGCACCATGGTCCGGGATATCATCGTCTGCGACACCCAGGGGATCATCCACCGCGGCCGGAAAGGTCTCTACGCCAACAAGTACAAGTTCATCCTTGCCGATGAGACCAACCGGTCCGGCCGGACCGGGAGCCTTGCCGACGCCCTGGAAGGGGCTGACGTATTCATCGGGGTATCAGCACCGGGCATCGTGACCGGGGAGATGATCCGGCGCATGAACGACCAGGCCATCGTCCTTGCCATGGCCAATCCTGTCCCCGAGATCATGCCCGATCTGGCCCGCGATGCCGGTGCCTACATTGTCGGGACGGGGAGGAGCGATTTCCCGAACCAGATCAATAACGCCCTGGCCTTCCCCGGTGTCTTCCGGGGCGCCCTTGATGCCCGTGCCGAGCGGATAACCGATGAGATGAAGGTCGCTGCCGCCCACGCCCTTGCCGGGTACGTGAAAAAACCCACCCGTGACCACATCATGCCCCCGGTGCTCGACCACCACGTGGTACGGGTGGTCGCGGATGCCGTTCAGGCCGCCGCCATTGCGTCAGGTGTTGCCCGGGATATCGGGTAAAAACCGGCAGCTTTCAGTCTTCCCAATTCCTATTTTTCCTCATGCCAGTTGTGACCATCACCATGGCCAAGGGACGGAGCTACGACCAGAAGAAACAGCTCACCGAAGAGATAGCCCGGGCACTCACCACCGTGCTCGGCGTGCCGGAGGGACGGGTGACTATCCTCATCCACGAACTTGAGAAGGAGAATATCGCCTTATCGGGGAAGCTTCTGTCCGAGGGATAAATGGGGGATCCCCTGATGGACCGGGCTGGGTACGCTAATCAACCGCAGCTCTCCCCGCCTTCTCCAGATCGCGGATATACCGCTCCCTCCTCACAATGTACGGACCCGCATCGTTCCCGAAGGGGACATACTCGGCTACCTGCCACCCCTCAGCCGCCATCTCCTCCTTGGTCCGGTCGGCCAGTCCCCTCAGGAATCCGAAGGTTATCCGGTCGCGGTGGTCATCCATCAGTGACCGGATCTCCGGGATGAGGACCGGGTCATGGGTGCCGATATGGAAATTGACTTCAAACCCGGCTGCCTCCTTCACCAGGGCGAGGAACCGTTCCCGGATCTCTGAAAAGTCCCCGGTATCGCCAAGATAGGCACCTTTGACAAAGCGGGGAATTACGCCGAGTGCAAGGAGCAGCCGGAGGTCCCCGGGTGTCCGGTAGAGGTAGGCCTGGAGGGCCAGGGTGACCGGGAGGCTCTTCCTCCTGCAGAGGGAGGCTGCCTCGATAGCGGGACCAACCAGAGCCCTCCCTTCCATATCGATCTCGAAGCCCACCCCGTGTTTGGCAGCTTCGTGACAGAGACCATACACCTTCTCAAGGGCGAGGTCCCCGTCAAAGAGGGCGCCGAGAGAGGAGAACTTGATGGCGATTGCGGCATCAAGTCCGTGTCCGGCAATCCCGGCAATGGTCTCCTGGTACGCGGCGGAAATGGTATCAACCTCACTCCCGGTCCGGGCATACTCATCGAGGACGTGGAGGGTGCAGGTGATATGCTGCCGGTTCCGCTCCCGGCACCACGCAAGGGCATGGTCAAGGTCGGGCAGTACCCAGCGGTGGTGATGTTCCTGCCGTCCCTGCGTCATGGTCCTGCCTCACCATGGGGAAGAGCGGAACGGGGGCGCACGGGTTTCATCCGGGAGGTGAATGGCAGGGGAACCATCAGACATGGCCCGGTTTTCCGCCATTGACACCGGAAAAGTCCTTCCGTTCGCTGTCATCGATCCAGTTCTTCATCAGCCGGGAGATCTTCTCGTCAACCTCGGGGGACACTTCCCGCTCTCCCTCCCTGACCGGGCACTGCTCCCATAAGGAGAGAAGGAGAGAGAGCTCTTCCTCCTTTCTCCTGAGCTGCTCATTGAGGTCATCAACCCGCATCCGGAGCATCTCTGTCTCAAACCGCAGATCGTCAGGTGAGCGCTGGTGCCCTGCCCGGCAGGAAATGTAGGCACAGATGATATCAGAGGCAAAACGCCCGGGATTGTCATAGCCCTGGTCCTGCATCATATCATCCAGGGCAGGAAGGAGTTCATCGGGAATCCGGACTGGTATATGCTTCTTTGTCATCAAGGACAATAGGCCAGGAAGGATTTCATCTTTTCGGGAAACCCCGCCACGCCCGTCCTGTTACCCGGAAAGCTATTGAAGAGGAATGGATGAGTATCGCTTGGAGGTGACATGACATGTGCTCGGTTGGCGGTCCGATGGAGATTGAAATCCTGGACGTGGAGGAGGACAACTGTGAATGCAACGGGTGCGGCAAGCGGTTCAGGAGTCTTTCGAAAAATCCCCTGTGCCCCGACTGCAATTCCGATGACGTAATGCGGCTGTGACTCATCCCGGTACCGTTTTTTCGCAATTCCCTTTTTACTGCCTGAATTGAAAAACCGTCAATTTATTTAAATCCTGGAACGACCACCAGTGTTTTCTGGTGAAACTCATGTCAGCAGGCATAGAATTTTCAATCGTGTCCATCGAAAAGCCGGACGAGGTCAATGTTATCCTCGGCCAGTCACACTTCATCAAGACCGCAGAAGACCTGTACGAAGCAGTGGCCGGTTCGGTTCCCGGGGCAAAATTCGGGCTGGCGTTCTGCGAGGCTTCCGCTGACTGCCTGGTCCGGACCGAGGGAAATGACGATTCGCTCACAGCCCTGGCAGGAAAGAATGCCCTTGCGATTGCCGCCGGACATTCCTTCATTGTCCTTCTCCGTGACTGCTACCCCATCAATGTGCTGAATGCCATAAAAAACATCCAGGAGGTCTGCACCATCTTCTGTGCCACGGCAAACCCGGTTGACGTCGTTATCGGAGAATCAGCCCGTGGCCGGGGTATCATGGGGGTCATTGACGGGGCAGCACCGAAGGGGGTTGAGGGTCCGGAGGATGTGAAGCACCGGGTGGAACTGCTCAGGAAGTTTGGGTATAAACGGGGCTGAAGCCAGGAATCGGGAAAAATCCTGCAGGTAGTTCTCCCGCATAAGCAGAAAAAGGGGTTATTGTTCTATCCGGATGGAGTGGTTCGCCTGGTCCATGATCATGCCATCCCGTTCAAGGGTGATATTGAAGGAATAGGTGCCCGGGTCAAGACCGGAACAGTGGGAGCAGGAGGGTAACTGGTGATTATAGGTCAGGGTGTTTGTTCCCGGCGAGAGATTGACCGGCATTACGTGTACAAGCTTATCATCACCATACCGGTCGGTAATCCCGGTGATATTGACTGCGGCATTGTTGATCGTACCCGAAGAGGTTACGGTAACGGTTATTTTCATCACGTTATTGGAGTGGTAGAGCTCGTTGTCGGTGGTGACCGAAAGGATGTCGGCATGGGCAATTGCTCCGGAAAGAACCACGAGGGCAACCACCAGTACGGCAACCATGAGGACGCCAGCGACAATCAGGAGATCCCTTCGCATGTATGTACACTGGCATCTTCCCGTTTAAAGCGTTGTCGAGATGCGGGTACATCCTTGTGTGGCGAGAGACAGGAAAATTTAGATGTTTTCCGGTTCAGGGGACCATGGCCTGTTTCACCAGGTCAATCAGGACAGTCACCTTCCGGGGATCAGCACAGTCTTTCCGGGTGAGAACAGCCTCGCTCTGTACATGGACTCCCTTTCCTTCCAGTGCCTTTCGCATGACAGCCAGGGTATCTCCGGCCTGGGCACCACAGGTGGCAAAGATTACCGCTGGTTTCCCTTCACAACCCTGGAGTGCTCCGATAGCTGCATTGACTGCCGGAGCCGGTTTCCAGGCCCAGACCGGTGTACCGATGACAATCAGGTCATACCCGGTGATATCAATGGAACCGGGATCAATGGGATCGCTCTCCCCGCTCCGGGCCCGGAGACAGCCGACGGTGTAGGCGGTTAGTTTGCTGTAGTTTTGCCGGGTTTTTACCTCGATGAGGTCTCCCCCGCATGCGGCCTGGACCTTCCCGGCCATGTCCCGGGTTATCCCGGTATAGGAATAGAAAATAATTGCGGTCTTCATACCCAGTTCTCCTGCTTTTTGGTCGATCTGCCATCATGGTATTTCCCTCCCGGTTCATGATGATATTCATTTCAGACCGGAAGTCTCCCTGGGCTGATTCTTCACCAACGCCGTGATACAAATAACAAAATTGAAACGAAACCGTGCCAAAAGAAACTATGACCGGGGAGGTTGGGGTGGAATTCCGGGGCAGGGTATTGATCATCGGGTTTGGTTCGGTTGCCAAGTGCACGCTTCCCATCTTACTGAAGCATATCAGGATCCCCTGCGGCAATATCACCATCATCGATTTTGAAGACAAGTCGCAGGAGCTGGCAGGGTGGGCAGCGCAGGGAATTCGCTTCGTCCAGAGAAAAGTGACCCCGGAGACCCTTGACCAGATACTATCCGAATACCTGGAACCGGGCGGGTTGCTGATCGACCTTTCCTGGAACATCGACTGCTGCGAGCTCCTGCAGTGGTGTCATGACCATGAAGTCCTCTACGTGAATACCTCCGTGGAAGTCTGGGACCCGGAAGGCGATATGTTCACCGCCAGCCCGTATGAAAAGTCCCTGTATTTCCGGCAGATGAAACTGGAAGAGCTTACCAGGGACTGGCGGGACGCACCGACCTGTATCGTTGACCATGGCGCCAATCCCGGGCTGATATCGCACTTTGCCAAGCAGGGACTGCTGGATATAGCCCACCGGATGATGGATGACGGTATCGCGAAAGATCCGCAGCGGCTGAAGCAGCTGATACAGGACCAGGATTTCGGCATGCTCGCCAGGGAGGTCGGGATCAGGGTCATTCACTGCTCCGAGCGGGATTCCCAGGTCTCTTCCTCACCAAAACAGGTCGATGAGTTCGTAGGTACCTGGAGTATCGTCGGATTACGGGAGGAGGGGATTGCTCCGGCAGAACTGGGATGGGGGACCCATGAGAAGGAGCTTCCCGCCCATGCCCATGTACCGCCAGAAGGGCCGGGAAATGAGATTATGCTGGCCCGGATGGGGATCAATACCTGGGTCCACTCATGGATCCCTGACCAGGAGATCGTCGGGATGGTCATCCGGCATGGCGAATCATTTGGCATATCAGACCGCTGGACGGTCTGGGAGGATGGTATTCCCGTGTACCGGCCAACCGTACACTACGCCTACATGCCCTGCGATGCTACCTGTGCATCGTTGCATGAATTGCGGGGCAGGAACTATGGGCTCCAGCCAAGGCTTCGTATCATGAACGATTCGGAGATCATTTCCGGGTCCGATATCCTTGGCGCTCTCCTGATGGGCCACCCCTACCAGGCGTGGTGGACCGGCAGCATCCTTACCATCGAAGAGGCAAAAAGGCTTGCCCCCGGGCAGAATGCTACCACCATCCAGGTGGCCCTGGGGGTGGTGAGCGCGGTGATGTGGATGATAGAACATCCCCGGGAAGGTTTCTGCCTTCCCGATGATCTTCCGCACGAGTATATCCTGAAGATTGCCAGACCCTACCTGGGCGAGTTTTATTCCGGTCCTTCAGACTGGACTCCGTTAAAAAACAGGGTGGTATACTTCAGGGAGAACCCGGAAAACAGCTATGACCTGGACGATGTCTGGCAATTCAAAAATTTCTTATTCGTGCAGTGAATCACTCATATAATGGCAGATAAAAGGGAGGACCGGATGACGGAGAACGCCACGACGGGGCAGGAGAACGGCGTTCCCCCTATCGGCAAGGCCCGGAAGAGGCTGCTCCAGAACCTCGCACAGGAGCACGGGACCCCCATTTTCGTCGTCGATCACGAGAAGATCCGGCAGAATTACCGGGAATTCAAAGCGCACCTGCCTGATGTCCAGGTATACTATGCGGTCAAGGCAAATTCAGACCGGGAAATTGTGAGGACCCTCTACGAGATGGGCTGCAGCTTTGATGTCGCATCCATGCCGGAATTCATGATCGTCTATGGGAATATCAGGAAGATGCCGGCCAGAGAGCGCCAGGACTGGATATGGGACAAGATCATCTATGCAAATACCATCAAGCCGATTGAGACGCTCAAGGCCCTCGACAAGTATAAACCCCTGGTAACGTTTGACAACAGCGAGGAGCTGAAGAAGATCAGGGAGCACGCACCCCATGCGGGGCTCGTGTTACGGCTCCGGGTCCCCAATACCGGTTCCATGGTCGAACTCTCCTCGAAGTTCGGTGCTGACCCGGGTATTGCCGTGGACCTGATCGCTGATGCGTTTGCCATGGGCCTGGTGGTGGAAGGGCTGAGCTTTCACGTCGGCAGCCAGTGCACCAATTTTGAGAACTATTTCCAGGCCCTGCAGCTGTCAGCCAACATCCTCAAGGAGGCAGAAACGCGGGCCGGCAGGGAGATAAAAATCCTTGATATCGGCGGTGGTTTTCCGGTGAAGTACCATCCCGGGGTATTATCCTTCAGGGTCCTGACAAAGAAACTGAACTCCGAGATCAAACGGCTGTTCGCCCCCGACATCCAGATCCTCGCGGAACCGGGAAGGTTCCTGGTGGCCAATTCCTGCACCCTGGTGGCCAAGGTCATCGGGAAGGCC
>Ga0209254_10004003_pt1 | contig 13469 bp, 12 predicted proteins | sample FrelakmetDIP11DI_FD_187148 | JGI IMG/M metagenome (GOLD analysis project Ga0209254, IMG submission 187148) | Freshwater lake sediment microbial communities from the University of Notre Dame, USA, for methane emissions studies - DIP11 DI (SPAdes)... | ecosystem: Environmental > Aquatic >...
AAGGGTGTCCAGATGCTGTCGGAGCCACACGAGAGTTGGGCGCATCACTCATTGACGCGGGTTCGTGTGCTCACTGCCAGTGAGTGCTGACGCACAGTTGTGCGCGCCAAATGCCCGCGGCGGCGCCAGCGCCCGTAAGCTGGCTCGGGCTAACTTGGATCCCGATCGATCATGGCCGTTAATCCCATCATGCAGGGGGGAGTAAACGGCATTCAGATGGGCATCAAGGGACTGAATCGTGCGGCGCAGGACATTGCCGATCTCAATCTGGATGACCGTGCACAACCCGCACCGGACAACGACGTTGAACGTCACGATAAACCAACCGAACAGGTCGCCGACACCGTCGAGGCGATTGTCGACCTGAAGGTCCATCAGCGGCAGGTTCAAGCATCTGCGAAGGTCATCGAGACCGCCGATTCGATACTCGGATTCCTGCTCGACGTACGCGCGTAGTTATACGCGCGCCGCGACTTTGACACCCTCGACACGGCGACGTTATGGTGCGCGTCCGCGGGCATTTTTTTGCGCGTCATAAAATCGTTGTCAAATCGAGGCTTTAGATCATGGCGGACGTTCGCACCCCGCTTCGGGACATGCGTTTTCTGTTGTTCGATGTCTTCGACTTCGAGGCGCACTACGCCGGGCTGACCGATCGTGAGCAGATGACGCGCGATCTGCTCGATCCAATTCTCGATGAGGCGGCGAGGTTCGCTGAAACCGAGTTGCTGCCGGCAAATCGGATCGGCGACGAACAAGGCTGCAGCTTCGCGCACGGTCGCGTCACGACCCCACCGGGCTTCAAAGAAGCGTATCGGACCTATGTGGCCAATGGCTGGACGGGCATGACCGGCAATCCTGCATATGGCGGTGGAGCATTGCCGCACAGCATGAGCCTGCTCATCGAAGAACCGATGACGACCGCGAACATGGCGTGGACGATGTATCCGGATCTCTCGCACAGCGCGATGAATGCGCTGGAGCGTCACGGCAGTGCAGCGCTGAAGCAACGTTTTCTGCCGCTGCTGCTGTCGGGTGCGTGTACCGGAACCATGTGCCTGACGGAGCCGCAGGCCGGATCCGATGTCGGCATCTTGCGCACCAAAGCGACCCCGAACGCCGACGGCACGTATTCAATAACCGGTACGAAGATTTTTATTTCCGCTGGCGAACACGACTTCGTCGACAACATCCTGCATCTGGTGCTGGCGCGCCTACCGAGTGCCCCCGCCGGTACGAAGGGCATCTCGTTGTTCATCGTGCCTAAGTTCATGTTGCGCGAGGATGGCAGCCCCGGTGAACGCAACGGCGTGCAATGCACGGGCATCGAAGAAAAGATGGGAATTCACGGCAACGCGACCTGTGCGTTGAGTTTTGCTGGCGCGACCGGCTATCTGGTCGGTGCCGAGAACGCAGGCATGCGGTGTATGTTCACGATGATGAATGCGGCACGCCTCGGCGTGGGCATGCAGGGTGTTGGCGTCGCCGAAGCGGCGTTTCAGGCATCACTTGCGTATGCGCGTGAACGCTTGCAGATGCGTGCGTTGACCGGGCCGCAGAATCCCGCGGGTCCCGCCGACCCGATCATCGCGCACCCCGATGTGCGGCGTATGTTGCTCACGCAGAAGGCAATCATCGAAGGCGGTCGCGCACTGCTGTACTACACCGCACAACAAGCGGACCTCGCCGAATTCGGACCGATCGACGAGCGCGACAACGCCGAAACAATGTTGAGCTTCTTGACGCCGATCGTAAAAGCGTTCCTGACCGAGACGGGGTTCGAGAGCGTCAATCATGCGGTGCAGATCTTCGGCGGCCACGGCTTCATTCGTCAGACCGGCGTCGAACAATACGTGCGCGACTGCCGGATCACGCTGATCTACGAAGGGACGACCCAGATTCAGGCGCTCGACCTGCTTGGGCGCAAGGTCATGCTGACCCAGGGCCGGGCATTGCTGGTATTTGTCGAAGAGATGCAGCGCCTCGCAAAAGTGTGCGCGGATCCACTGCCGGACATCGCCCTTGCGCTCGAGAAGATAGCCGGCGAATGGGCCACGCTGAGCATGGCCACCGGTGGTCGCGCGGCGACCGATATGAATGAACTGGGCGCGGCATCGGTCGACTATCTGATGTACAGCGGCTATGCCTGCCTCGCGTACTGCTGGGCGAGAATGGCGCTGGTCGCCTCGCAATTGCTCACCGGCGGTGCCGATCCGTTTCTTGACGGTAAGCTTGCGACCGCACGCTTCTATATGACGCGGATGCTGCCGCGCGCCGAAGCGCACAAGCGTTCGATCGAAGCCGGCGCCGCGGTGCTGATGTCGATCGATGTGGCGGGATTCGACCATGTTTGATCGGAGATGTTGGTATGCCTGACTACGTCTCACCCAGACGCGACATGGAGTTCGTGTTGTTCGATCTGCTCGACGCGCAATCGACATGGCAACGCATTCCGGCGCTTGCGGAGGTCACCCGTGATCTGGTGGCTGCGGTATTGGAGGAGGGCGGCAGGATCGCGTCGGAGCAGCTCGCGCCATTGAATCAGAGCGGTGATCGTCTCGGCTGCTCGTGGAATGCCGGAGTGGTGACGACCCCGCTGGGATTCAAGCAGGGTTTTCGCGCGCTCGCTGCTGGCGGATGGCTCGGCGTCGCCGGTGATCCGCAGTACGGCGGCCAGGGGTTGCCGAAGATGCTGACGGTTGCGCTCGAAGAAATGTTCTATGCGGCCAACACCGGACTGTATCTCTGCGGCACGCTGACGGTGGGGGCGGCAACGTGTATCGCGACCCATGGCAGCGACTCGCAGAAGGCGCAGTACCTGCCGAAGTTGTATGCCGGCGAATGGGCCGGGGCGATGGCGTTGACGGAAGCGCATGCCGGCACTGACCTCGGCATCATGCGCAGCCTCGCGGTACCTGCCGCCGATGGCAGCTACCGAATTACCGGGACCAAGATCTTCATCACCTACGGCGATCACGATCTGACCGACAACAGTATTCATCTGGTGCTCGCAAAAATGCCCGATGCGCCGGAAGGTACCCGTGGCATTTCGCTGTTTCTGGTGCCGAAGTTCCTCGTCAATGCTGACGGCTCCCTTGGGGCGCGAAATTCGCTGGCGTGCGGTTCCATTGAACACAAGATGGGCGTCAAAGGCAGTCCGACTTGCGTGATGAACTACGATGGCGCAGTCGGATATCTGATCGGCGCGCCGAACCAGGGACTGGCGGCGATGTTCACGATGATGAACTACGAACGTCTGTCGGTCGGTATTCAGGGCTTGGGCACCGCGGACATCGCCTACCAGGCAGCGAGTCGTTATGCGACCGAACGGCTGCAGGGGCGCGCTCCCACGGGCGCTCAGAAACTCGACGCCAATGCTGATCCGATTCTGGCGCATCCCGATGTGCGGCGAATGCTGCTGACGGCGCGTGCGTACAACGAAGCCGGTCGCGCCTTTGCTGCGCTGGTGGGACGTGAACTCGATCTGGCGAAGTATTCTCCGGACGAAACCGAGCGCGTTCGTGCCGAGCGCCTTGTCGGCCTGTTGACGCCGGTCGCAAAAGCCCATCTGACCGATCGCGGTTTCGAAGCCTGCGTGATGGCGCAACAGGTGTTCGGCGGGCACGGGTACATCGCCGAGTGGGGCGTCGAACAGTTCGTGCGCGACGCCCGAATCGCGCAGATCTACGAAGGCACCAATGGAGTGCAGGCGCTTGATCTGCTCGGGCGCAAGGTGCTGCGCGACGGCGGCGCAACGGCGAATGAGTTCATTGCGTCGATGCGCAGTGATGGAAGCGCCGTTGCCGCGCAGTATCGCGATGCGCTGGAAGTCGCGCTCGATCGATTGTCGGGCGTTACGCGGCGCCTGCTCGAGCGATCCGTGGTCGACCCTGCGCTCGCAGGCTCGGCCTCGGTCGATTACCTCGATCTATTCGCGCTCACGACGTACGCGTGGTTGTGGGCGCGTATGGCGAGCGTGGCACCCGCGGATGAATTCGGTGCGGCGAAACGACACACCGCTGAGTTTTTCTACGCGCGTCTGCTGCCGCGCTCGATCGCGTTGACGGCGGCAATCGACAGCAGTTCTGCCGCGATCATGGGAATGCCGGCCGCGTCATTCTGATGCGACCGGCGCCGCTGTGTTGGACTCTACGGGTGCCGCAGGACACGGGTGCCGCGCGTCGGTGTCGTTGCAAACCGTGATCGCCCGGAGATACACCGACCATTCGGCCATCGTTTCAGGCGGTATCGGCATATCACTGTCTGACTCGATCGGCGGCACGCGTTTAGCGCGCGTGATGACGTAGAAATGGGTATCGCCTCGGATGGTCTTGACCAGCGTCAGCTGACCTTGGTTGTTGAGTGGATTCAAGCGACACACGAACAGCCGTACGGAGGTGGGGTAGTCGTTCTCCACGCCTGAGAAGGTGTCGTGATCGGAGAATTTTTTGCAAGCTTTGCGCTGATCGTCGGCAATTGACTTCAGCAATTCAATCGGGTCGGGCAGAGGTGGATCGCTGAACGATTCGAACGACACTTTTTCGGTCCATTCGTCCGCGTTGGTTTGGGCAGGCACAAACTCGACCATCCGGATGCCCGGGGATTCGGTGCGGAAACTCTGCAGCCAACCGCTCGGCGGCTCCGCCAGCAGACGCTCCGGCGACGCGTCGATAGGTGTACCAGATCGGACGGGCGCTGCTGCCGCGGAGGCTTCTGCGGCGGATTTTTCCCCGTGGTTGTCCGTACAGGCGATCACCATGATCACCAGCAGCAGTGTTGTGCACCTCTTTGACATCGTTAGCGTACCTTCGTAGTCGATCTGCATGCTACAGCGACGAGCGCGATTTCAGTAGACGCAGCCGACGATTTCCGCGACGAAGGTCGCAGCGACGCCGACGTCTTTGGCCGGCCATTCGAGTATCAAACGACAGTACTGTTCAGCGATGCGGCGAGCTTGCGATGGATGCCGCCGAATGCGCCATTGCTCATGATGACGATGTGGCGCCGATGTTTCGGCGCGGGCAGCGCGGCGAGCGTACGAATCAGATGGTCGAGATCGTCATCCATCGCCGCACGGACGACGCTTGCGTGCACGACCTCGGTGAGGTCCCACTTGATGTTCTCGCCGCGGAACCAGTAGACGCTGTCCGCAGCCGCGCAACAGGTCGACAGTTCGTCGCGCAGCGTACCGAGCGACATTGTGTGCGAACGCGGCTCTATTACCGCGATGATCTCGTCAGACGCGAACCGATTGCGCAGCCCCTGCAACGTGGTTCGGATAGCAGTCGGATGATGTGCGAAGTCGTCGTACACGCAGACACTACCGACCTCGGCAATCAGTTCGAGTCGGCGCGTCACACCTTGAAAGGAGTTCAGCGCTTCGATCGCGACGTTCGTTGGTACACCGGCGTGGCGTGCTGCGGCGATCGCATTCAATCCGTTTGTTACGTTGTGCTGGCCGAGCTGCCCCCAGTTCACTTCACCCATCGGCATGTCGTTCAACTGCGCCGTGAACTTCGATCCGTCGGCAGACGCGTCCTTCACCCGCCACAGTTCGCCGTTGTCGGTGGTCACCATAGCGACTTTGCGCGGTCGTTGGTTGCCACGCACCCGTGCCACCGGTGTCCAGCAGCCGAGACGTAGTACTTGATCGACTGCTTCATCGTGTTCCGGCGCGATGATCAGACCGCTGGCGGGCACCGTTCGCAGTAGATGGTGGAATTGGGTCTGAATCGCCGTGAGGTCCGGAAAAATGTCCGCGTGGTCGTACTCGAGATTGTTGATGACCAATGTGCGCGGCCGGTAGTGGACAAATTTCGAACGCCGATCGAAGTACGACGTGTCGTACTCATCGGCTTCGACGACGAAGAACGGTGCGCTGCCGAGGCGAGCAGAGCAGCCGAAATCTTTCGGCACGCCACCGATCAAAAATCCCGGATCGAGGCCGGCGCGTTCGAGAATGTGCGCGAGCATGCTCGCCGTCGTGGTCTTGCCGTGTGTGCCCGACACAGCGAGTACCCAACGCCCTTTGAGAATCTCACGACCGAGCCACTCAGCGCCGGAGGTGTATGGCAGGCCCTGTTCGAGGACATATTCGACGCCGGGATGGCCACGCGGCAACGCGGCGTTGCCGATGACAACCAGATCCGGTGCATGTTTCATTTGTGCCGGATCGAAGCCTTCGTAAACTTCGATATCCGCGGCCGCCAACTGATCGCTCATCGGCGGGTACATCGCTTTGTCCGATCCGCTGACGCGAAATCCCGATTCCCTCGCCAACAGCGCAAGGCTGCCCATCAGGGTTCCACCGATGCCCAGGAAGTAGATGTGTTGCGACAAGGTATTCCTTTGACAGCTAACGGCCCGCGGCGGTACTCGACAGCGCGAAGGCGAACAGGGCCATGCTGAACGCCACAAAGATACCAACGAATACGGTCACATTCATTGCCCTGTGCAGGATGAAACCATTCACTGCGATCGACCAGATTCCGATCAACGCGGCCGTACCCATTGTTATTGGACTGGCAACTCCACCCGCGAGCGGCACCAGCACGGCGATCAGCAGTGTGAAAAGTAGATCACAGCCGAATATTGCCGTGATGGTGGCTGGATATCGTCCGATCACACCACGCGCTGTGAGTGCGATCCATGTGGCGGCGGCAAGCGACGCCATTGTAACGAGTGTCGAGGTGGCGACCTGTACGGGCGTGGACTCTTCGCCGTATTGCAGACCCACGAACAAGCTCAATAGCACGTCTCCCGCGAGCACGCCCGCGACGAACAACGGATGCGTCGGAACCAGCTCGGGTCCGCGACGCAAAAGACAGATGTTCCAGAAGACCGCGAGGATGGGTTTCATTGCCGGGGCAGTTTTCGACGAGCGGGAATTGTCGCACAAAAGTCTTTACCATGGCCGCCGCTCGCGAACCTGCACGAGGAAAACCATGCACAAACGCAATGCGTTCTATGCCCAATCCGGCGGTGTGACTGCCGTGATCAATGCCAGCGCCTGCGGCGTGATCGAAACAGCGCGCCGCTACCGAACCGTCATCGGCAAGGTTTATGCGGGGCGCAACGGCATCATCGGAGCGCTGCGCGAAGAGCTGATCGATACCGGCAAGGAGTCCGCGCGCGCGATTGCGGCATTGCGCAGCACCCCTTCGGGAGCCTTTGGTTCCTGCAGGCACAAGCTGAAACCCTACGACGCGGATCCGCGTGAATACGATCGGTTGCTCGACGTATTCAAGGCGCATGACATCGGCTATTTCTTCTACAACGGCGGCGGCGACTCGCAGGACACCGCAAACAAAGTCGCGCAGCTGAGCGTGCGGCTCGAATACCCGATCACCTGTATCGGCATTCCAAAAACCGTGGACAACGATCTGCCGTTCACCGACACGTGTCCGGGATTTGGTTCGGTTGCAAAATACGTTGCCGTGTCGATCCGGGAAGCGGCGCTCGACGTCGCCAGCATGTGTGAGACCTCGACGAAGGTCTTCATCATGGAAGTGATGGGGCGACACGCGGGTTGGATTGCCGCTGCGGCGGGGCTCGCTCAGGAAACGCCGCAGGGTGCGCCGCACGTGATTTTGTTTCCGGAGATCGCGTTTAATCGGGAGAAATTCCTCGCGAAGGTCGAGGCAACCGTGCAGCGGGCCGGCTATTGCGTGATTGTTGTTTCGGAAGGCGCGCAAAACGCCGATGGCAGCTTTCTTGCGGAAGCGGGGACGCGGGATGCCTTCGGGCATACACAACTCGGCGGTGTGGCTCCGACGGTCGCGAATCTCGTCAGATCGGCGCTTGGTTACAAATATCACTGGGCGGTGGCGGACTATCTGCAACGTGCCGCGCGGCACATAGCTTCGGCCACCGACGTCGAGCAGGCCTATGCGGTGGGCCGCGCCGCGGTGGAGTTTGCGGTTGCCGGCAAGAATGCGGTGATGCCGATCATCGTGCGCAAGTCGACGAAGCCGTATCGGTGGACAATCGGCGAGGCACCGCTTTCGAAGATTGCCAATGTCGAGAAGGTGATGCCGCGCAACTTCATCACGCGCGATGGCTTCGGTATCACCCAGAAAGCGCGTGACTACCTCGAGCCGCTGATCGGCGGCGAAGACTATCCGCGCTACAAGAACGGTCTGCCGCAGTACGTCACGCTGAAAAACCAATTGGTACCAAAAAAACTCGCGCCGTTCTGAGCGGTGCCAGGCGTTGACTTATTGCCGTGGCAATAAGTCAACAAGTCAACGCCTGGCACCCGTCAAAAAAAACCCCGGATCAGCCGGGGTTTTTTTAAAGGCTGCCGACCCAATCAGAGGATCGGCACCATCAACAGCGCCACGATGTTGATGATCTTGATCAGCGGATTCACCGCGGGGCCGGCGGTGTCTTTGTACGGATCGCCGACGGTGTCGCCAGTGACTGCGGCCTTGTGCGCGTCGGATCCTTTGCCACCGTAGTTGCCATCCTCGATGTACTTCTTCGCGTTGTCCCACGCGCCACCCCCGGTCGTCATCGAGATCGCGACGAACAGGCCGGTGACGATGGTGCCGATGAGCAATCCGCCTAGCGCCTTGATGCCCGACTCTTCACCCATTGCGAAGGCCATGACGAAGTACAGCGCGACCGGCACCAGAATCGGCAACAGGCTGGGGATGATCATTTCTTTGATGGCGGCTTTGGTCAGCATGTCGACCGCCCGCGAGTAGTCCGGCTTGCCGGTGCCGTCCATGATGCCTTTGATCTCTTTGAATTGACGGCGTACTTCGTTGACCACGGTACCGGCCGCGCGGCCGACCGCTTCCATCGCCATGGCACCGAACAGGTACGGCACCATGCCACCGATGAACAGGCCGATGATCACGGCTGGGTCCGACAGGCTGAAGTCGACCAGTTTGCCGACCGCTTCGAGATTGTGCGTGTAGTCGGCGAACAGCACGAGCGCTGCGAGGCCGGCCGAGCCGATGGCATAACCTTTGGTGACCGCCTTGGTGGTGTTGCCGACTGCGTCGAGCGGATCGGTGATGTTGCGGATCTCTTTCGGCAAGCCAGACATTTCGGCGATACCACCGGCGTTGTCGGTGATCGGACCGTACGCGTCGAGCGCGACGATCATGCCGGTCATCGACAACATCGCAGTCGCCGCAATCGCGATGCCGAACAGCCCGGCGAGCGTGAATGACGCCCAGATCGCGACACATACGGCGAGCACGGGCAACGCGGTCGATTTCATCGATACGCCGAGGCCGGCGATGATGTTGGTTGCATGGCCGGTCTGCGACGCGGCGGCGACATGGCGCACCGGCGCGTATTCGGTTGCGGTGTAGTACTCCGTGATTACCACCATCGCGGCGGTCAGCACGAGGCCGACCAGCGCGGCGCCGAACAGCGGCATCACCTGCTCCGCCGGCATCATCCACACGGTGATCGGATAAAACGCGATCCCCGCAAGCACGCCGGAGACGATCACACCTTTGTACAGGGCGTTCATTATCTTGCCGCCCTCTTTGGCGGATACGAAAAACGTTCCAATGATCGACGCGATGATCGAAGCGCCGCCAAGTACCAGCGGATACAGCACTGCATTCGCGCCCGCGTCTTTCATTACGAGCCCCGCGAGCAACATCGTCGCGACGATCGTGACCGCGTACGTTTCGAACAGGTCGGCCGCCATACCTGCGCAGTCGCCGACGTTGTCACCAACGTTGTCCGCTATCACCGCAGGGTTGCGCGGATCGTCCTCGGGAATGCCGGCTTCCACTTTGCCGACGAGGTCGGCGCCGACGTCTGCGCCCTTAGTGAAAATCCCGCCGCCGAGTCGCGCGAAGATTGAAATCAGCGAACCACCGAATGCCAGACCGACGAGTGCGTGCAGCGCAGCTTCCTGTCCGACCATCGGCAGAATCGCGGCGTAGTAACCGGCCACGCCAAGTAGTCCGAGGCCGACTACAAGCATCCCGGTAATCGCGCCGCCGCGAAATGCGACTGCCAGCGCTGCGTTGATTCCATGGTGCGCGGCCTGTGCGGTGCGAACGTTCGCACGTACTGAGATATTCATCCCGATGAATCCGGTCAGCCCGGACAACACCGCGCCGATCGCGAACCCGACCGCGGTATACCAGCCCAGCACGAATCCAAGCACGACGAACAACACCGCGCCGACCATGGCAATAGTGGCGTATTGCCTGTTCAGATAGGCCTTGGCGCCGGCCTGGATCGCCGCCGCGATTTCCTGCATCCGCTCGTTGCCGGCCGGCTGCGCAAGAATCCAGCGGATGGACACGAGACCGTACGCAAGCGCAACGAATGCGCAGGCAATGGCAATGATCAGTGGTGTAGACATGAATCCCCCTTGACGATTTTTGTGGAGAGGCCGGGTTTGTGCGGGTGGAGCTGTGCCCGAGTCGGCTCAGGCGAATTGTGCGGCGGCGCTGCCCGCGTACAGCCTGGCCCCGGATAAAGGCGGCGATTCTACAACAAAAACCGAGACATAGAAGCTCAGGATTCGAACGGTTCTGTCGGTTGAGGGGCGTGATCGCATCAGCGTAGGAGGGCATACCGATTCGTCGGCGGCACTGCGCGTCAACCGGCGTTCAACCCTGCTCCAGCAGATTCCGCAAATCGATGATCGCCGCATTCGCGCGCGCAATGTACGACGCCATCACCAGCGAATGATTTGCGACGACACCGAAGCCGTCCCCGTTCATGACGATCGGACTCCAGATCGGCTGCTGAGTTGGTTCGAGTTCACGAATGATCTGTTGCAGGCTGACGCGCGCGTTCTTTTTCTCGAGCACATCTTTGAAATCGTGATCGATCGCGTGCAGCAGATGGATCAGCGCCCAGGTGTGCCCCCGCGCCTCGTAGAAGACATCGTCGATTTCGAGCCAGGGCGTTTTGACTTCGGACTCGGGCGGTGTCGGTGTCGCCTGGGTCGCCGCACTGTCGCCGGCGAGGCCGGTGTTGAGCTGGCGTTTACCAACGGCGCTGCTGAGGCGCTGCGACAAACTGCCCAGACGGGTCGAGACGCCGCCCAGCCAGTTGCGCAGGTTGTCCGCGCGCGCATAGAACTGGGCATCGGCGTTAGTCGGATCTGCGAGGCGCTTCAGATAGCGGTCGAAATACCGAATCGCCTTGCGGTATTCGCCTTCGGTGGCAGGAAATACCCAACTGGCATTGTCCCAGTAGAACTGGCCCTCGGCTTCCGAAAGATCCGGGTCTTCGGTCGACTGGCTTTGCGACCGGCTGAAGCCCAGCCGCATCTCGCGGCTCATGTCGCGGATCTGGACCAGCACCCCGAATTCCCAACTGGGAACGTTGTCGAGCCAGACACCGGGTGGAAAGATATCGTTCGACAGGTAGCCGCCGCGTTTGTCGAGAAGCGCTTGCGCAAGGCGCACGACGGTCGCACCGATTGTATAGCCGGTCACGACGCTGACGCCGTTCGCCGCCGCATGAGCCGCCGCGTTGTCGTCGACCGAGAACGATTCCGGTTCGTAATCCCACCACCAGCTGAGCCCGATGCCGACGAGCACGTAAGCGGCCACCGCGCCTGCGGCAATGCGTCCGATCAGTCCGGCGGTGCCCGGGGCCGCTCCTGCCTGCCAGAACTTCCAGCTCATGGTTGGGTCGCTCCATTCAGGTTGCGCACTTCGAATGCAACCGTACGCTGCGAGGCGTCCGAGAACAGCAGCGTGATCGGTATCGGATTTGATGTCACGTCGTTGAATGCGAACACCATCAGATGGAGTCCACCGGACGTGAATGACACGGTTTGTCCGGACGGCAGCGGCACTGTGTCGAGTTGCCGCATCTGCATCACGTCACCGACGTGAACATGGGTGTGAATTTCGATTGTACCGGCCGAGTCGCTGCGCGCGCCGATCAGGTCGATCGGCGTATTGCCGCGGTTGACGATGTCGAAGTAGCCGGCGGCGACACTGAGTCCGGGTGCGGGCGGACGCAGCCAGGCGTTGCTGACGTTGATGGGATCCGCGGGCCTGCAGCCCGTGGCGCAGAGCGCGACGACGAACACCGGCAAAAAGTAGCGGCAGCTCACTCCAGGCTTCTCACTCGCCCAGCGCGGCGGACGTGGTGGGGGCCAGTTTCAACAGGTCGACACCCGGTGGTGAAGCCAGTGTCAGTTCCGCGCGGATCCGTCGCGTCCCCGGCGCGTTCGCCATCTGCTGATAGATCCAGCGACCTTCGGCGTCGTTGCGGGCGCGAATGATCACCCAGGCGTCTGCCGCCTTCGCCCTCGCGCCGAGCGACTTCAGCTGTGCGGCGAGTTCGTCGCCGTGCGCGGACAACTGCCCGGCGTCGAGCTGAATGTGCTGACGCGCAGCGGTGCTGCGGATCTCGATCTGCGCCTGCGCCGCGGCGATGCTGTCGAGATGTGGGTTGACGATGAGGGCGCGCTCGAGCAGCGATCGTGCAGTATCGAACTGACCACGCTCGGCCGCCTGTTCGGCCATTCCGACGTAACGTTCTGCGAGGCGTTGTAGGCCGTGTTCTGCGGCCGGGTGATTCGGTGCGACCACCAGCGCGGCTCGATAAAAATCGTATGCACAGTCATCGATCGGCGTCAGCAGGCGGCCATCCTTCAGCGCGCGATCGCCGAATTCGAGCAGCATATCCAAGCGATCGATGTCGATTGGCGCGGCGGGGGTAATCGGTGGCTCGTCCGGCAACGGGGAGGCACGCACGGGTTCGGGTGGCGTAGCCGGTGCGGGCGTTGTGCAGGCGCCGAGCGTCAGCAACAGCATGATGCCCGCACAGCGGAGTGCGTCGCGCATCACGTTTCGATCCATTGAGGGGAGATCATCGCATCGGTCACGCGGAGTTCATCACGTCCCAGCAGTGGCGCACCATATAGCGACGAGCCAGACAGTTACAATGGCACCTCGCGCGCCTTCGGGAGTCTCAGAGGGAGGCGTATACCGGTCTCAGCAGCGTCGCCGCGGAAGAGTTCAAGGCATGCATCGATACAGACGGATCCTGTGGTGGTTGGTGCTGGTTGCGCCGACCGTTTTCGCCGCCGAACTCAGCGGCAAGATCTCCCAGCTGCTGGACGAAGAGCCGGACTTTTTGTCGGTCGACCAGGCGTTCGTGCTTTCCACCGAACTCGCCGCGGACGGCAGCCTTCACGCGCAATGGCAGATGCCCGAGGGTTACTACCTCTATCGCCATCGCTTCGAATTCGCGGTTCCGGCCGGTAGTCCGTTCGCGCTCGGCGAAGCGGAGATTCCGCCGGGCAAAACCAAGATCGACGAGTACTTTGGTGAAGTGCAGGTCTATTACCACGAAGCGTCGGCGCGGGTACCCGTGACGCGCACGGCGGCGGGCGGATTGGCCAGCGGCTGTTCCTGCGGGTCGAAATCCTGGCCCAGCTCGGCCAGCAGCGCCTGGTCGTAGGGCGCCTCGCGCCAGCGAGGCTCGAACTCGCCGAAGGCCGTAAGCGCTGTGCCGGG
>Ga0209254_10004004_pt1 | contig 13468 bp, 14 predicted proteins | sample FrelakmetDIP11DI_FD_187148 | JGI IMG/M metagenome (GOLD analysis project Ga0209254, IMG submission 187148) | Freshwater lake sediment microbial communities from the University of Notre Dame, USA, for methane emissions studies - DIP11 DI (SPAdes)... | ecosystem: Environmental > Aquatic >...
GCCCGGTTCGTCTCGGGAGTCCGGTCGCGGCCGACCCCCTCGGAGTGGAAGGCCATGCACCAGCAGCCGCCCCAGACGCCGTCGTGCCGCTCGACGAGGGCGGCGAAGTCGGGCCACGTCGCTTCGTCGAGCGGCCTCGCGCGAAGCGTGGTCATCGCCTTCTCAGGCCTTGGGTCCGCGGATGAGGCGACCCAGGTTGACGATGATCGCGATGCCGCTGCCGAGCACCGCGACCAGGAGGACGATCCGGGTCAGGAGCGTCCACGGGAACGCATACGCGCTGAAGTCGAACGGGAAGACGCTCAGCACGACGATCGACACGAGCAGCGTGACTGCCGAGGTGAGCGTCTCGCCGAGGGCCTTGACGCGGTATCCGTCGTAGACCACGTAGACGAGGTTGACGAGGATCGTCACGGCGATCGACAGGTTGATGAGCGGCACGACGTCCGCGGCCTCGACGGTCACGAAGTCGAACGACTCCCACCCGGGCCAGACGTTGATGAAGCCGTAGATGAGCAGGTTCACGAGGATTGCCGCGATGTAGCCGATCCTTCTGCCCGTGCGCCGGGAGATCGTCAGTGCGGTGGGGGTTGCTGTTGTGGTCATGCCGGCCTCCTCCTGGCGCGGCACACTCGGTGCCGGCCGGTGCTTCCATGGTCCCACTGGAGGCGATGCGAAGTCCTTCGCAGAACCCGTGCGCGGGGGTCGGGGGCGTGGGCCGAGAGGGGGATCGCGGCCCCGTGGGCCTAACGGCGCCCCCCGGGCTTGAGGTCAGCGGTACCCTCGCCCCGCGGCGAATGACGCGATTGTCACCTGCGCGAGGAGATGGAGAACCACCCGTGGCGAAGCCAACGATCCTCACCGTCGATGACGACCCGATGGTGTCGCAGGCGATCACCCGCGACCTGCGCGACCGGTACGGCGCGACCCACCGCATCGTGCGCGCCTCCTCCGGTGCGGAGGCGCTGGAGGTGCTGAAGGAGCTGGCTCTGCGGGATCGTCCGGTGGCGATGGTGGTCACCGACCAGCGGATGCCCGAGATGACCGGGATCGAGATGCTGGCGCAGGCTAGGGAGTACGTCCCCGAGGCGAAGTTCCTGCTGCTGACCGCGTACGCGGACACTGATGTGGCGATCAGGGCCATCAACGAGATCGGCCTCGACCACTACCTGCTGAAGCCGTGGGATCCGCCGGCCGAGCGGCTCTACCCGGTCACCGACGACCTGCTCGGGGACTGGCAGGCCGCGCACCCGCAGGCCGAGACGGATGTGCGCATCGTGGGGCATCGCTGGTCGGAGAGCAGCCACGAGCTGAAGACCTTCCTGGCCCGCAACCACGTTCCGTACGCCTGGCTGGACGTCGATCGCGATCGTGAGGCGATCCGGCTGCTCGATCTGGCCGGAGCCTCGGCTGATGACCTGCCGCTGGTGCTCATCCCCGACGGGCTCCTGCGGGCGCCGACCACGCGGATGCTGGCCGATGCCCTGGGCCTGCGCACCGAGGCGCAGCAGCCCCTGTACGACCTGTGCATCGTGGGCGGCGGGCCGGCCGGACTCGCCGCAGCGGTGTACGCGGCGTCGGAGGGGCTGAGCACCATCATCGTCGAGCGCCATGCGCCCGGGGGGCAGGCCGGACAGAGCGCGGCCATCGAGAACTACCTGGGCTTCCCCAAGGGTCTCTCCGGCTCCGACCTGACCCAGCGGGCGGTGGCGCAGGTCTCGCGGTTCGGTGCGGAGATGGTCGTCGCTCGCGACGTCAGCGCCCTCGAGGTGCGCGGCCCGGTCCGCGCGGTCGTGCTGGACGACGGCGGATCGATCGAGGCGAAGGCTGTCATCGTCGCCACAGGGGTGTCATACCGGCAGCTCGCCGCGCCCGGACTCGACGAGCTCACCGGACGCGGCGTCTACTACGGCGCGACCGCGAGTGAGGCCAGCCAGGCCGAGGGGGATGACGTCTACGTGGTGGGCGCGGCGAACTCGTCGGGACAGGCGACCCTGAACCTGGCGCGCTTCGCGCGGCGAGTGGTCATGGTCGTGCGGGGCACGTCGCTGGACGCGTCGATGTCGTCCTACCTCGTCGACCGCATCGCGGCCGCACCCAACATCGAGGTGCGCCTCCAGAGTGAGGTCGTGGGCGGGCGTGGTGAGGGCCACCTCGAGGCAATCACGATCGCCGACCGCTCCACGGGCGTCGAGGAGGAGGTGTCGACCAACTGGCTGTTCGTCTTCATCGGGGCGTCGCCGCGAACGGACTGGGTCGGACCAGAGGTACTCCGGGACCAGAAGGGGTTCCTCGTCACGGGTATCGACCTCCTGCAGCGCGAGGAAGCGCCTCGATGGCCCCTCGCGCGTCCGCCGTTCCCCCTCGAGACGAGCGTGCCGGGGGTGTTCGCCGCCGGTGACGTGCGCCTCGACTCCATGAAGCGCGTGGCCTCGGCGGTCGGGGAGGGCGCGATGGCCACGTCGTTCGTCCACGGCTACCTGGCGACGATGTGATCACGCACGCTGAGCTGCGAGCGCTCGCACTGTTCGACGGCATCACGGACGAGGCCATCGCAGAGGTGCTGGCCGAGGCCGAGGAGGTTCCCTTCGACACCGGCGACCGGCTCTGGACGGAGGGTGCTCCGGCCGAGAGCTGGTGGGTATTGCTGGACGGGACCATCGACCTGGTCCGGCGGGTGGGTCGCGAGGACACGGTGCTCGCCCTGTTCGACGCTCCGGGTCGCTGGGCGGGCGGCTTCATCGCGTGGGACGCGGATGGCGCTTATCTGGCGACCGGTCGCGGCCGCGATCCCGGCCGCATCATGCGCGTCCCTGCGGCGGCGCTGAAGCGCCTGCTCGAGGGTGTCCCGCTGGCTGGCCACATCATCGACGGTTTGTTCCACACGGCCCGGGCCGTCGAGTCCGGCGCCCGAGAGCGTGAGGCGCTCGTCGCGCTCGGCACCCTGGCGGCCGGTCTCGCGCACGAGCTCAACAACCCGGCGTCCGCAGCGGTGCGCGCCGTCGACTCCCTCGCGCAGGCCAGCGCCCGACTGTTGGACTCCCTCGGGCGCCTCTCGCAGGCCGGGATCACCGCCGCCCAGTTCGCCGCGCTGGACGCCCTCCGCTCGGAGCTCGACCCACTGGCGCTCCGTCGGGACGCGATAGCGACGGCGGATCGCGAGGACGCCATCAGCGACTGGCTTGACGCGAACGGTGTCGGCGACGGCTGGGTCCTGGCGCCGCCCCTCGCGGCGGCCGGCGCCGACCCGGACTGGTGCCGGCGGATGCGTGAAGCCCTGGGGCCGGCGGCCCTCGACCCCGGGCTGGGCTGGGTCGCCAGCGCCATGCAGATGACGTCGCTGCAGTCGGAGGTCAAGGAGTCCACCCAGCGCATCTCGAACCTGATCTCCGCGGTCAAGTCTTACTCGCAGCTCGACCGCGCGTCGGTGCAGGAGACCGACGTGCGCGAGGGCATCGACAGCACGCTGGTGATGCTGCAGCACCGCATCGGCGACGACATCGTCGTGGAGCGCCAGTTCGCCGAGGACACGCCGCGCATCCATGCCATCGCCGCCGAGCTCAACCAAGTGTGGACGAACCTGATCGACAACGCCGTCGACGCGATGGACGGGCAGGGCCGGCTCATCATCGCCACCCGCGCCGACGGCGACAGCGTCCTGGTCGAGGTCACGGACAGCGGAACGGGGATGTCGCCCGAGGTGCAGGCGAAGGCCTTCAAGCCGTTCTTCACGACCAAGGACGTGGGCAAGGGAACCGGCCTGGGTCTGGACATCAGCCGCAGGATCGTGGTCGAGCGGCACGGCGGCGATATCGCCGTGGATTCCGTTCCTGGTCGGACCACGATGCGCGTGCGCCTGCCGGGCAGCTCCACGGCGAAGTAGGGCGTCCAGCCGTGACGAGCAGATCCGACTCCTACCGCGCCGTTCGGGCGATGACCGAGCGGCTGGCGGAGCCGCTCTCGGCGGAGGACCAGACGGTTCAGTCGATGCCGGACTCGAGCCCGACGAAGTGGCACCGAGGGCACGTGACGTGGTTCTTCGAGGCGTTCATCCTCGCGCAGTTCGAGGAGGGGTTCCGGGTCCACAACCCGGTGTACTGGACGCTGTTCAACAGCTACTACGAGTCGATGGGGCCGCGTCACCCGCGACCGGAACGAGGTGTCGTCAGCCGCCCGGGAAGCCGTGAGGTGGGCGACTACCGCCGGGCGGTCGACGATCGGATGCACGACATGCTCGACCGCCTCGATGAGGACCGGCGACGGATCCTGGCGCCCCTGCTCGACCTCGGCCTGAACCACGAGCAGCAGCATCAGGAGCTCCTCCTCATGGACATCGCCCACGTCCTGTCGCGCAATCCGCTGCGCCCGGTCGCCTATCCGGAGCCGGACCCAGCCCTGCCCGCTCCGGTGGAGCAGGCATGGCTGGACGTCGACGGTGGCGTGGTGGAGATCGGTGCGGACGGCTCGTCCTTCGCCTTCGACAACGAGCAGCCTCGGCACCGCGCCCTGGTGGAGCCGTTCCGGATCGCCCGGCGACTGGTCACGAACGGCGAGTGGCGGGCCTTCATGGACGACGGTGGGTACGAGCGTCCTGAGCTGTGGTTGTCCGACGGGTGGGCGCGGGTCCGGCAGGAGGGGTGGCGTGCGCCGTTGTACTGGATCGAGGACGACGGCTGGCACGAGCACACGCTCCACGGCACGAGGCCGGTACGGATGGACGAGCCAGTGGTCCATGTCAGCCACTACGAGGCCGACGCCTACGCCGCGTGGGCGGGTGCCCGACTGCCGACGGAGACCGAGTGGGAGGTCGCGGCCATGGGCCTGGCCCACGAGCCGTCCGCGGACCCGGGCGCGATCACCAGCCACCATCCGCGTCCCGCCATGGACGGACCCGGAATGCTGCAGGCGTACGACGCGTGCTGGCAGTGGACCTCGTCGGCCTACCTGCCCTATCCGGGCTTCCGCGTGGCCGACGGGGCCGTCGGTGAGTACAACGGGAAGTTCATGTCGGGCCAGATGGTGCTGCGGGGTGGAGCGTGCGTCACGCCGCGAGGCCACGCGCGCAGCACCTACCGGAACTTCTTCCCCCCGCAGTGCCGCTGGATGTTCAGCGGGGTCCGGCTCGCCACGGCGGTGGATGCGCGTGACGCCTGACGTGGCCCTCGTCCGCGACGTCAGTGCCGGGTTGAGCGGCCAGCCCAAGCGCCTGCCGCCGCGGTGGCTGTACGACGACACCGGCACGGCACTGTTCGGCGAGATCACCCGACTTCCGGAGTACTACCTCACCGAGGCTGAGCGCGGGCTCCTCGTCGACCACGCGGCCGAGATCGCGAAGGTGTCCGGAGCGCGCACCGTGGTCGAGCTCGGCTCCGGCACCGCCGACAAGACGGTGACACTGCTCGAGGCCTTCGCCACGGAGGGCCTGCTGGATGCGTTCGTTCCGCTCGACGTGAGCGTGGAGGCGCTCGAGCTCGCCGCCGCCCGGGTGCGCGCCCGGCTCCCGGACGTCGACGTGGTGCCGATGGAGGCGGACTTCTCGGGCTACCTCCCGGCGGCGCTCGACGCGTCGCCGCGGATGGTCGCGTTCCTCGGCAGCACCATCGGCAACCTCTACCCCGACGAGCGTCGCGCCTTCCTCGATCACCTCGCGGCCAGCCTGCGCCCGGGGGACTCGCTCCTCCTGGGAGCCGATCTGGTCAAGGGCGCCGACCGGCTCATCGCGGCATACGACGACGCCGCGGGGATCACCGAGCGGTTCATCCTCAACCTGGTGACCGTGCTCGCGCGGGAGCTGGGGTCGGACCTGCGGGCCGAGGACGTGGCCTACGTCCCCCTCTGGGATGCGCGCAACCATCGCATGGACCTGCGGCTGCGGGCACGCCGCGCGGTCGTCGCGACGATCCCGGGGGCGGGTCTGGTGGTGCAGCTCGCCGAGGGGGAGGAGATCCACGTCGAGATCTCGACGAAGTTCCACCTGCCGGACCTCGTCGAGGAGCTCGGCTCGGCCGGGCTCGAGACGGTGCGGACCTTCGACGACGGCGACTTCGGGCTGGTCCTGGCGGTTCGTGCCGGGAAGCGTCCCTCGTAGGGGGCCTCGGATCGCTCGTCGGTGGCCTCGATGCCCTGCTGCTCGAGTGCGGCGAGGTGATCGGCTGCCGAACGTGCGGCTCAGTCGTTGATGATCTCGGCGACTCGCGCCGCTGCCATGTCGCGCAGCAGCTTCACGTCGGGCTTCCAGTCGACCGGCACCTGAATCGTCTTCTTGTTGACCTTGTAGTCGCTCAGGCGTGGGCGTAACCGATCAATGATCCCGTCGCCCCACGGCGCGATGAGGATGTGGTTGGTGAGCACCGAGACCCCGAAGACGTACTGGCCATCGAGCTTGAGCATCGGCTGGTTCCAGGCGATGACCAGCTCCATCTTCGGGTACTTCGACGTGATGGCCTTGAAGATCGCGCGAACGGTCGCACGCCTGGTCTCGTCGAACGGCTCGAGGTACTCGTCGAGCGTGTGGACGCGGTGGGCGCTCGTCGAGCCGCGTGAGTAGAGGACGAGTGCGTTGGCGTGGGCCTGGCTGAAGCCGTGGTTCTCTCGCAGGTAGGCGATCTGCTCGGGGTACTTGCGGTCGGAGATCTGCTCCATCTGGTCGAACCAGTAGGACATCGGCTGCCCGTACTTCTTCTCGATGGCGGGGAAGTAGCTCGCGCGGTCGGGGTTGGTGGCCATGACGGGATCCTAGAATCGGTACGCCATCCCACGGCCCCGAACCTGCAGTCCAGTGGCCGGTTCCCGGTGATCCGCGCAGGGCTGTCGGCGATGATGTGCCCGTGGCGCGACGGCGCTCGGCGAGGAGAATCCATGGCAACCTTCACCCGGTCCGACGACCTCGGAGGGGCGCAGTTCGTCGACGTCAGTCTCCGAGGAGCCAGGTTCGTGCGGGCCGATCTCTCCGGTGTCGTGATGCGCGGGGTCGACGTGCAGGGGGCGGACATCGACGCCCCGTGGCTGCTCGAGGGCGACGGAGTCCTCCTGGTCAACGGTGTCGACGTGGCACCCCTCGTCGAGGCCGAGCTGAACCGCCGGTTCCCCGGCCGCTCGGCCCGACGCGCGGGGACGCCGGATTCGCTGCGAGCGGCATGGGCCGCGCTCGAGACGGCGTGGGCGGCTGCGCTCGAGCGGGCTGCCGCTATGCCGGCGGGAACGGTGGACGTGTCGGTGGATGGCGAATGGTCGTTCGCCCAGACGCTGCGTCACCTGATCATGGCCACGGACGCCTGGCTGCGCGGCCCCGTTCTCGGGATGGGCCAGCCGTTCCACCCGATCGGTCAGCCGAACGCCGAGTACGAGGCGGATGGCAACGACCCCTCGGTGTTCATGGCCGCGATGCCGCCCTACGCCGATGTTCTCGAGGTCAGGGCAGGCCACGTCGCCATGATGCGTGAGTTCCTCGCCTCCGTCACCCCGGAGGAACTGGCGGTGACCCGCAAGGGCCCGTGGGACTCTGAGCACCGCGAGACGACGCTGTCCTGCATTCGCGTGGTCCTCGAGGAGGAGTGGGAGCATCTGCGCTTCGCGCTGCGCGACCTCGACGCGATCGAGGCGGCGCGGGACGACTGATCGCCACCGGGGAGGGTCTCGCTCAGCGGGCGAGGTCGCGGTGCCGGAAGCCGGCGAAGCCGAGGACGAGGAATCCCACGGTGAACAGGCTGATCCAGACCAGGCCGGAGAGGTCGGGGCTGCCGAACGTCGTCACGGGGACGTGCCAGAACGGGCTGATGGCCAGGACCCAGTCGTCCAGCCCGAAGCTGGGCCCGAGCAGCGTGAGCACGAAGGAGGCGAGCACCCCGACCCAGGCCGCGAGCCTGGCCTGCGGGCGGGCCCCCACGACCGTCACCGAGATCGCCGTGATGGTCCAGACCGCGGGGATGACGGCGATGGCCTGGACGAGGACCTGGTCGAAGGTGAGGCCGAGGTCGGAGTCGGCGATGAGCAGCCCCATGATCGTGCTCGCGATCAGCAGGTAGACGGTGGACTCGAGGAGGGCGAGCGCGACGTTGCTCGCGTAGTAGCGGGGCCGGGCGACGGCCGTGGCCAGGAGTGGCTCGACGCGGTCGGACATCTCCTCGAAGCGGACCTTCAGCATGGTCTGGACGCCGGGCACCGCGGCGACGATCCCGATCAGGCTGAGGATCGTCACCAGCAGCTCGCCCCGCAGCGCGTCGGGAGTCGTCGCGCCGGCGGCCAGGATGCTCGTCACGGCCGGATTGTCGGCGAGGATGTCGTCGGCCGAGGTCGCGAACCTGCCGTACACCAGCCCCAGGGTCACGAACGCCACTGCCCAGGCGATCAGCGGCCCGCCGTTGACGCGCAGGGCCAGCCGCCAGGTGCTGCGCACCGACCCGCGCGACGGGCCCGGCCGCGGCGCGACCGCGCCCAGCCCGAAGTCGCGGCGCGCCTGCAGCGAGAACGCGACGCCCAGCAGGATCGCGGCGAGCCCGACGGCCATCAGCAGCGGCCACCAGTAGTCGCCGGTCGAGGGCTGAGTCTCGGTCATCCAGCCGAGCGGGTTGATCCAGATCGTCCAGGCGGGTGCCTCGATCGAGTAGGCGAAGCCGCGCAGGATGAACAGCGCTCCGAGGGTGCCGACGGCCATCGAGTTGGCCGTGCGGGCGTCCGACCCGAGTTGGGCGGTCACCGCGGCGACCGCGGTGAACAGCCATCCGGTCGCGGTGAAGGTGGCACCGAGCAGCACGGTGGCGGCCGCGCTCCCGCCGAACAGGATCGGGACCAGGCCCGCGGCCAGGCCCACGGCCAGCGATCCGACCAGGCCGACTGCGACGGCGGTCATGAGCCGGCTCTCGCGACCGAGGACTCCGGACGCGAGCAGCTCGGCCTGTCCCGAGTCCTCCTGGCCACGGGTGGCGCGGGTGACCGCGAAGATCGCGCCGAGGGCGGCCAGGAACCCGCCGAGCGCGAGGGTGCGCCACGCGTTGAAGCCGTCGACGGTCGACAGGTCGCGCGCCGGCCCGAACACCAGACCGAGCGCGGGGTTGGAGCCGATCGCGGCGGCCAGCCCGGCGCGGTCGGCCTCGGTCGGGAACACCCACGGGTACACCAGCACCGACGTCGACGTCAGGGCGGTGACCAGCACGATCCACGGCGCGTAGAGGCGGCCGTCGAACCTCACGGTGGTCCGCAGCAGCGGGGCGGTGCCGGTCAGGGCGAGGCTCATCGGGGCGCCTCGTCGCCTGCACCCTCGTCATACAGCCGCAGGAACAGGCTCTCCAGCGACGGCGGCTCGACGGTCAGCGACGAGATGCCGTAGCCGGTCAGCACGCTCATCGCCTCCCCGATCGAGGCGGAGTCGATCGTGGCGGTCAGTCGGTTCCCGTCGATCCGCACGTCGCCGAGGACCGGGACATCGGCCGGGGCGGGCAGGCGATCGAGTGCGGCGTGGATGGTGGTGCGGGTCCGATCGCGCAGGTCGCTGATGGTCCCGGACTGCACGATGACGCCGTCACGGATGATGCTCAGCCGGTCGGCGAGGGACTCCACCTCCGAGAGGATGTGGCTCGACAGCAGCACCGTCGTACCGCGCTGCTTGGCCTCCCCGATGACCTGCTGGAACACGTTCTCCATCAGTGGATCCAGGCCGCTGGTCGGCTCGTCGAGGACCAGCAACTCCACGTCCGACGCCAGCGCCGCGACGATCGCCACCTTCTGCTTGTTGCCCTTGGAGTACTGGCGGCCGCGCTTGGACGGGTCCAGCTCGAAGCGCTCGACGAGGTCCGCGCGCCGGCTCTCGTCGAGCCCGCCGCGCAGCGTGCCGAGCAGGTCGATGGCCTCGCCGCCGGTCATGCCCGGCCACAGCGACACCTCGCCCGGCACGTAGGCCAGCCGCCGGTGCAGCGCGACCACGTCGCGCCAGGGATCCCCGCCGAGCAGGCGGACGGTGCCCGCGTCCGCCTTCAGCAGGCCCAGCAGCACCCGGATCGTCGTGGACTTCCCGGCCCCGTTAGGGCCGACGAAGCCGTGCACCTGGCCACGCTCCACGCTCAGGTCGAGGCCGCGCAGCGCGGGGAATCGTCCGTACGACTTCGTCAGACCCTCGACCTCGATGACCCGATCGACAGCCATGCTGACCTCCTGCGGATGCCTACCTACCGTAGCCCTCGAGGCGAGGGCATGACGTTCAGCCGATGTGCTCGCCGGTCCTGCCGGCGGGCCGGCGCAGCCACCACGTGGGAGGACCGCCAGGGATGTCGACCTCGATGGCCTCGGTGAAGCCGCGACCGGTGTAGAACGCCTTGTTCGACGGCGTCGAGGTCTCCAGCCAGCAGTCCCACCCCTCCGCGTCGGCGGCGGCCAGCCCCGGAGACAGGACCGCCGTCGCCAGCCCGCGCCCCTGGTGGTCCGGATGGGTGGCGAGCACCCCGAGGTACCAGTGCGGCTTCGGCGGAGCGTTGGTCATGAGAGCTGCCTCGTACGTCTCGACCCGCGCCCAGATCTCCTCGCCGACGTCGGCGCGGAACGCGGCCCACCGCGCGTCGTGGTCGTCGTCGACGCGTGCGTCCACGTGCTTCCGGTCCCACATCGCGACGGCGGTGCAGTCATCGGTGACCCAGGCGGTTCCGCGGCGGATGCGCGGGATGAGGAGCGTGCGGGCGAAGGACTTCCGCGCGGCGGCGTTGCCGAGCGGGATCATGAACGTCCAGGCCGGGTCGGTGGCGAACGATGCGGCGACCATCGTCGCCACGGGCTCGACGTCTGCCACCGTGGCAGCACGCACACCTGCGTCGACGTCACCCACGGGTGCACGGTAGTGCCAGTCCCACGCAGGGCAACGGAGTCAGCGGGCCGATCAGCCTCGCGTCGGCGTGGAGCGCGGCAGCGCCTGGGCGGCGATGCTCTCGCCGTCGAGCTCGGCGACGGTCGCCTGGATGACGGCGAGGTGGTGGCGCAGCTGCTCGCGCTCGGTCTCGCTCAGACCGGCCATCGCGGCCGTCTGCAGGGCGACGATGCGCGGCAGGAAGTCGTCGACGACCTGCTGGCCCTCGGAGGTCAGGGCGACGAGGATCTTCCGGCGGTCGTCCGGGTCGGGCAGCCGCGTGACGAGCCCGCGGCGCTCCAGCGTGTCGAGCAGTGAGGTGGTCAAGGCGGTGGTGACGAGCAGGCGCTGGGAGATGACCGTCGGAGAGAGTGCGCCGCCGGCACCCTCGATGATCGCGAGCGCCTGGCGGCCCGCAGCCGAGAGGCCTTGGGGGTTCATCACCTTGTTGAGCATGGCGACTACCGAGGCGGAAGTGCGCACGAGGTCGATCGTGCTCGCGTTGGCGGACTCGCTGCCGCCGGGGAACTCCCGCTCGAAATCCGTGGTGACACGACGAGAAGGGCCCCGTGAGTCGGAGCCCTTCTTCGTCATGCCGGACAGACTAGACGGCACCGCCTCTACGCGGCCTCGACCAGGACGCTCACGTCGGGTGCGCCCACGACGCCGCCCTTGGCCATCGCGTCGGCGAGGCCCGGGTCCGCCATGAATGCCTGAGCGGACGCCGCGTCCGGGAAGTCGATGAGCACGAGGACGGCGTTGCCGTCGTGCAGGACGCGCTGTCCGGTCGCGCCGTGCTGCGCACGCACGCTCGAGTGCTCGTCGAACGACGACTTCCAGGTGCCGAAGTCGGACACCGTGTGTCGAACTGCCAGTGTGGTCATGTCGTCCTCCAAGGGTTGGGTGGAGCCATTGGCTAATTACTAGACCTCTGATGATTAGAAGTCAAGTAAATATTCCGGAAAGGCGCCACGGGGTTGTCCGGGTCGGCGAGCTGGGGGGCATAGTTGCGCCGGGCGCGGGGAACGGAGACTCGATGGCGCAGGCACAGCAGGAGGTCTTGTACGCGATCGCCCGCGCGCGGGTGGCTTCCAAGCGCATGGTGCTCGCAGGACACCTCGCGGACGACATCGGTGTGCAGATCGCGTTCCAGGCGATCCTGCACAACCTGTACGTCATCGGTGAAGTGGTCCGGTCGATACCGCCCGAGGCGCGCGAGCGGGTCCCCGACTTCCCGTGGGGCGACTACGTCGCGGTTGCCGACCTGATCGAGCCGACCTACTACACGGCCGTCCCCGCCGAGGTTCAGGGAACCGTCGAGGCGGCCCTCGATCCGCTCGAGGCGGCCATGCACCGGCTGACCGCGCGGCGATAGCGGTCCTGAGCCGGGGTCAGCGGCGCCGCCGCTTTCAGGACTTCAACGACAGACCGCGTTCGGCAAGGTGCTCGCGAAGGATGCCCACGGCCCTCGGACCCATGCCGTGCATGGCCAGCAGGTCACGCTCGGTCCAGTCCGCGAGGTCCTCGAGGCCATGCACGCCGGCCTTCTCGAGTGCTCTCGTCGCCGGCGCCCCGATCTTGGGGATCGCACTCGTTGCCACCCGGTCGCGCTCGCAGATCGGGCACGTGGGGCAGTCGCTGGTCTTCTCGAACGGGTGGCCGTTGGCGCAGGTCTTGCTCATCAGTTTCCTCCTTCGTGCCCGCGCAGGACGGTAGCGCGATTCGCCGGGCAGGGGAGGCGTCGGTCTCGCGTCATCCGGAGGTCCCACTGCGGGCACCGGGTGGGCGATCCGGTCGTGGGACTGCTCCCCTCGGCTGGCAGCACCTGGGCTCGTGGACGTGCCCGAGCGCCAGCCGGCCCCTCAACTAGGCGACGAGGGAATCCGGACAACCAGCACCCGGTGAGCACGCCTTCGTGATTACATGCCGTGGTGTCCGCGACCACCGAGCGATCCGACGGCTTCTCCCTCCATCAAGCCGTCGCCGTAGGGGTGAACACCACCAGCCCGGCCTTCTCGCTCGCTGCCGTCCTCGCGCCGATGGCACTGCTCGTCGGCTACTCCACGCCGATCGTGCTGGTCGTCTCCTTCATCCCGATGGCCCTCACGTCCCTGGCGTTCATGTACCTCAACCGCAGGGATCCCGACTGCGGCACGACGTTCTCGTGGGTGGCACGCGCCATCGGGCCGAAGTCCGGCTTCATCGGCGGGTGGGTCCTCGCTGCGGCCGGCGTCCTCGTCCTCGGGACCCTGGCGGAGACCGCCATCGTCTACGGGCTGCTCACCTTCGGGCTCGACTCCCAGGCGGAGAACCGCACCCTCGTGATCGGTCTGGCTGCCCTGCTCATCGTGGTGATGGCGGGCCTGGCCATCGTCGGATCGGACTCCAGCATCCGTCTTCAGGTTGTCCTGGCGGTCGTGCAGGTGGCCATCCTGCTGCTCTTCGCCGTCGTGGCGGGTGTCCTGGCGATTCGCGACGGCCTGCCGTCCTTCGACTCCGACTGGCTCAACCCCTTCTCCCAGGGGCTGGACTCCCTGGTCGCAGCGATGCTGCTGGGCGTCTTCGCCTTCTGGGGGTGGGAGGCGGCGACGAACCTGTCGGAGGAGTGCAGGAAGCCGACCGATGCGGGCAAGGCAGGCG
>Ga0209254_10004005_pt1 | contig 13468 bp, 9 predicted proteins | sample FrelakmetDIP11DI_FD_187148 | JGI IMG/M metagenome (GOLD analysis project Ga0209254, IMG submission 187148) | Freshwater lake sediment microbial communities from the University of Notre Dame, USA, for methane emissions studies - DIP11 DI (SPAdes)... | ecosystem: Environmental > Aquatic >...
CAGCATGTCGTATTCGCCGGCTTGCATGGCAGGGAAGATGCCGTCCCAGGCGGCTTCTTTGAACTCGGGTACGCAGTTGAGGCGCAAGCAGATCTCAGTGACGGTGTCGTAATCCCAACCGATGGGCTGGTTGGTCTCAGAGTCGATGTAGTTGAAGGGAGGGTAGGCGTTTTCCACAGCCACAGTGATGCCTTTCCCACCCAAATCAGGAATTTCAGCAGCAGGGGCTTCTCCTGCAACTAAACCCCATTTTACATTGATGGTTTGAAGGGTGCCATCGTCAATCATGGATTGGAGAGCAGCGTCCACAGCAGCTTTGAGCTCGCTTTCGGGTGGGAAGACAAAAGCCAGTTCTTCGTCGGAGGTGAGCTGCCCGGCGACTTTCATTTTTCCTTCGTTTTCTTTCATGAAACCAGATGCGGAGACATTGTCAATGACCACGCCGTCGACGTCGCCAGCTAGCAGAGCCAGCACCGCCGCGCCGAAGTCTTCGAAGGATTTGACCCGATCTTCGGGGAAATTCTCCTTGGCGACGATCTCGTTGGTGGTGCCGAGCTGGGTGCTCACGAGCTTGGTCGTGTCAGCTTTCATGGCTTCCACATCCAGGGTCTCATCAGCTCGGACCAGGAGCTGCTGACCGACGATCACGTAAGGGATGGAGAAATCGACGATCTCATCTCGCTCAGCGGTGTAGGTGACGCCGTCCGCCAGCATGTCGAACTCTCCGGCTTGCATGGCGGGGAAGATGCCGTCCCAGGCGGCTTCCTTGAACTCTGGAACGCAGTTGAGGCGCTTGCAGATTTCATTGACGGTGTCGTAATCCCAACCGATGGGCTGGTTGGTCTCAGAGTCGATGTAGTTGAAGGGAGGATAGGCGTTTTCCACAGCCACAGTGATGGGCTTCCCACCCAAATCAGGAATTCCAACAGCAGGGGCTACTTCCGCAATCAGTCCCCATTTCTTGTTCAAGGTTTCCAGGGTGCCGTCGTCGATCATGGATTGAAGTGCAGCGTCCACAGCAGCTTTGAGCTCGCTTCCGGGCGGGAAGACAAAAGCCAGTTCTTCGTCGGAGGTAAGCTGCCCGGCGACTTTCATCTTTCCTTCGTTTTCTTTCATGAAGCCGGTAGCGGAGACGTTGTCAATGACCACGCCGTCGATGTCACCAGCTAGCAGAGCCAGCACCGCCGCACCGAAGTCTTCGAAGGATTTGACCCGTTCTTCGGGGAAATTCTCCTTGGCGACGATCTCGTTGGTGGTGCCAAGTTGGGTGCCCACGAGCTTGGTTTCGTCAACTTTCATGCCTTCTACGTCCAGGGTTTCTTCGGCTCGAACCAGGAGCTGCTGACCGACGATCACGTAGGGGATGGAGAAATCGACGATCTCATCTCGCTCGGTAGTGAAAGTGACGCCGTCCGCTAGCATGTCGTATTCGCCGGCTTGCATGGCAGGGAAGATGCCGTCCCAGGCGGCTTCTTTGAACTCGGGTACGCAGTTGAGGCGCTTGCAGATCTCAGTGACGGTGTCGTAATCCCAACCGATGGGCTGGTTGGTCTCAGAGTCGATGTAGTTGAAGGGAGGATAGGCGTTTTCCACAGCCACAGTGATCGATTTGCTGCCCAGATCGGGTATTCCACTGGGTTCTTCAGTCACCACTGGCGCTTCGGTTGTTATTGGCGCCTCAATAGTAGGCGGGGTTTGAGTGGTGGGGGGGGCACAGGCGCTAAAAACGAGGCTTGCTACCATCACAAGAGAAAATATCCAGATTGTTTTTCTCATCTTACTCTCTCCTTAGGTTTTATGTCTAATTATGTTTTGGTTTCTTAATGCCATTTCTTTGCCTGAAGTCTTAAAAAAGACCCAAATCCATTTACTACGACCATAGAAGGATAGACTAACTTATCAAAAAAAGCAAGGGTCTTGACAGTTTTTAATAGTCAATTTCCTGAAAGAGAAAGCGATCGCTAATACTCAGAGTTTTATTGACGCTAGAATCAATCTATAGTAAGCTATTTTCAATAACTATCCTTAGGAGTGTAAATGGATTTGATTGATGAGTTGCTAAAGACCCTTCCAGATGGTGAAATCCTGGATGTACGAATTGGATTGCACTGGACTATCGTAGTGGCGAAGGTGAATGGAAAGATACAATGTGGCTTAGCTTCCACACTTTCCGGTGATCATGATCATCACAAAGACCCAGATGTCCCGGAGGCGGGAAACATGACAACCCTTTCCGGCCGTACCCTTGCAGGATTTTCCTACAGCCCTCAATATCCAAGAAGCAGCATTGGATTTGCAGCAATAAATGCTCTGATGCCTCGTGACCCAGATTCATGGCGAGAAGACAATGCAGAAGAAGTGATCGCTATGCATGGTAAGGATAAGAAGGTAGTGATGGTAGGTCGATTTCCTTTTGCCCAAAACCTTCATTCTCGCGTGAAGGAGCTGCTGGTAATCGAGCAGAATCCTGGTCCAGGTGAATTTCCTGCAGAATCTGCTCCTGGGATACTTCCTCAAGCAGATGTGGTGGCAATTACAGGTATGACTCTACTCAATCACACCTTGGAGAATTTGCTCAAACTCTGTAATTGCAAGGCTTTCGTAATACTCTTGGGACCTAGCACGCCGTTGAGTCCTTTGTTCTTTGATTATGGAGTGGATGTTCTGTCTGGATCGATAGTGGAAGACATTCCAGCGGTTGTGAGGATGGTCAGTCAGGGGGGTAATTTTCACCAGATCCGCCAGGCAGGGGTGAAATTGGTGAACATCCATAGATGAACCAATAAAATATGCTAATACCGCTGGTGCAATAGTCTCGATCTGCGCTGGATCACCACAGCTAAAGACAAGAAGATTATTCCTGCTATGCTTAGACAAGGTGGGAATGGCGAAGGTTCTTCTAACTGTTCAACGACATTTGTAGAGGTGGGTTTAGTGGTGGGTATCGGGGTGGGGGATGAAGTCAAAATAGCAGTTGGTGTGGATGAGGCTGTATCACGATATGGCGTCATGGTGATGGTAGCTGAGGGATTGATCCACCACTCATTGATCAGTGGATAAACATCGAATGAATCAGGATTCCTCGCTTCGACATTTCCATTCCCGATTGCGTCGACTTTGAGAATTGGATGTGGACCAACCGTTTCGAGGTTGCTGCGCGTGCTTTGAGTGAATAGCATTCCTTTGAAGTGTGCGTGTTGAACCTCTTCTCCATTGTTGTGGATTGCCATAATGTCCACTGAACCAAAGCCCGTTCCCGCTACAAGGATGGTCGTTGTGATGTTGGATGGGGAAAAAACGGTAATGCTCCAGCTGGATACTACCACTTGTGTGTCGCTTATTTCTTCAACCACTCTCCCATCGTCCAGGACGCCGGTTTGCTTTCCTTGAGCATTCGTCATTCGGGGAGATGCTGGAGAAGTAACCTCTAGAACCTCGATTGGATAGCCCTGTTGGTTGAGACCTATCACCAGGTGCCCAATATTCTTAATTACTGGCATGCAGGATTGCACATTTTCAGGATCTACAACCAGCTTCTTTAGAAAGTGAATCACTTGTTGAAGAGGTAATGAGTGCTTGTAGAACAGCTTGCCCAGTTCATTGCCGAGAAACAGTAAAAACTCATTCTCCAGGCAGGTGTCGCTCATTCCACATTTCTCTTCTACGGATGATTGAAAGGTTTCATCCTCAAGCGCTGTAATCGTGGATTCAAACTCTATTTCAGTCAATTCATTCTTGAACTCGTTAAAAGTCTGGTTAAGAATACGTTGGCTGCAAGAGAGGATGGTCTCAATATACTTGGGCGTTGCAGTATAAGTGAAACCGCTGCATTCACCACAGCTATTGATGGCTATGTAATCTTCAAATTTAATAATAAAGGTGTAAATTTCGCCATAATCTTTTGTGCGAACCTGCATGTTCTTATCCTTGACAATGACCACATTATTTAATCGGTAATAATTAAAAAGCTCATCCGGTCTTTTATTGAAAATATAAGGTTTTCCTTCACCGCAGGGTAGCAAGCCGATCAGTTTTGCTCCAGTTTTGATGTCGTCGAGAAATATTAATTTCCCACAGAGAGAAGCTTTCTGGGATCGATCGGCTGGCATAGGACTGAGGGGTTTAATAATTATGGGAGACCAGGTAAAGGGGATCCAGAGGATTAGGAGAAACAACTTTAATACTTTTTGGAATGGGAGCTTTCCAGAGATCAATCGTTTTTTCATCGGAATTCTTGTAATTAAAAGGTCGGGTTCCCACCCGACCATCCTGCATCTGTCAATTCATAAAATGATTAAATGTTGTCCTTCTAATTGTGAGGTCTGGTTAATTCTCTTTTAGACTGCGTGACAGGCTGTCCAATGTCCAGTAAGGATTTCTCGCCACTCGGGTTCTTCTTTTGAGCATATGTCCATCATCACAGGACACCTGGGATGAAAACGGCATCCACTGGGGGGATTGATTGGACTGGGAACATCACCGGTGAGTATCGTGCGCTGGCGAGCCCGATCTTTCTTCGGGTCTGGTATGGGGACAGCAGAGAGAAGAGCTTGAGCATAAGGGTGGAGTGGGTTCTCATAGAGCTCATTTCGCTCTGCCAGCTCGACAATTACGCCCAGATACATGACCGCTACTCGGTCGCAGATATGTCGCACCATGCTCAGGTCGTGAGCAATGAAGAGATAGGTGAGTTTAAATTTATCCTGTAACTCCTCCAGTAGATTGACCACCTGAGCCTGGATGGATACGTCCAGAGCAGAAATGGGTTCATCGCAGACAATGAACAGAGGATCGCTGGCTAACGCCCGGGCGACCCCAATCCGCTGTCGTTGACCTCCAGAGAATTCATGCGGGAAACGATTGATCAGGCGGGGACTCAATCCTACCAGGAGCATTAATTCTCTCACTCTTTCGTCACGTTCCTTCGTATTGGTGATAATCTTGTGAACTCTTAATGGTTCACCTATAATCGCAGATACTGTCCAGCGAGGATTGAGCGAGGCGTATGGATCTTGAAATATCATCTGTGCTTTCCGGCGTATGACAAGAATCTCTTTTTTTGAAGACTCACCTACGTTTTGATTGTCTATGATTATGGAGCCATCCGTAGCTGGATAAAGACCCAATACCGTGCGTCCCACGGTGGTTTTGCCGCACCCGCTTTCGCCGACTAAACCTAAGGTTTCGCCGCGACCAATAAAGAAGGTGACGCCATCCACAGCTTTCACCGAACCGACCTGGCGTTCAATGATTAACCCACGCGTAATCGGAAAATGCTTCACCAGGTTATCAACCTTCACCAAAGGTTGTTCATTAAACTCAGATTCGGTTTGTACAATTTCGCTCATCTGGGACCTCCTGTGTTGACATCGATCCAACATGCGATATTGTGTCCAGGAGCAATGGATTCCAGGGAAGGATTTTCCTCCTGGCAGCGCTGAATGGCAAAATTGCACCTGGGTGCAAAAGGACATCCATGAGGTTCTACCAACAAATTCGGAGGCGCTCCAAGAATGGAGTGAAGGCGCTTGTCACGTCGGCGGTCCACTCGTGGTAAAGCAGCTAATAATGCCAGAGTGTATGGATGGCTCGGTTTTTCATACAGGTCATCCACTATTGCTTCTTCGACGATGAAGCCTGAATACATCACCGACACACGCTCTGCCAATCCTGCTACTACACCAAGGTCATGAGTGATCCAAATTATCGCCATACCCAGTTGTTCTCGAAGACGCTTGATTAATTCGACGATTTGGGCTTGTATCGTTACATCCAGAGCAGTGGTTGGTTCATCAGCAATCAACAGGCTTGGCGCACAAGCCAAAGCCATCGCGATCATCACGCGCTGTCGCATCCCGCCTGAAAATTGGTGGGGATAATCTCCCAGGCGTTCCCCTGCGGCTGGGATACCAACCTGTTCCAACATCTCGGTTGTCCGGTCCCTGGCAGCTTCTTTGTTCATCCCCAGGTGAACCCTCAAGGACTCGCCGATCTGTCTTCCGACTGTGAGAACTGGATTCAAAGATGTCATCGGATCTTGGAAAACCATGGCAATTTCCTTGCCTCGGATGTGCTCCATCTCCGCTTCGCTAATTTTCAATAAATCTTGTCCTCGGTAAACAGCAGAGCCACTCGAAATCTCTCCTGGAGGGATGGGGATTAATCTCATGATAGACATCATGGTCACGGATTTACCACAACCGCTTTCCCCTACTACCGCCAGGGTCTTTCCTTCCGATATTTCCAAAGATACCCCATTGACAGCGTAAACCGTACCTTCTGCGATGTGAAATCGAGTGCTTAGATTATTGACTTCGATTAGCTTAGAGTTCATAATCACACACTCCTTGCTTACGCCGCTTGGCTATGTGGGTCTAATGCGTCGCGTAAGCCATCTCCCAGGAAGTTGATCGCCAGTACGATCAAGGCAATAAACATACCCGGGAAAAACCAAAGCCACCAGGCGTTTTCGATATAGTTGTATGCACCTTCTAGCATGTTCCCCCAGGTAGCAGTAGGCGGTCGCACACCCAGACCAAGGAAGCTGATATAAGCTTCCAGGGTAATTGCTGCAGCGACAGCCAAGGTGGCTGATACGATAATTGGAGCGATGCTGTTGGGTAAGATATGGCGAAGGATAATGTCTCGAGTGGATGTTCCGGTAGCTCTCGCCGCAAGTATAAAGTCATTCTCTTTAATCGATAAAAATTGTGACCGTACTATACGGGCTAGGTATGGCCAGGTAGTAATTCCGATAACTACAATGATCACTACAACACTTCCACTAAAAGTACGACCTAATAAGTTTATATTGGGGATAGATTGGGCGAAATACTTCGCCATCACCAGCAGCAAGAAGATTTGGGGGATAACCAACACCGCCTCGGTTCCGCGCATCAGGTAGCTGTCAGTCTTACCCCCAAAGAAACCTGCAAAAGCACCGATTGATACTCCGATGAGAAGTTCTACCATCATAGCTGTCAGACCAATCAGGATGGAAATCTGACCGCCGTAAATTGTGCGTGCCAATATGTCCCGCCCTATGGTATCTGTTCCCATCGGATGTTCACGGGAGGGTGGTTGCAACCGCACCCCGGTCTCGGTCCGATTTGCGTCCGCTTCACTGTAAAAAAGCATTCCACCAAAACAGTACACGAATATAAGGAAAAGGGTAATCGATCCGAAAATGGCCATCTTGTGACGGCGAAAACGCCGCCAGGTCAGTTGACCGAGAGTCAATGGAGGAGCTTCTAGTTCATCTGGAGCAAGGGAGGCGACTGATGTGGTTGGTTGTGTGGATGAATCTTCCATTGTTTTCTTCCTCAATTTACATGATGCCACTTGTACGATTATTTATATCGAATTCGGGGATCTAACCAGGCATAAGAGATGTCTGCCAAAATCTGGAATAAAATAACGGCCACCGCGATCATCATTAAAATGCCCATCACTACCGGGGTATCGCTTCGTCCGACGTGGTCGAGGAACAATCGACCCATACCCGGCCAGCCAAAAATGCGCTCAGTGACTATCGCTCCTCCAAGCAGGAAAGGTAAATCCAGGGCGATTATGGTGACGATCGGTAATGCTGCGTTCTTCAAGGCGTGGACATAGACAATCTCTTGTTTTGGTAAACCTTTTGCTTTCGCAGTACGTACGTAATCATGACCCATGGATTCAAGCATGGTACTTCGGATATACCGGCTGTAACCCGCGATAAAACCGAATGAGAGCGTTGCTAAAGGTAAGATCATGTGCCATGCAACCTGGGTTGCTGTCTTACCAGCTTCTGGCTCGAACATACCCACAGTTGGCAGGTAAGGTAATCCCCATCTCTTGAAATTGACTGCAAAGATATACATCATCAGCAGGGCAAAAAAGAACACCGGCATGGAGTATAAGACAAACGTTCCAGCGGTGAGCGCGTTGTCTAGCTTCGAATATTGATGCAGGGCTGAATAGATCCCGATCAATAAGGCAAGGGAGATGATAAGAACTTCTGCCGCAAGCATCAACAGCAATGTATTGGGTAGGCGTTCACCGATCACTTCTGTGACGGGTTTGCGGTTGACTAACGAGATACCAAAGTCCCCTCGGAGGACACCTTTTCGTACCCCAGGGGTTTCGGGTGTCCCGTCCCCATCCATGTCTGTTTTCGCCCAGTCATTTCCGACTAACCAATATAAGTATTGCACAATAATGGGTTTGTCGAGTCCAAGCTGGCGAGCCAGCCGAAGTCGATCTTCCTTCTTAGTGACTTTGCGCCCACCCATGGTCGCTAGTGGATCTCCCATGTTCTGCATTAAGAGAAACAATACCAGGCTGATGATGAATAATAGCGGAATGGCTTGTAAAAGCCGTCGAATAATGTAACGAGTCATTATTTCTCCTTTCTATTGCTTCTCAAGCTCAAAAGTGATAATTCGATGAGGAAAGTAAATGACTAAATATAAGAGTAGTGCAGGCATATCATGCCTGCACTACCGGGTTAAGGGATCGAGATTATTGGGCCAAGTCCCACTCGAAAACGTTGAAGAAAGGCGTCGCGCCGGAGATTTTCATGTTAAGTAATCTCTCGCTAATTCCGAAGAGATCCGGGTCGTGCCACAATCCAATCCAATACGCATTATCGAAAATGTGCTTGGTGATTTGATAGAGAGTCTGCTGTCGCTGGGCAAAATCAACTTGAGTCTCCTGTTGGACAAAAAGTGCTTCCAGTGTCTCGTCGCACAGACCAGCTCCATTCACACCAGCTGGATTCTCGTCCGAGGGGATTTCAGCACATCTCCATACCGATGTGTCGGGATCTGGAAAGGCCGGGGAGTCGGAATACTCGATGATGTCCAACGAGAAGTTTGCAGAGGGGCCATCTTCTGCGTAGCTAGCGAAGAAGATGTCAGCGTCGAAGCTCTGGATATCAAGCTTTACTCCTATTTGAGCCAGGTCTTGCTGAGCGACTGCCTGGGTATCCTGTCGGACTTCACGATTGGTGGTTCCGTATTTCAACACCAGCTCCACTCCGTCCTTATCTCTAGTTCCATCTCCATTGGTATCAACCCAACCTGCTTCATCAAGCAGAGCCATAGCCTTTTCCGGATCGTATGGATAAGGTTCGATACTGGGGTCAACCCAAGGAGAGTTGTCCCAGTCGGTGGCAGCTACGCCAGTGAGACCCAGCAACAGGTCATCCACTAGCTTCTGCCGGTTGAAACCCATTGCAATCGCCTGGCGGACTCTTACGTCTGTTAATGCCGGGTGTACAGGTGTTCCTTTCTGAGGTTCTGGGTGAAGTTTAAAATACCAACCTTCGTTGTATCCCGAGAAGGAGTTGAGGATCGTGATTCCAGCGGCTTCGAGCTCAGGCACATCCGAATAGGCGAAGAAAGTACCGATGTCGCCATCCCCAGCTTTTAGAGCAGCAATCTGGGAGGCGTCGTCCGGAACGAAGCGGAAGAAGATCTCGTCTAACTTTGGTCTACCAAGCCAGAAGTTCTCGTTGGCGACGAAGCGAGCAAAGCTGCCCGATTCCCACTCGGTGAAAACGAATGGACCACATCCTACTGTGGGAGCTTTGTTCCATTCCGCAGTATCGATTGTGCCAGCCTCATCGAAAACGGGTTGCAGGACATGGGCTGGGATGATGCTAATGCCAGCAATTCCACTGAAGAGCTGTGCCAACCATGGGGCGTACGGATTCTCAAAAGTGAGAGATACAGTTCGCTCATCCGGTGTCTCGAAAGCTGTGATCAAGTCATAAGGAGAGCGGGAGGATACTGCGTTGCTGTCCGACAACACCATATCGTATGTGAACTTGAAATCTGCTGAGGTGATGGGTGTGCCGTCTGACCACTTGATGTCATCCCGCAGCTTGAGGGTGATGGTTTTTCCATCTTCCGAGATTCCACCGTTTTCAGTTGATGGAATTTCAGTCACCAGGTTTGGAATGGGATTGTTGTTCTCATCAAACCACCATGCCTGGCAGGTGTAGATCGGAAAGACGGCTGAGACGAACCACATGTTGGTATAGAGTGGATTCAGCGTGTCAAACTCCTGAGTCCAAATGATCGTAGCAACTTTCCGTTCCGCGGGTGGGGCTTCAGTTTCCGCGGGTGGTGCTTCTGTTTCTGCCGGTGCAACTTCGGTTTCCACCGGAGGCGCTTCAGTTTCCACTGGCGCAGCAGTTTCAGCGGGTGGAGCAACTGGTGGAGCGCAGGCAGCGAGCATGAAGCTTCCAATTACTACAAGGAACAAGAATGTACGTAGAGTACGGCGTGCTAACATAAGTTTCTCCTCCAATTTTTATTGTTTATAGACATTTTATCGATTCTTCTTTTTTGGTGACGCAAATTGAATCCTCTATTGGGGAAAACACATTTCTATGCGTCTTAATTTCTTCTGACTATTTTCTTATAATATTTATCGATTCTTCGGGCATCCTCTCCTTTCCACATGAATTATACTTAATTTCATATATTTCAGGTTCATTAGATATAGATCATAGAATCAATCATGAGATCTATTTATTATATAAATTAAATGCCAATTAGTAAAGATGTAAAATGATTAATATCCAAAAGTACAGACAGGATTGCTGTCTTCTTTTATCGATTATTCCTTTTTGTAAAGAGTGAATCTTGAGACTGTCTCGCTTTAGCGAATTCCTTTCCGGAGTCAAAGCAGAGTTTCCCCTTCTTATCGGTGTAGTCCCTTTCGGGATGATCTACGGTGTACTGGCGCTGGGTGCAGGAATCCCACCCTTACAAGCCCAGATGATGTCGGCGGTTGTATTCGCTGGTTCATCCCAATTCGTCCTAACCCAGCTAGTGCAGACTGGGGTTCCTGATTTGGTGATGATTCTGACCGTGGCAGTGGTCAACTTGCGCCATATGCTCTATAGCGCTTCCGTATCTCCTTACTTGCGACCTCTGCATACTGGTTGGAAGTGGTTATTGGGATACTTGCTCACCGATGAAGCCTATGCGGTCTCGATAATCCATTATCAAGGATCAGATAAGAATGATGGAACTGCAGAAGACCACGGTTCGGTTACCCAAACCGATCATCGCCACTGGTTCTTCCTCGGTTCTGGATTGACCTTGTGGACTTCCTGGCAGTTGAGCACTGCGGTTGGTATCTTTCTGGGAGCTGTTGTTCCTGAAAGCTGGTCGCTGGATTTTACCCTGGCGTTAACCTTCATTGCCCTGGTGGTTCCTAATCTCAAGGATCGAGCCAGTGTAGCTGCCGCCCTCTCGGCAGGATTGGTGTCATTAGTTGTGTTTGCATTTCCTTATAAATTAGGTTTGGTAACAGCTGCTTTATCTGGTATCGTATTGGGTCTGCTGGTGGAGGGTCGAAGATGAATTTTTGGTTGGTAATGTTTGCATCAGGATTAGTGACATACGCCATAAGATTATCTTTTATCTTAATGGTTGGACATCGCCAGATTCCATCACTATTGATGCGAGCGTTGCGCTTCGTCCCTCCAGCAGTGTTGACTGCTATCATTCTCCCAGAAATTGTAATGCCAGGCGGAAATATCCTTCAACCCCTCCAGAATGCTCGTCTATTCTCGGGATTACTTGCGGTTGTGGTCGCCTGGTGCACCCGAAGTGTCCTTTGGACGATCTTGGTTGGGATGGTAACCCTCTGGATCATCCAGATACTCATAACATAATGTTAGAATTCTTCATCATCCGCGAATATATGATCCTGCACTCCCGAGAGTTTATAGGCAGACACATTTATCTGCGGGAGGTTGAATCGAGAAGAATTTGAATTCTATTGTTTTGACCAAAGACCAAATTGGAATCGCCCGTGGGCATTCAGGATGTAAAGCATTCCTAGAAGGACCTGCGGGGACTGGAAAAACCACCACCGGGACAGAGCGGCTAAAATACCTGCTTTCCTCAGGGGTCAGGGGAGATTCAATCCTTATTCTGGTGCCACAGAGAACTATCGCCGAACCGTATTATTCTGTCATGCGATGCCCAGATTGGATTTCAAGTGGGATAGTCTCCTTGTACACCATGGGGGGGTTGGCTCAGCGGATGATTGAGCTCTTTTGGCCAATTGTAGCAGAACAAGCCGGATTTACTCACCCCGATGAACCTCCGAAGTTCCTGACCCTGGAAACCGCCCAGTACTACATGGCACATGTAATGGGTGTTCTTCTAAATGAAGGTTATTTTAATTCGGTGACCATCGATCGAAATCGCCTTTATAGTCAAATCCTGGATAATATAAATAAGGCTGCCATTGTTGGATTTCCTCTCAATAAGCTCGGTGAGAGGCTAATATCTGCGTGGAAAGGTGAGCCTGTGCAATTGCGAATCTATAAGGATGTCCAGGATTGCGTTGAGAAGTTCCGCCAGTTTTGCCTGGAAAATAACCTTTTGGACTTCTCACTGCAGATGGATGTGTTTCAAAAATACCTTTGGTCCTGTCCTGAGACCCGTAGATACCTGTTCAAAACTTATAAGCACCTTATCTACGATAATATTGAGGAAGACAATCCGGTAACCCATGACCTCGTTAGAGATTGGTTCCCGAATTTCGAGTCGTTGCTCCTGATTTATGATCAAAATGCCGGCTATCGCTATTTTTTGGGCGCAGATCCACAATCAGCATTTAATCTAAGTGGATTATGCAACCAGGTAATTCATTTCGATGAATCATTGGTCAGATCAAAAGCAATGATCTCTCTCGGCGTTAAATTATCCCAATCAATATTTGGTCGCTCATCTTTAGGATTTCCTTCTGGTTCAATTTCTAGGGAACAATCTGTATCCGAAATCAATCCACCATCGTACCAGGTTGCTCAACCTCCTCTCCAATTCAAATTTCACCGTTACTATACCGAGATGCTGGATTGGGTGGTTGATCGGATTGAGGAGCTAATTCAGGTTGAAGGCGTTCCAGCCAAAGAGATAGTCGTCTTAGCGCCATTCTTGAGTGGGGCATTACGATTTTCTTTGGTGGAACGTCTGACCCATCGAGGAATTCCGAGTCGATCTCATCGTCCCTCCAGATCCTTGCGCGAAGAGCCAGCGACGCAATGCTTGCTCACATTAGCTGTCCTGGGACATCCGGAGTGGGGAATCATTCCTAACAAGTTCGATGTCGTTTATGCCATATTACAGGCCATCCAGGGGATAGACCTGGTTCGGGCACAACTCTTGACAGAGATAGTTTATCGCTTACGAGATGGGATTCCAATTCTTTCTACATTTGATTTAATTGTCCCTGAGATGCAGGAACGAATTACCTATCGCATGGGCGAGCGATACGAACAGTTACGATTATGGTTGGAAAATTCCCATCAATACAACGATGAATTGGATCATTTCTTCGGTCGACTTTTCGGTGAATTACTTTCTCAGCCCGGTTTTGGTTTCCATGGAAGCTTCGAAAATGGACAGATCATTGCGAATCTGATTGAATCGGTCCGAAAATTCCGGTGGGTAGCGGG
>Ga0209254_10004006_pt1 | contig 13467 bp, 7 predicted proteins | sample FrelakmetDIP11DI_FD_187148 | JGI IMG/M metagenome (GOLD analysis project Ga0209254, IMG submission 187148) | Freshwater lake sediment microbial communities from the University of Notre Dame, USA, for methane emissions studies - DIP11 DI (SPAdes)... | ecosystem: Environmental > Aquatic >...
CAAGGTACTCCCCGAACATCTTGTTCTCCCCTGTCGCGGGGTCTCTAGTGAAACCTACACCTGTGCCGCTGTCATTCCCCATGTTTCCAAAAACCATGGCCACAATATTGCAAGCCGTTCCGTTGGCCATGTCCGGGGTTATCTTAAACTCTCGACGATAGTCTACTGCGCGCTTCCCCGACCAGGAATTGAAAACCGACTTAACAGCCATGGTCAGTTGTTCGTAAACATCATCGGGGAATGCTTTCAATCTATTCTCTGCCACCACTTGCCGAAACAATTCGCAAATCTCCTTGAGGTCCTCCAGTGACATGTCCACATCGGATATCGCGCCCGAACGAACTTTGATGGCACCAACGACTTTGTCGAACTCTTCATCTGGTATGCCCATGGCAACTTTGCCAAAGAGTTGTATGAAACGGCGCTTGGCATCGTAGGAGAACCGTTCGTTTCCTGTCTGCATCGCAAGGCCGGCCAGAGTGTTTGAATTTAGTCCAAGGTTCAGAATGGTATCCATCATGCCCGGCATAGAGAGAGCCGACCCTGACCGCACTGAAACCAGTAGCGGATTGTCGCTATCGCCAAACGTTTTGCCGGAGGCTTTCTCCAGAGCTTTCATGTGTTCCTTGACTTCTTCCATCAGCCCTTCCGGCAACTCGCCTGTTCCTGAATCCAGGTAAGCGAGACAAGCTTCGGTGCTGATTACAAACCCAGGCGGAACGTTCAATCCTATCTGGGTCATCTCGCAAAGACCTGCTCCTTTGCCTCCCAGTAACTTTTTGTTCTTTCCATCCCCTTCATGAAATGAGAAAACATATTTTTGGCTCATAGATCTCTCCGTGTTCTTGGTGATTGACAATTTTGAGTTTAATTTATATTTCTAGCAAAACAATCTTTAGAATTCCAACAAAATGATACGTTCGGGGCACCTTGGTTCGAACCGAATGGTGCACGATGCACTCGAGAGAGATAACTGAACAAAAAAACAACCATTTGAAGCTGGATTACGAACGAGGATTCATATAATTCTGCAAATTTAGGGCAGTCCGTGCCGAATGGGATGCACCAGGGCTGTCCTAACCGTAAAAACCTACGTGGACTGAGGGAAAAAGCTCTCCCCTGGTATGCGGAAGAAACAGAGCCGCCATGAAGTTGTCCATGTAGGCTGGGTCTTCAGAAAGCTCAACATTAGTCATGGCACGGGCGATTTCCCTGGAACGCTCGAAAAGTTTTCGATCAATCGCAGCTAGGCGAGCACCTTTCAGAGAAGAGTTTCCGATAAAAGAAAATTTCTCTCGAGGTATGTCAGGCAAAAGGCCTATGGTCACAGCGTGATCCAGATTGATGAAGCTGCCAAAAGCCCCTGCGATTATGACACGGTCAAGAGCGTCCACGCTAAGACCGATTTTCTCGAGAAGACAGGTGTACCCTGAAAACATAGCCGCCTTGGCCCGGAGAATATTGTCAAGATCCACTTCGGTCAGAACTATGTCTTCGTTGAGCCCGCTTTCTCGTGCCCAACAGATCACGTATTCCTGTCCGCTGTTACCTTGCCGAATCCTTTTGGTTTCCAAGTCTTGCGCGTACTTTCCGTTCTGATTCACAATCCCTATTTTCAGCATCTGCGATATGATGTTGATTATCCCTGATCCGCATATGCCGACAGCAGGCTTAGAATCAATGGTCCTGATCATGGGTTCAAGGGTATCCGGATCCATGAGGATACCTTCTATCGCCCCTGGTGCTGCACGCATCCCATACTCAAGCCCTCCGCCCTCAAAGGCTGGCCCCGCTGAACAAGAAGCGGTCATAAGGAGGTCTTTGTTTCCAGCAACAATCTCCCCATTTGTTCCGATGTCGATAAACAAGGTCATTTCATCTGCATTCCACATACCGTTCGCGAGGACACCGCTGACGATATCTCCCCCCACGTAAGATGCCACTCCCGGAAAGACTCTGACATAAGAGTGGGGCGGAAGATTCAGGCCTAAATCAGATGACGGGACAGGATCCACGTTCTGTGCCGCGGGGACATACGGAGATTCTCTGAGAAACTTGGGATAGAGGCCCAAAAAAAGATGAGTCATAACCGTATTACCAGAAGCTACAAGGTAGTTTACGGATTCCAGGGGTAGCCCGCTTCGCTGGGTAGTTTCTTCAATAATTTCGTTCAGGCCTTTAACTACATGCTGTTGAAGTTTCTCCGAGCCATCTTTTTTTAGAGCATACACAATCCGGCTTATAACGTCGTCTCCCATTGCTATTTGAGGGTTATAACGTGATGCGCGGGCAGTGACCTCTCCTGTTTCCAGGTTTACCAGTTCACCCCAAAGAGATGTGGTGCCTATATCAACAGCCAAGGCAGTGGGAGGAAAACCCAGGTGGCCGGAGCATACTCGGGAAAGACGGTAGCGAGGCTGATCCGATCCGAGGCAATCGTCCACATTGAGGCATGCAGTAAATTTCCATTCTTTGTTTCGGACCTCTAGAGGAACCTGTCTCAAAACATTCAGATCTGCAGTCACCGGATATATATTATGATCAACTTTCAGTGTCCGTATTATTCTCTCATCGTCACTGACGTTGTCGTGTGATGATGGGGGCGGGGCTTGCACGAACACTCGAATCGTCATTGGATTTGTCTCTGGAATTAAAGGTGACTCCATCGGTCGTGCTGTCAGGCGCATACGCTCGGCCTCGTCCCTGGGAATCACCTTACGCCCAACCTTGGCTTGAGGAATTTCAACAGTCACGTCACCTATCAACCGAGACTGGCAAGCGAGGACGTAACCGGCAGCCCTGGCGGCGGCATGGACTTTTTCTATCTTGAGAGCTTCTGCCGAGCCGCTGATAATTTTCACTTTACATTGGCCGCACGCCCCTGACCCTCCACAGGAAGCAGGGATGAAAACACCAGCTTCAAGTGCAGCATCCAGGAGCAACTCTCCCTCTGCAACTTCAACCATCACGTTGTCAGGAAGAAATCGAATCACAGCGTTTCGCAAACCTTACCCTCCCACACCGACCGTAAAACGGCGATTTATGCTTCTCACCCCTAAGTCAAATGGTTGGTTCTTGTTTGAAACCATAGGGTATCTTAGAGGCTCGGTGGCCTACGCTCAGTCCAAGTCAGGTCCAATTCGCCTTAATCCCGACTTACCAATCACCCCGTCCATTTGTTAATGTTTGGGATATCTTATCACCAAGGGTGACTTTTTCATAATTTTCTTATATTCGAAATAGACTTTCAATTTAAACATCAACATAGAGCCGATTGCAAACTCTGCAATATTATTGGAGAGACATTATGAGTTTATACATTTCCGAGATTTTCAAGAGTGTACAGGGCGAGTCTTCTTTTTCAGGCATGCCATGCATCTTCATTCGGCTGGCAGGCTGTAATCTACGCTGCCGCTATTGTGACACACGTTACGCGCAGGAACCTGGAGAACAGATCTCCTTGGGTCAGATCTTGACCCTCGTCGCGTCGTACTCATGCAGACTTGTCGAGATAACAGGAGGAGAACCCTTGATACAAAGAAATACACCTGATCTTGCAATTGGTCTGATGAAAAAGGGATACCGGGTACTCGTAGAAACCAACGGTTCGCAGGACATATCTGTGCTTCCTGAAGGGGCTGTTCGGATCATGGATATAAAATGCCCATCGAGTGGAGAGAGCGATCAAATGCTTTGGGGAAACTTAGAGGCGCTTAGCCAAGATGACGAGATCAAATTTGTAATTTCTGATCGGCGCGATTACGAATGGGCCAGGCACATCATGATGGAACAATTGTTTGATTCAGGGGCTCAAATACTTTTTTCAACGGTGTTCGGGCAACTTCATCCGCGAAGTCTAGTGAAATGGATGTTGGACGACAACATCCAGGCACGTTTTCAGTTACAGATTCACAAGTACATATGGCCACCGGACACTCAAGGTGTGTAGAAATCCTCTGCTCAACGCGCCGTGTCGTCACAGCATGAATAGGACGTCACGATGGAGTGATCGTTGAGAAGGGGTTACAAAGAGTTATTTTCGTTACGCAACTTGACTTTATAGCTCTCGGTCTGATAAAGTTACGTAAATTATTCCTTCCGAGGCTTTCTAATTATTAGTGGTGTTTTGTGCCGTACCATGAAAGAGTCTTTATGATGTTTAAGGGAATTAAAAAAGAAAAAGGTGAGCGTCTCTGGTTCAGGATTGTGCTTCGACTTTTGCCATGGGCGACCAGAATCTACTTCAAGCTCGTGTCTTTGACGACCAGAAAGATATTTCTCAACCGCGAATACGAAGAACAGGCTACAGAACATGGGGCTTTCGCGGTTGCCGGCTTTCACGGTACCGCGCTTTACCCGGCTTATTATTTCCGACGCTATGGCGGAGTGGCTATGGTCAGCCGCTCATGGGACGGCGACCTGGTGAACGGGTGCGTCCGAGGCTGGGGATATGAAACCGCCAGGGGCTCCTCATCACTCAATGGCAAGGAAGCTCTTTTGGAAATGATCGAAATCGTTAAGCTCAAGAACTGTTGTTCTGGTTTGGCGGTTGATGCGCCCCGAGGACCGGCTTACAAAGTCAAGATGGGCATAGTATCGTTGGCAAAGGAGACCGGCAAACCCGTACTTCCCGTAGTTAGTTGGACGACCAGGCACATCCAGTTCCACTCATGGGACCGCATGATTTTGCCGCTTCCTTTCAGCACAATAGTGATTGGCTTCGGAAAGCCGACTATAGTCCCCAAAGAACTCGAACGTGATTCTTATGAGGGATTCAGAGTAGAAATCGAGAATAATTTGATTGCAGCCTTGGCTCAGGCTCAAAGTAAGGTCCGTGAGTTGAAACGGACTCCGTACGAAATTGATGTGAAACCAATACCGACTCAAACATCATCTTCCTAGGACAGTTCCTTGGACAATTTTGCGTAGCTCCCGTCGGGTAATGCGTCTTCCAATTTAGAATTCCTTGTTGGTCGAACCGGGAAAGGAAACTCCGGCAGAACCGCCTAGTATCTTACGTTCCGCGCCCGCAGGCGTGTCGGTGTGGCTATTTTCCCGAGTATGCCTCGGGTTGTTCCGCACTCGGCCATTTTGCCTAGGTGTCTGGAACGTCTGAACTTATTTTGTTTCGTGTTTTTTTCATATTTGTCTCCAGCGGCTTATGGTTCTGGGAAAAGCGGGCGCAATAAGGCCGTTGCCCAGTTCTCGAGGAAGAACGGCACCAGCATTGGAAGCGCACAGGACCGATGAATTAGATGTCATCTTCCGCAAAACCAAGGTGATACTCAATCCTCATCGAGGACATCACGAATTGTTTGGAGCAGTTTTCGCATGTTGTACGGTTTCTCGACAAAGCCTCTAGCTCCAGCTAATGATGTTCCCGGTATAGGCCCGTTTTCAGAATAACCACTGGCTATAAGAATTCTGGCTTTTGGATCAACCCCGAGAATCTCGACCAGACATTGCCTGCCATCCATCTCGGGCATGATCAAGTCCATAATCACCAGCGCAATCCTTTTGCCCTCTGTTTGGTATATATCAAGGGCCTCTCTTCCATTACCAGCCGTGATGACTTCGTACCCGAAGCCGTTAAGAAGTTCCGTGCCTAATTCCCTAAGGACCTCCTCATCTTCCACCAAAAGAATAGTCTCCGTCCCGCCTGGAATGGGCATCTCCTCTGTTTGGGTTTCTGATTCCTCCTCTGTCTGAATCGAAGGGAGGTAAATCTTGAATGTGGTCCCGTGTCCCGGCTCACTGTAACATAGTATGTGACCGCCATGCTGCTTGACGATACCATACACCGTTGCAAGTCCCAGACCAGTGCCTTTTCCTACTTCCTTCGTAGTGAAGAACGGCTCAAAGATATGGGATAGTGTTTCTTTTCCCATTCCATGGCCGGAGTCTGAGACTGACAGCACTACATAACCACCGGGCTTTACTTCAAGATGGGTTGCACAATAGTCCTCGTCCAATTCAACATTTGCTGTTTCAACGGTCAATGTTCCCCCATCCGGCATGGCATCTCTGGCATTGACACCGAGGTTCATGAAAATTTGCCCTATCTGAGACGGATCTGCCAGGACTAATTCCAGGTCGCCGCTGAGATGGAGATCTATTTTTATTGTCTTGGGAATGGTTCGAGATAGGAGTTTTTGGACCTGAAGTATCTCATGGTTCAAATTGGAAGGAAGAAGCTGTGGCTCGACCTTTCTGCTAAGGGTGAGTAAGCTCTGGACGAGATCTGCTCCACGCTTACCAGCCAGAGATATTTTTTTGAGACCGTCATAATCATGGTCCCCTTCCTGTTTACCCTTGAGAAGGATCTCAGAGTAACCCAACACTATCTGGAGCAGATTGTTGAAGTCATGAGCAACACCGCCTGCCAGAGTGCCTATTGCCTCCATCTTTTGAGCTTGGAGAAGCTGCTGTTGGAGTTGGATTTCATGGGTTATGTCTCTCTTTACCGCCACATAATTGACGATCTTGCCCGAGGAATCTCGCACAGGCGATATGGTAGCATCCTCTCGATAAAGCGTGCCGTCCTTTTTCTTGTTTACGAACTGGCCTTTCCAAGCCTTTCCATTTGTTATGGTCTGCCAGAGCTTCCTGTAAAATCCCTGATCGTGTTGTCCGCTCTGCAATATCCGGGGATTTTCTCCAATCACCTCGTCTGGTGAGTATCCGGCAATCTGTTCAAATGCCGGGTTTACATACTGGATAGTTCCCCTGGTATCCGTAATGACAATAGCCTCGGCGGCCTGTTCAACAGCAATTGCCAAACGCCTCTGTGCTTCCTCGGATCTCCTTCGTCCTGAGATGTCCCTGATCCATACTTGAATCCCAGGATCTCCATCGAGTTGTACCCGTCGGGCGCTGATCTCACCAAGAAAGGATGACCCGTCTTTTTTTTGCAGCATGACCTCGTATTGAGAAGTGACCTCTTCGCTTCGCATCCTATCTATGGCCCGACGGCGAGTGATCTCCTGGTAATCCGGATGATAGACCAGCCAGTGGTCCATGCCTTCCAATTCACCTGGTGGGTAACCGAGCATCTCGTAAAGGCGTGAATTCGCAAATATGATCTTGGGCCCCTTTTGGACAAATATGCCGTCAAAACTATCCTCCACAAGGGTACGGTACCGGTCTTCGCTCTGTCGAAGTTCATCTTCAATCCGCTTGCGATCAGTGATGTCTTCACAGGTCATCAGATCTTCGCCCGAAGCTAATTTCACGGGTCGAAAATGGATTGTCTTTTCAGTACCGTCCTTGCAGGTCACAGCAAATACTCTGGGTCTAGTTTCCCCCCGGGCATGGTCGTTGACATCCTCCATCCAGCCCGAAATAACCGTATGTCTGTAGCCAGTGTCTGGATAAGCTTTTCTGAACCACTCTCTCCCATTGGGTACATCAGCCAAGTCATAACCGAACATCTCCCTGAACTTGGGATTTGCATAAGAAAATGAGCCGCCAGGCTGGATCATTACCATGCCAAAGGGTGAATTCTCAGCGAGTTTCTGAAACCTCTGTTTCTCGAGGGTCAGAGTTTCGTCTGTTCTCTTCTGCTCGGTAACGTCGCGAAAGCTCCACACCCTGCCGACTACTTTATTTTCTATCCTTTGCGGCTGAGAATAGCGCTCGAAAACTCTGCCGTCCTTGAATTCGATCACGTCGAAAGTGTCTAGCTCCGCCTGGTTATACAATTCCCTCACCTTCTCAAGAAAAGCTTCAGGATTCGTCAACTGGGACAGTACAAATTCAAGGGCCTTGTCATCATCCCGGGACTCCATGACATTCTGTGGGATCTGCCACATTTCAACGAATCGCTGATTAAAAACGACCATCTTCCCTTCGCTGTCAACCACGAGAATCCCGTCGGTTGTAGACTCAAGGGTTGAATGAAGAAGAGAAAGAGCCTTCTTGAGTTCCTCCTCGCCCCGCTTGCGCTCGGTGATGTCTTCACATGTCATCATATCTTCATCTGAATCCAACTTAACGGGTCGAAAATGGACTATCTTTTCACTACCGTCCTTACAAGTCACTCGAAATACCATGGGTGTAGTTTCTCCGGGAGCACTGCTTTTGACATGCTCCATCCAGGACGAGATAACCTCATGCCTGTAATGAGGATCTGGGTAGGCTTTCTTGAACCACTCCCTACCGTTGGGAACATCACCCAGGTCATAACCGAACATCTCTTTGAACTTAGGATTTGCATAAGGAAATGAGCCATCTGGCTGGATTATTACCAAACCAAAAGGTGAATTCTCCCCCAATCTCTCAAATCTTTGCTTCTCAACTTTCAGAGCCTCCTCCGCCCGCTTACGCTGAGTAACATCTGTAAAGAAGCCCACGGCACATTCCCGTCCAAGTACTGTGGCCCTTGCTCCGGCGATATCGACGTGAAATACCGTGCCGTCTTTCCGTCTACACGTTAGTCCGGGAGAAACCTCCTTCGCCCCGTCGAGAATAGCCATTAATTCAGAGTCCACTAAGGGTAGAGCGTTTTCGGGATGAATATCAGCAACTGTCATCGCCAACAGCTCTGTTGACGAATATCCTAACATCCTGCAGATGGCCGGGTTCACATACAGAAACCGTTTCTTCTCGGCATCTGCTACCAGGATACCTACAGGGCTGCCTTCGAACAACACCCTGTATTTTTCTTCGGTCTCACGCAGTGCCTCCTCAGCCAGCTTTCTTTCGGTTATGTCTCTCGCAATTGACTGGAATCCAACAACGGTCTCCCCGTCCATTAATAGTTGAGTGTTTTGCCCTATCCACAAAGTCATGCCATGTTTGGTGACCAGAGGGAACTCGTTGTAAGTGTCCGGAAGTCTCTTTACGAATTGTCGGCCATAGAATCTCGTAGCTTTTTCCCTGTAATCTGGACGAATCAGCTCAGTATAGTGTTTTCCAAGGATTTCTTTCTCAGTATAGCCGGTTAATCGCAAAGCTACAGGATTGACAAAAGTAAAGAATCCTCCCTCATTGGTCTGGAAAATGATATCATTAGCGGTTTCTACAAGTTGTCGATAGCGTTCCCCTATTTCCCGAGTTGCTTCCTCAGCAGTTTCTAATTCTGCTACCCTACTGCGCATCTTATTCAATTCATCAATAAGCTGGTCTTTGGTTTTTTCAAGGTCTTGCATGGGGTGCTCCTCCTGACGGGAAGCTATTCATGTGCGGGTGGGGGTTTAATTTAAAATTTTCCCAAAATGATTAATGGTTTAAATCAAGGCAACAGTCAACTTATTTTTCTTGTGCCGAAGACCGATTGCACCTACATGAGGGAACAAATGATATGGACCGCTGTGTTAAGACAAGAAATGAGATTTCTTGAGTGGAAGATTACACTGTTGTCTTGGGCTAGAGTTGGCGGTTTCTGTTGGTGGAACGCCGATTGTTTTCAAGTGATTCATCCACAATTTCAAACTATTGATCCAAAAAACGCGAAACTATAGTAACCATGCTGGACCAGCCAAAAATCTCTCCTTCCCTGGTAAGACCTGTCAAAACTTCATAAAACTCTGCCGAGCAGAAATCCCTTGGCCATTCCAATTCTCAACTGCCCTATTCCCCGTATTTCTTGGTCAATTTTCGAATGTCTCCGGCGGTAAATTCCACACCGTGCTCTTCCATCAATTCGTTTTCAACCTTGAGTAGTTCCTCAAGCCGAATGTCAGCACCGAACACACCGATCATTTTATCTTTTTTGTCCCGTAGAGGGGCGGAGACGGTTAGGCACATTGCCCCGGTGATCTTGGATTGAAAAGGCCCCACCACATGGATCTTCCCGTTCTTCACAGGCTTAATAAACCATGAGCGGTCCGAAAAATCCTCATTGGGCTTGAATTCCTGATACTTTGCACGTTCCGTGATGTCGGTTATGTTGGCAGTGATCTTTTTTCCTTCCATGTCGGCAACGTAGCAATACTGGATAAACGGATATTTCTTGATAAATTCCAGCATGGATTTCTCCATGGCCTCGGTCTTGCCGGACTTCATAGCGGCCGATGTGGCGGTAAACCGTTCCACAATCTTGAAGGCCATCTCACTAGCTATGAGCTTCATGCGGTCCCAGTCGGAGATGAACAATTCCGGCAGGTAGCGTTTTACCAGGGCCATCATTTCTTTGTCCGACATAGCGGTAACGCGGCCTTTATCATATTGTTCAGTAATGATATCGTAGACTTTGGCAATTGCCGGGTGGCTTTTCTCCACCTTTTCATCCTTTGGTAATTCTGTCATGGAGTTAATCCAGTGGGCTATACCGGCCATCCCCGATTTGTCGGTAATATTGACCACAGGCGGGCGCCCCAGGATCTTGGTGGTGTCGAAAATGTTATAGATTTCCTCGTTTTTAAGCGCTCCATCCACATGTATTCCTGCGCTGGTGGCGTTGAAAGCCTTTCCCAGGAGCGGGTAGTTTTCCGGGATCTGGTGTCCAAGCTCCTGCTCGAAGTAATTGCCGACTTCGGTTATTGCTAGAGTGTCCATGCCGTCGGGATGTCCTCTCAAGGACATGTATTCGATAATCAAAGCCTCTATCGGGGTGTTTCCCGTCCGCTCACCAATACCCAGGAGCGTCCCGTTCACGCCTGAGCACCCATAAAGCCATGCACAGACAGCATTGGTAAGGCCTTTATGGAAATCGTTGTGCCCATGCCATTCCAAAAGGTCCTCGGGAACATTGGCATCATCGATCATTGCCCTGATCAGTTTGGGGACGCTACGTGGAAGAGCCGCTCCTGGATAGGTGACGCCGAATCCCATGGTATCGCATAGTCTTATCTTAATGTCCGTACCTGATTCTTCCCGGATCTCCATGAGATTCTGGGCAAGCGGCACGCAAAAACCGTATATATCCGCCCGAGTTATATCCTCAAAATGGCATCTGGGTATAATCCCCTTTTCCAGGGTCGCCCGGACCATGTCCAAGTATTTGTCCATAGCCTTGCGTCTGTCCAATCCCATCTTCAGGAAGATGTGATAATCTGAAACCGAGGTGAGAATTCCTGTTTCAGTGAGCCCAACGGCTCGGATACTTGCCAAGTCCTTTTTTTGGGCCCTTATCCAGCCCGTAACAACCGGATACTGATAGCCTTTGCTCCGACAGATTTCGACACATTCCCTGTCCTTTTTCGTATACACGAAGAATTCAGATTGCCGGATGATCCCCCGTGGCCCTGAAAGCTTGTGGAGGAAATCGAAAAGAGTGGATACCTGTTCTACGGTAAACGGTGGCCTTGCCTGCTGTCCGTCACGGAAGGTGGTGTCGGTTATCAGGAAGTTACGTGCGGGATTAATGGGTAGGATGGCGAAGTCGAAATCCACTTTGGGGACTTCGGTGTAGGGGAAAATATTCCTCAGCAGGTTCGGGTTTTCCAACTCACGGAGAGACCGAACCTTACTAAACTTGTTATATTCGTGATACAAGACTCCTCTTTTAGGGTCCCAGCTAGCCATCCCCGGCCTCCTTATTGCTTCACGACGATACTTAGGCCCAATTCCTTGAGCTGCTCCTGGGCCGCCGGCGCGGGTGCTCCAGTGAGCGGACAAACTGCTTTTTGCGTTTTCGGGAAAGCTATGACATCGCGAATCGACTCCGAACCGGTGATCAAAGCAATGAGTCGATCCATCCCCAGGGCGATGCCTCCGTGAGGTGGTGCACCGTAGCGGAGGGCTTCGAGCAGGAATCCGAACTTTTGCGTGGCCTGCTCTTCCCCTATTCCCAACGCGGCAAAAACCCTCTCCTGAATGTCGCTCCTGTATATTCTCATGCTTCCGCCGCCTATTTCAGAACCGTTGAGGACAAGGTCGTAAGCACGGGCACGCACTGAACCAGGGTCTGATTCCAGAAGATCCAGGTCTTCGTCTCTCGGTGAAGTGAAAGGATGGTGCATTGCCTTGTACCGTTTTTCTTCTTCGTCATACTCGAACATTGGGAATTCCGTTATCCAGATGAAACCATATTCCCCTCCGGGGATCTCGCCGAGCTTGCCTGCCAAGTTGTTTCTCAAATTCCCGAGCACATCGTTGACAACCCGCGATGAGTCCGCGGCGAAGAGTATTACATCGCCTGTTTGCACTCCAACGCTTTCGTTGATAGCTGAACGCTCCTCCGAGGAAAGGAATTTGGCTATTGGGGACTGCCATTCGCGGTCATTCTTAATTCTTGTATACGCAATTCCTTTGCCCCCATAAATGGCTGCAAAATCGCGAAGGTCGTCAAGGTCCTTCCTGGAAAGCCGCTCACCTCTTTCAATTTTTAGCGCCTTTACAATTCCTCCAGAGTCCACAGCGGATCTGAAAACCGCGAATTGGGTCTTGCAAAGAATCGGGGTGAGTTCACAGAGTTCCATACCGAAACGGATATCAGGCTTGTCCAGACCGAACCTGGCCATAGCATCTTGATAGGTCAGCTTGGGAAAAGGAAGTTTGAGTGGCACCTCAAGAATTTGCGCAAAAATTAGAGCAACCATTCTCTCTATGATATCAAAGAGCCGGTTCTCCTGGATAAAAGAAGTTTCAATATCCAACTGGGTAAATTCCGGCTGGCGATCAGCTCGAAGGTCCTCGTCACGAAAGCATCGAACAATCTGATAGTAGCGTTCGAATCCGGCAACCATGAGGAGCTGCTTGAAGATCTGTGGGGACTGGGGAAGGGCATAAAAGCAGCCCTGTGAAATGCGGCTTGGGACGAGGTAGTCTCTCGCGCCTTCCGGCGTACTTGTGGTGAGAAAAGGAGTCTCGATTTCGGTGAAATCCTCCTTGTCAAGAAACTGCCTCATGAGGGCCATGCACCGGTGTCTGATCAGAAGATTTGATCGTGCCCCACCGCTGCGTCTCAGATCAAGGTAGCGATAACGATATCGCACGGAGTCCGTAGGAGGTGAATCCTCGTCAATCGGGAATGGCGGAGCCTCCGAACGGTTCAGAATCTTCAACTCATCCACGAAGATCTCTATGGTTCCTGTGGGCATGTCAGGATTGATGGATTCCTCAGGGCGAGAGCGCACGACCCCCCTGGTGGCCACAACCCATTCGGGCCTTAAAACATGGGCGTGTAGATGCACTTGAGGAGCATACTCGGGATTGAACACAAGCTGGACCACGCCCTTGCGGTCTCTGAGATCCACGAAGATCACGCCGCCGTGATCGCGTCGCCTCAGTATCCAGCCCATCACCGTAACTTCTTTATCGAGATCTTTTTCTGTCAGATCCTTGGACAGGTGTGTTCTTTCCCATCCGTCGAGGGCGTCCGGCTTCAAGTTTTTTCTCCTTGCAGATAATTGACTATGTTGCCGATCTTTACCTTGGTTTGCTCCTTGGTAGCCATATCCCGCACGGTGATTTCCCCACAGGCAAGTTCTTCGTCTCCGAACATCAGGACCTTTCTTGCACCCAGCTTATCGGCCAGCTTCATCTGGGCTTTCAGGGTCATCGGGGAATAGCGGGTCTCGACAG
>Ga0209254_10004007_pt1 | contig 13466 bp, 12 predicted proteins | sample FrelakmetDIP11DI_FD_187148 | JGI IMG/M metagenome (GOLD analysis project Ga0209254, IMG submission 187148) | Freshwater lake sediment microbial communities from the University of Notre Dame, USA, for methane emissions studies - DIP11 DI (SPAdes)... | ecosystem: Environmental > Aquatic >...
CTCCGGATATCGATGCCGAAGAAATCCAAATTTCTGTAAGTCTTAATGGAAAAAATGCAGAAAAGGAGAAAATACAAGTATCAGTTTTCGATGAAGAAACCCTCCTATCAGAATCAGCGGATAATAGAAATCTAGATTCTATACGAATTAAAATACCGAATCCCAGGTTGTGGAGTCCATCTTCACCTTACCTTTATGACATATCAATTGCAGCAGGAGAGGACAAAGTGGAGAGCTACTTTGGGATGCGAAAGATCAGCCTGGGCAAAGATAGTTACGGACGAATCCGGATTTGCCTTAATAACCTTCCATACTTCCAGCTTGGCCCACTTGACCAAGGATATTGGCCGGATGGTCTGTATACCCCACCAAACGATGAAGCCATGCGCTGGGATCTAGAATTGGTAAAGAGATTAGGCTTCAACATGCTCAGGAAGCACGTCAAAGTGGAGCCTGCACGATATTATTACTATTGCGATCGAATGGGGATCATTGTCTGGCAGGACATGATCAACGGCGGTAAGGAGGTGGGTGAAATACCTACCATTATTGCTTTAACTCTCGGATCACGTAAACGGGACAACAACTACCGATATGCTGGACGAGAAAAAGCGGAATCGCGAGATGATTTTCGATGCGAATTACGGGAGATGGTGGACAATCTGTACAACTACCCTTGTATCGGAGTTTGGGTTCCATATAATGAGGGTTGGGGGCAATTCGACGCAAATGAGATTTCAAACTGGCTGAAGAATTACGATCCGACTCGTCTGATCGATCAAGCCAGCGGTTTCTACGATCAAGGCGAGGGGGATATGAAAAGCTTACACGTCTATTTCAAAAAGCTTCCAATCCTGAAGCCCGAGGAGAAACGAGCGCTGATTCTTTCTGAGTTCGGCGGTTATTGCATGAAAATCCCTGGCCATCTTTGGAACTCATCAGCAGAGTTTGGGTATAAGAAATTCTCCACTTCGAATGAACTGACCGAAGCATACTTGAAGTTACTTGAAACTCAGTTAAAACCCTGGGTTGAAGCCGGACTCTCAGCAGCTATATACACCCAAACTACAGATGTGGAGATCGAGGTGAATGGTTATGTCACCTACGATCGGGAGGTGGAGAAGATGGATTTTGATAAGCTAAGAGAAATGCACTTAAGATTCATATCTACTTAAAGAGCAATGGCGAGGGTGGGATTCGAACCCACATCCAAGGGCTTATGAGTCCCCTGCTCCACCTATTGAGCTACCTCGCCAGTGAATGAGAAAAAATATTACTACGCTCCTATATATTTGTCAACATCAGATCTTTCGATCTATGATGTAATGCGCCAGATTCTCCAAAGATCGATGTTCTGGGGTGTCTGGAAAATCCATTAATACATGGAGGCTCTTGTCAATATAATCACCTGCTTGTTCCAACGCTTTCTCTATGGAACCGCTATTTCGGATGTTGAAAATAAGCCGGTTCATCTCCGGTTCGGCTATTTTATTGCCATCAACGATTGATTGCAAATCTCGATCATCTGAATGAATCTCCCAATAATAAATAGCAGGGAGGGTCATTAAGCCTTGACGCAAATCACTTGCTACTGGTTTACCAATCGTAGCTTGTTCACCAGTAAAATCTAAAATATCATCTACGATCTGAAAAGCCATACCAATTGAATAGCCATATACCCGCAATTTTTCAACCACCGATTCATCTACTGAACTAAGAATGGCTGCAGACCTGGCAGCAGTCTCGAATAATGAAGCAGTTTTTGCATAGATTCGCTGCTCATATTCCTGGTGGTTCACTAATCCATGTCCAGAGAACATTTGGGTAATTTCACCATTTACAATAGTAGCCAGCGTTTCAGCAAACAAATGCATCACGGTGATTGAATTGGTTTCGGAAGCTAAGCGAGCAGCTTGGGCAAAGATAAAATCACCAGTGAGGACGGTTGCTCCAGGAGACCATTGGGCGTTTAATGTGGCATTTCCCCGGCGGAGGAATGAACCATCGATTAAATCGTCGTGCACTAACGTCGCTGTATGGAGCAATTCAATTGCCGAAGCCAGAATCACCAGGCTCTCTGGATTTCCACCCAACATTTCTCCAGTTAGTAATGCCACTGCAGGGCGTATACGCTTGCCACCGGAGGCCAGTAAAAGATGCAAAGCTGAAGCCAAATCAGAATGATGGGCGTCAGCCTGACTACGCATAACTTCTTCTACGCGCAGCAAGCGGTCTTGAATCGGGATGAGAAAGTCATTTGAAATCATGCGATGGTTCACCAACGGAATAATTGCCTGGCGTTTTCGGAGGTGACTTCAGCTATTTTCTCTCTAGGTAATTGCCTAAGACTAGAAATTTCATCAGCCACCAAATTAACCAGAGCCGGCTCATTCCTTTTGCTACGATGAGGATGAGGCGTGAGGAACGGCGCATCGGTTTCGACCAATAGTTTCTCAATTGGTATTATCGCAGCTACTTCTCTGGTCGACTCTGCCTTGCGAAAAGTTACCGGACCTGAAATACCGATGTAAAAATTTAAATCTAGCACTTGATTGGCCGAAATTAAGTTTCCACTGAAGGAATGCAGAACGCCCGGAAAATCAACCAGAATTGAATTTGATGAGAGTAAATCACTACACCATTCTACCAAAATGGTCAACAAATCCAGAGTTGCTGATTGTTCTTCTAAACTTCTGTTGCGTAAATGAATTATCACCGGAAGACTGGTTTCAGCAGCTAACTCAAGTTGTTGCCTCAGGATACGCCGCTGCAGATCCCGTGGAGTTCGGTCTCGATAATAATCCAATCCAATTTCTCCAATAGCTACAACTTTTTTATGCCTGGACAGCTCACTAAGCTCATCGATCATCGATTCTTCCCAATGCATGGCGTCATTGGGATGGACTCCAACTGCAGCATAGATTTCAGGGTAAGCATCAGCCAGCTTAACAACACCTCTACTATTAGAGACATTAATTCCTGGATTGAGAATCCAAAATAGACCTTCCTGTCGAGCTCGATCGATGACCGATTCCCGGTCCTGATTAAAATTCTCAAAATCTAAATGGCAATGAGTATCGGCTAGCAATTACTTCAATCCCACAGTACGTAATCCATCTTCCAAGATTTCCTGTACGATTTCTTTATGCATGGTTTCAGTATAAACTCGAATGATTGGTTCGGTGCCTGAAAACCGTATCAGTAACCATCCTCCATCTTCCAAGTTGAATTTGAAACCATCGGTAGTATCCAAGTTGGTAACTCTCAAACCACCTATAGATTCAGGTTGATTAGACAGGATAAATTTCTCTCGATCTTGACGACTGCCTTCGAAATGAGTATCAATGCGATCATAATAATGAGCGCCTACTTTCTCAAAGAGAGCATCTAGAAGCTCGGAAGGTTTTTTGTCCAGCCTGACCATCATATCGAGAATATAAAGTCCTGCTAATATCCCATCTCTTTCAGGTACATGGTCCTTAAAAGCATAACCGCCTGATTCTTCTCCACCAATCATTGCATGAGTCTCCAGCATCTTTGGAGCTACATACTTGAAACCCACTCCTGTGGAATAAACAGGTACATCGTAGATCTTCCCAAGCTTTTCCAATATATTCGTCGTAGAAAGCGTTTTGACGATGGGTCCTCGAAAACCTCTTACTTCCAACATGTAGTATGCAAGTAAACCAAACACCCTCAGCTGGTCGATGAATTGACCATTTTCGTCACCGACTCCTAACCTGTCAGCGTCTCCATCTGTAACGATTAATACATCTGCACCATGATCCACGGTGGCTTTCAAACCGGCATCAACATTAGGCTGAATTGGCTCTGGGCGCACCATCTCGGGGAATATGGGATTCCGATCGTTGTGGATTTCTATTACTTCGGTCTTCCCACCATCTAGAAGCATGGGGAACCATCGAACACCATTTCCCCACATCGGGTCAACCATCACCTTCAGCCCAGCATTTTTAATAAGCTGCAAGTCTACCAATCGATTCAGCTGCTGAATATAATCTGGTTGGGGATCGAAACGGAAAATGAAACCTAGTTTTTCACCTTCTTCTATCTTAATCCGTTTAACCCGATCCACATTAGAAGGAATCTGGCTTTCGATCTCTTTGAGACCATTCGGATCAATCGCTCCTCCAAACTGGTCACGTACTTTAAAACCGTTATCCCAAGGAGGATTATGGGAAGCAGTGATGTTCACAGCACCGACAGCTTTTCGATGAACCACCGAGTAAGCTATGGCGGGTGTAGGAGTTGCAGTACTGGTGAGGTACACCCTAAGATCGTTAGCTGCCAGGACCTCTGCAACTGCCTGGGCAAAGAACTCCGATTGGAAACGCATATCATAACCAACGACTACCCACCCACCTTTGTAACCATGTTTAATTAGATAATTTGCAAATCCCTGAGAACAACGGCGAACGGAATCGAAGGTGTAATCTTCTGCCATCCTGCCACGCCAGCCATCTGTTCCGAATGCAATGCTCGTCATCTATCCTCCAGTAGTATGCTAATGAATGCAAAGATATTATATCAAGGGAATTATCAAATCCGAAAAAACGGGATCGATGAAATCAAATAACAATGCGTGAATGGTTTTCAGTTTTTGATCTGGTTATCCTCTTCATGGTGGTGTTCTAGATTCCGAATAATCAATGCAGCTTTCTTGGAAGGCAATACTTTTGAACCATGATGGTTAGCATATACCTGGGTAAATTTTGCTCCAAATAAAAGTATTTGCATTGAATAATAAACCCAAACCAGGATTAGAAGCACTGAACCTGCTGCCCTGTATAAGCCACTGAGGCTGGTGGTAGCTAGAACGAAACCGATGAGATATTCACCTACCGTGAAAGCTAACGAAGTAAAGGCTGCACCTAACCAAACATCATGCCAGGCGATCTGAGCATCGGGAAGAATTTTAAATATCACAGCAAAAAGCAAGGTGAAACCAATAAAAATCAAGCCAAAATCAGCTTCTGGAATAACCTGTTTTATGTTGGCTGGGAGATATTCAAGGTAATGATTAAAGGAAACTAAAATAGTGCTTGCGAACATAAATACCATCAACATTACGAGGATTAATAGCACCATTAAGAACGATAGAGTATGAGTACGAATAGTGATAAATAACCCCTGTCCTGGTTGTGGAGCGATCCCCCAGAGCGAGTTGATCGCTCTTTTTAGCTGAACAAACATAATCGAAGCACCGATCAGCATTACCAAGACACTCAATGTAGTCGCAAAACCACTTCCTTTTGTAAAATGGTTGCTTTCAATCACCCGTTCAGCAGCTTCAGCTATACTCGGATTTACAGCCAGGCTGATTTCCTTAACTAACCTGTCAGTTACATTAATTTTGCCGAAGACTAATTGGGCCACGGTCACTGCGATTACTAAGAGAGGCGCAAGTGAGAAAATGGTGTAATAGGATAAACCAGCCGCCAGTAGGGTGCCGTTAGCCTGAGTCCAACCATCGAAGGTAATCTTGAGGAGAGACAGGAATTTTTTGAAACTCACCATCAATTGCCTATTGTAACCGATTTCAATAAACCAAACCTTTATTTGCGGACTATAATAAGACACTGCACTTATTAAGAATCATAGACAATGGACTGCTAATCTCTCTAATTGAGGAATATGATGACAAAACGAATGATCCTCCTTGCTGGAAATATTGGTACTGGAAAAACATCATTAACAGAACGGCTGGGTGCAAGACTGGGATGGCAAGCAGCGTTCGAGTCAGTAGTGGATAATCCATACCTGGCTGAATTCTATTCGGACATGCACGCCTGGTCATTCCATTTGCAGGTATTCTTCCTGGGCCATCGTGCAATCCAATATTTAGAGCTGGCTGCGTCACCACAATCAGCTATCCTCGATCGCAGTATTTACGAGGATGCGTATATCTTTTCCAGGGCTTTACATCACCTGGGTAATCTCAACGAGCGGGATTACCTTTCATATCGGCGAGTATTCGAGCTGATAGTATCTCGTCTACCTCCCCCAGACCTCTTGATTTACCTCATTGCTCCAGTCGAAGTGCTAATCAATCGCATTCATCGCCGTGGGCGTTCCATAGAAAGTGGGATCACTGCGGAGTATCTTTCTCTTCTGGAATCCTTTTATAACGAATGGATGCAAACCTTTGACGTCTGTCCAGTGCTGACAATTCGCACCGATGATCTGGACTTTGTGCATAAAGATCGACACCTGGATATTGTCGTGAACTGGATCCAGGATAAGCTCGCAGGACGTGAGGAAGTTGTATTTGACAATTAAGCTAGCCCTCTTACAACAGAATAATCGATGTTTTGGGAGGGATCACATTTTACAACCTTTTTACAACAAGAAACTCACCCGTTTACCTCAATTCGTTATCCTATAGACAATGACAAAATACTACAAACAGTCAGACCAAATATAGGAAACGGAGGTACCAAAACATGTTCAAGAAAATTTTAATCCCCATCACTGCTGCTTTACTGGTAGCCATAATCGCAAGTTTTTGGATCAGCACGCAAGTTTTTGCACAGGAAGGCAGCCCCTTAGCTCGCCTGCGCCGAGCGAGGCCATTCATCGGACAGGTCACTGAAATTAGAGACGATCAATTCACAATTCAAAGAAGAGATGGGCAAGAGATGACATTCCTGGTAAATGACGAGACTCGTTTTTCCAACAAGGAAAAAGAAGAGCTTTCCATGGAAAACCTCGAGACTGGGAAATGGGTTGCTGTATTTGCACCAAGAACAGTTGATGATGTACTCACCGCACGCCTGGTAGCTTTTCTACCAGAGGACCTAGACCCTTCTCAGATGAATGGCTTCAGAGGGAGCATCCTTGAAATTGTCCTGCTCGCTAACCAATTTACCCTTGAGAACCTACAAGGAGAGCAGGCTACCTTTGACGTGGATAGCTCTACCACCTACCGAGGTGAGGTATCTGAACTGTCAGAATTAGAAGAAGGAATGGCAGCAGGTGTAGCGGCAAAGGAACTTGAGGATGGGAGCAGCCTGGCGCAAATTGTTAGAGCAGGTTATCCTATCAAGAAACACCTGGGTAAGGTCACAGAAGTTGATCAAGTTGCCAATACCATTTCTTTGAAGACCATGATTGGACAGGTAGAAATGACCTTCAAAGTGGATGAAGAAACTCACTTCCGCAGCAAAGATCAATCCATACAGGGTTTAGAAGACTTAGAGACTGGAATGGTTGCCGTGGTCGTTGCTAAAATGACCGGAGACGGAATGCCTGTGGCAATCATGGTAGGCGCCGCGGAAAGGGAAGACCTCCCCTTAGCTGATAAGCAAATAGGCGGCAGGATTACCTCCCTGGAAGAGAATTCCTTCAAAGTTCGAGGGCGCGATGGACAGGAATACACCGTCCAGATCACTGAAGATACTCGATTCAGAAGTCGTGGAGGTCGAGTGAACTCATTCGATGACCTGAAAGAGGGTACGCCTGTTATGGTAAGTGTAAATGAACTGGAAAACGGCGATTTCCAAGCCCAATTAGTTATCGCTTTTCCTGGTCTCTTCGGACAACCAGAACAGGAAGGTGAACCAGGACAGGATTTCTAAATCCTGACAAAAGATAACTCGATGAGCAGAGAGACAGCCAGGTATGTAACAGGATGAACAATGTCACATACTTGGTTGTTTATTCTTTCATCAAAAGGATCTTCATTTCCTTGTAACTTCAGGAAATGCATTTATTAAATCCAGGTAATCAATACCGCATTAATGATCAAACCTAGCATGTAGAGCAAGCCAAATTCTCGATTATGGAGGAAAGCGGCAGCTACGAAATAATTAGGCCAGACATCGGGAAATTCAGCTGGTTTTTCGTCAGGTTTGGGTTGCCGAAACATGGGAAAGACACGCAGAAAGGCACGTACGGCTAAAAATACCAGAAGCAGCACCGGGGTAAAGAAGCCCACTACTATTAAATAGATCACGGAGAGATATTGCAATATGAACATCCCAACCACGATATATCGAGAAGGTTTTTCCCCGATGACTACCGGAAGGGTATGAATGTGTTTTTCCTTATCCGCCTCGAATTTATCGATGTGTTTGCCAAATAAAACCGCAGTTACTCCTAACGCATAAGGCAGACTGGCGATGACCACATTCCAATCCCACTGTCCTGTGATCGCATAATACCCACCTCCGATCATTAGCGGTCCCCATACCAACAATACAGATAACTCACCCAAAGCGATATATTTCAAAGGCCAGGTGTAGAAGAGTACAAAAAATACTCCTAAACCCAGAAACAAGATGGTCCAGCCACCTCGCAGGTAAACCAGAACCAATCCGCAAGCCAGCGCGATCAAACCAGTTACAAAGGCATAGGTCAATAACTGCTTTTTGGTCATCAAACCATGCACCAGGGGTTGGGGACCGTACTGAGCCCGGTAATAATTATCCTGATCCACACCTCTGGAATAGTCGGTATAGTCATTCATGAGGTTGTTGGTGGCGTGGGCCATGATGATCCCAAAAGTTACCAAAATCCAATACCAGAAGTTGAACATACCGTTTTGACCAGCCAGAATGCCTGCAATGGCACCTGATATTAAAGTCATTATTAGAACTGCGGCCCTGGTGGAAATCAACCATTTCGAGATCACATCCAAGTTATTCCACTCTTCTTTGCTCACGTGTGGAATAACTTGAAGAGCTTTTATCCACATTGCGAAATTCATTAGGAACCTCCAAATAGTTACAATAATTTTGATAAAGTCTTACAAACTTGATCTACTTGATCCTCGGTCATCACACTTGAAAAAGGCAAAGCCAATCCACGTCTACCAAGATCTTCTGTTATAGGAAAATCTCCAGGTTGGTAACCGAAACGCTCAACCATATATGGTTGCAAGTGAATGGGTAGAAAATAGGGTCGAGCCGGGATACCCCTTTCATCTAGATTTCTTGCTACAAAATCTCGATCAACACCTGGATTCACCCGGATTACATAGACAAACCAACTCATCCTGGTGGTGTTATTTGATAATTGCTGGGTTTGAACTCCCTGAATAACTCTAAGCCTTTGGTTGTACCAATCCGCTACTTGTTGGCGTTTATCGAGAAGCTCTTCCAACCTTTCCATTTGCTTACGACCCAATACGGCGCTCATTTCATCTAGCCGATAATTATAGCCAAGATAGGTATGCTGAAGCCAAGTGTCACCGAGTGCACGTCCCTGGTTTCGCAAGGCACGCATCATATCTGCAGCCTCATCGTCATCAGTTACAATCACCCCTCCCTCACCGGTGGTGATTTGTTTATTGGGATAGAAGGCAAAAACACCATAGTCTCCAAATGTGCCAGCTTTACGTCCTTTATACTCGGCTCCCAGGGCTTCGCAAGAATCTTCGATTAGCTTAAGGTTATGCCGCTTAGCGATTCGAATGATCGGATCCATTTCGGCGGGTTGACCAAAGATATCTACGGGCAGAATTGCTTTCACCGAAAGCTCTTTTTTGGAATGAGCATTTTTTATAAAGCGGGGCAACCATTTCTGAGCAGCAACACCACCTTTTCTCAGGTCATCCACAGCCTCCTGGATCCCATCTGGGTGAATGTTCCCTGTTACAGGATCAACATCAACAAAAACAGGGACAGCATTTTCATACAACAAGACATTGGTGGAAGCAACGAAAGAAAAGGGGGTGGTGATCACAAGATCTCCGGAGGATATCCCGGCAGCTCGAACACATAAGTGTAATCCGCCGGTGCCAGAGCTAACACCAATGGCATGCCTACAACCAATATACTCCCGAAAAGCAGCTTCAAATTCTAGAATCTCATTACCCATGCTCAGGTTGGGAGTACATAAAACAGCAGCGACCGCTTCCCGCTCAAAGTCGGTCAAGTCAGGTGATGACATGGAGATTTTATACCGAGAGCTCAAATTTGCCTCATACTAATGCATTCGACCTAAATCGGGTTTGCTCAAGGCCAGATTTCACCAGCTCTAACAATCCCATCTTCTGGAACATCTTCTTTTACAGTGGCACCATTTCCAATTCGGGCTCCATCACCGATCTTCACCCGAAGGTTAACAGTCACACCCATTCCGATTAACACTCTCGCACCGATCTGGACTTCTCCAGCCAATAAAGCACCCGGAGATATGTTGCTGTACTCTCCCAATACACAATCATGGGATACAACTGAACTGGTATTAATGATGCAATCATGGCTAATCTTGACGTCACTTCCCAGGTAAGCGTGGGCAAAGACCTGTACACCCGAGGATAGACCAGCAGAGGATTCTATCACAGCGGAAGGATGCACGAGGGTTGGACAGATGTATTCCTCAGCTGCTAACCTTTGAGAGACTCTTATCCTGGTTTCAAGGTTTCCGATACCCCCTACCGCATTGATAGCCATTCTCACCCCGCGCGCTCGTAAATGAGGAAGAATGTTGTCACCACCCAGCACAGTTATTCCTAGAATCATCTCACCAACTGGAAGCCCATCGTCAACGAATCCGATTACTTGATACATACCTATAGATCTCATTAAATCAACCAAGGTCTTTCCATGTCCACCTCCACCATATACGATGATCGGCATAGGCGACCCGGGAACTGAAGAGAGATCCTGGGCAAAGAGCTCTTGGAGGATTGAAGCTTCCAAAGGAAGAAGACCAAGAGATTCATCAGCAGGGGTGGAATTGGGAGCAAGTTCGCGATGTAAATTACGCACCAAGTCTTCTGTGATGAAACAATCGGAGGGTAACTCCTGTAAACTCATTCCTAGGTTTTTAACAAGAGCAAGGGCGGGTTGAGAAATGCGCAATCCCAATTCTTCTCCAACGATAGGTGATCCAGAGACAGATGGAGTCCAATAAGGCTCGTCTGCTAAATAACAGAGTGTTTCACCCGCTTTAATGTTGTGACCTTCGCGACTGGCCAAACCAACCACAAAACCATCCGCCTCAGATTGTAGCTCGGAAATGGATTTGGTGGTTTCCAGCGTGCAAATCGGCTGACCTTTCTTTATTGCTGTACCGTTCTGAACAAATAACCTGACAATCTTTGCTTCAGGTTCGTTGGGATTTAGAAGGGGGACAATGACCGGGTATGGCAAAGGAACTATCATGCACACTTATCCATAGGTGAGAGACAAATATACTTCATAAGCGAATAGAACGTTTAGATATCTCGAGGCAGCGATCAACCACATGATCAACACTGGGAAGGACTTCAGCTTCTAGAGAACCACTGGCTGGGATGGGAAGATTCACGGCCGCCAGCCGACTTGCAACATCCAAGTTAACACCGGAAGTTTCTGCAGCTCGAGCAAGCACTTCAGCACCCCACCCCAGGTCGTGGGTGCCTTCTTCAACTGTCAGCAGCTTCCTAGTACGGTTTACCGATTCAAACAAGACTCCCAAGTTGAAAGGCGACAGCTGGATTGGAATCACCAGCTCAACGAAGATTTCAAATTCGTATGCCAGGCGTAATGCTGCCTGTCGAGCCAACTCAGCCATGTATCCATAGGTGGTTAGAGTGATCGAGGGTGAGGGTGCACCCCTCAATGACAGAGTATAGGTGGGAGCATGAAAGGATTTTTGAGATTCGTAAAGATCCTCCGATTCACTCAAACTAAATCCTTGTTTATTAGGCTGTGCTTCTGAGGCTGAAATCTGAAACTCGTCCCAGACTGCTGAATCAGCCACTGTAAGAGGGTAAAGCAGCTTATTTTCGATGAAAAGTGTTGGATGGTCACCCTCCAAAATCGCTTGGAGCAGGATATTTCCTGGATCGACTAAGGAGCAAGGCGCAAGAACTCGCAATCCAGGTACGCCCAGGAAGTATTTTTCTAAAGTTTGACTATGAGTGGGACCATATCCACGACGACCACCCATGGGAGACCGGATCACAAGAGGTACTGTAACTTGGTGATTATACATCCAATGAAATTTGACAGCGTGGTTAATCACTTGGTCAGCAATTAGAGTGAGAAAATCACCAAACATGATCTCCACCACTGGGCGCAAACCTCTTAATGCCATGCCTGTGGCTACACCAACGATTCCTGCCTCGGAAATGGGGGTGGTGAGAACACGATTAGGAAAATCGGTGGACAAACCCTGGGTGACCTTAAAGGCACCACCGTATGGATCCAACAGGTCTTCGCCCAACAGAATTACCCGTTTGTCAGTGGCAAGCGCTTGGTGTAGTGCGCTATTGAGGGAGTTCAGGACAGTGGGCATGATAGAATTTGGTAAATTTGTTGGAAAATGAACAGGTATAAAGTATACAAGTATCAAACATATGACGCCAAGGATGGAAAGGGATCAGATAGGGCCTTCTCGAAGGCTTGGGTGATCTGGTTATCGACTTCGGACTCGACCTCCAAACGACGGGAGTGTTCCAACCTGGAAGCAAGAATAGAAATTGGATCCCGTTCCTTACGCAAACATTCTATCTCTTGAGTAGAACGGGTGTCATCGCCCTTAGAATGCGGGCTAAAACGGCACGTATGAAGCACAAAAGCTCGAGGGGCGGTCAGGGTCCGCACTTCCTGGATCAACCTTTCAGCAACAAGGAGTATCTCAAGCACATCGCTGGTGTCTAGCTCGGAACAAGGTATGCCAAAGGCGGTAAAGCGAGCTGGGATGCTGCCAGCTACGGCTCGATCGACCGGAGTGGTTTGAGCAATGTGGTTGTTCTCTAGAACGAACAGTATGGGAGCGCTCCAGAGAGAAGCCATATTCAAAGCTTCGTAGACCACACCCTCACCCAAGGTTCCATCGCCCAGGAAGGCGACCGTTACCAGACCGCCCTTCTTAAACTTTTCGGCAAGCGCCATACCAGTGGCGATGGGGACGATGCCGCCCTGGATACCATTTGAATAAAAGTCCTTCCACTGCAGGTGCTGAGAACCGCCTCGCCCGGCGCAAACACCAGTGGATTTGCCCATCAACTCAGCAAACAGGGCACGCAGGTCGCCACCATAGGCCAGAAAATGCCCATGAGAGCGATGGTTACTAGCAACAATATCCCCAGGATGGAGGAGCGACAGTACACCCACCGCATTCGCTTCCTGCCCTAAACAAGTGTGGGTGGTGCCAGTGAAAACACCCTTGGAGAAATTCTCCAATACGGTCTCCTCAAACCGGCGGATGAGGTAGAGGGAGCGGTAGAGGGAGGAAAAATCAGGTGGGAGATCAGAGATGGGAGACTTGGAATAGGTCATTAGGGATTGGGAACAAGTGCTTAAAGATTCGGTAGCTTGAATAAAGGACGCAGATGACTCTGATGATTATGGATAACCACTGATTTATTTTACCTACCAATGCAATGAGCCTTGGGAGTGGTCGATAGGAGAAGAAGGTGGACTTCCCATGAACTCTTCCATGGTGGCATGACCAGCTTGGGAGATACCTTCTCGTTGGAGCGCTTTCACAATGGTTATCAGGATAATCTT
>Ga0209254_10004008_pt1 | contig 13465 bp, 10 predicted proteins | sample FrelakmetDIP11DI_FD_187148 | JGI IMG/M metagenome (GOLD analysis project Ga0209254, IMG submission 187148) | Freshwater lake sediment microbial communities from the University of Notre Dame, USA, for methane emissions studies - DIP11 DI (SPAdes)... | ecosystem: Environmental > Aquatic >...
CGCATTCCGCCCGGGGAGAGATCAAGGTCGTCATCACCAATCGCCGCGACGCGCGTCTGTTCGCGCGAAATGTGGGCTTCATCGGTGTCAAGCAACAGAAGCTCGATGGGCAGCTCTCGCAGATTCCCCACGTGAGCAGGGCGTTGTCCTCCGACCATGCCCCGTTCGTCGCCGACTACATCCGGTCGGACTCCGGTTCTTCCTCCGACGACCGTGAATGGCTCCGGAAGCACAACGTCGACCGCATCGAGCGGTGGGAGCAGGGTGGTGCGGCGATCATGGAGCGGATCGCGTCGGACGAGGTGAAGGCCGTCGTCTCGCCGCTCATTGGCGGGGATTACTACTTCGCGAAGGTCGCGTCCGTCGAATGCGGCCCGGTCGTACCGGTGTACTCGCTGCGCGTCGATACGGACGACCACGCGTTCCTTGCCAACGGCTTCGTCTCGCACAACACCGAATGCCGGTTGACGCGGCTCGCAACCGAGATGTTGCGCGACATCGATATGGACACGGTCGATTTCGGCCCGAACTACGACGAGTCGCGCAAGGAGCCGCTGGCGATGCCGGCCCGCTTCCCGAACCTGCTCGTCAACGGCTCTTCCGGGATTGCAGTCGGGATGGCGACCAACATGCCGCCGCATCACCTCGGCGAGACGATCGACACGGTCGTCCAGCTGATCGACAAGCCCGACGCGAACGTCGACGACCTGATGAAGCACCTCAAGGGCCCCGACTTCCCGACGGGCGCGATCATCGTCGGCCGGTCGGGGATCCGCGACGCCTACCGCACCGGCCGCGGGCGGATCGTGATGCGCGCCCGCGCCCACGTCGAGGAGCTTCGCGGCGGCAAGAGCGCGATCGTCGTCACCGAGCTGCCCTACGGCGTCAAGAAGGGCGGCGACAGCGGCGTGATCAAGAAGATCGCCGACCTCGTCAACGAGAAGGTGATCACCGAGGTCTCGGACCTCGCCGACCACTCCGACCGCTCCGGGATGCGCATCCAGATCGAGCTCAAGCGCGACGCAATCCCCCAGGTTGCGCTCAACAAGCTCTTCAAGCACACCGCTCTCCAGTCGACGTTCGGCTACAACGCCGTCGCGCTGGCGGACGGCGTGCCGCGGGTGATGTCGTTGCTCGAGATCGTGCGCCACTACCTCGACTTCCAGCGCGAGGTCGTGGCCCGCCGCTCGAAGTTCGAGCTGCGCCAGAACGAGAAGCGGGCGCACGTGCTCAAGGGCTACCTGATCGCTCTCGACAACCTCGATGCCGTGATCGCCCTGATCCGCGGCTCCGACGACACCGACTCGGCCCGCCAGGGGCTGATGAGCCAGTTCGGGCTCTCCGAGATCCAGGCGCAGGCGATTCTCGACCTTCGTCTCGCACGACTCACCGGTCTTGCCCGCAAGGAGATCGAGGCGGAGTACGCCGATCTGCAGGAGCGCATCGCGGAGCTCCGGGCGATCCTCGGCGACCCGGCGCGAATCGACGCGCTGATCCGCGAGGAGCTACTCGAGGTCAAGCAGGCCTACGGCCGCACAGACGAGCGGCGCACCGAGATCGTGATGGGCGAGGACTCCCTGGAGCTCGAGGACATGATCGCGGAGGAGGACATGGTGATCGCGATCACGCGCTCCGGCTACATCAAGCGGCTGCCCGTCACCACCTACCGCGAGCAGCGGCGTGGCGGCATCGGCGTGATGGGGATGGACATGAAGGACGACGACTACATCGAGCATCTCTTCGTCGCCTCGACGCACGACTACATCCTCTTCTTCACGAGCGTCGGCAAGGTCTACCGGCTCAAGGTGCACGAGCTCCCGCTCGGCTCGCGCCAGTCGAAGGGCCGAGCGATCGTCAACCTGCTGCCGTTCCGCCAGGACGAGCTCGTGCGCGCGGTCATCGCCACGCGCGACTACAAGGAATCGAAGTACCTCGTCTTTGCAACCAGGAAGGGCGTGATCAAGAAGACGGCGTTCAGCGAGTACAACACGCCGCTCAAGGCCGACGGGATCATTGCTCTGAGGATGCGCGACGAGGACGAGTTGATCGGCGTGCGCCTCTCCGACGGAGACGACGACATCCTGATGGTGTCGCGCCTCGGCCAGGCGGTGCGCTTCCACGAGAGCGACGTCCGGGCAATGGGCCGCCCCGCATCCGGCGTCGCCGGCATGAAGCTGCGCGGCGACGACGAGGTGATCGAGGTCGACATCGCGTCAGACGACGCCGACCTGCTCGTCGTGACCGAGAACGGCTGGGGCAAGAGAACCCGTGTCTCCGAGTACCCGGTCAAGGGCCGTGGCACGATGGGCGTCAAGACGGCGCAGCTCGTCGAGGGCAAGGGCCACCTCGCCGGAGCCCGCATCGTGCGCGAGGGCTACCAGGTGATGCTGATCTCGGACGCCGGCACCGTAATCCGGATGGCGGTCGACGGGATCAAGCGGTCGGGCCGTGCCACCCAGGGTGTGATCGTGACGCGGCTCCGCGAGGGCGAGCACGTCTCGACCCTGGCCCCGGTCGTCGGCTCGGACGACGACGACGCCGAGCTGGTGAAGGCGACCTCGGACGCGCCGGCCGTGGAATCGCCGGAAGGCGCAGCGCCCGAGGACGCGGTCGAGCTCGAGGAGGACGAGGACTAGCCGGCGACAGGCTTCAGCCTGTCGCCCGGTCCTGCGTGGCGAGCCCGGACGACCGGCTGAAACCGGTCGCCGCTCTCTACTCCTTGAGCGCCAGCTTCGAAAGCGCCGTCAGCAGATCGATCGGGATCGGGAAGACGATCGTCGAGTTGTTGTTCGACCCGATCTCGAGCAGCGTCTGCAGATAGCGGAGCTGCACCGTGATCGGCTCCTGCGCCATCACGGCGGCCGCATCCTTGAGCCGCTCGGACGCCTGGTACTCGCCCTCGGCCGAGATCACCTTCGCCCGCCGCTCGCGCTCCGCCTCCGCCTGACGTGCCATTGCCCGCTGCATGTCGCTCGGGATCTCCACGTCCTTCACCTCGACGACGGAGACCTTGATCCCCCAGGGCGAGGTGGCGTCGTCGATGATCGTCTGCAGGATCGCGTTGATCTTGTCCCGCTCCGAAAGCACCTCGTCGAGGACGTGCTGGCCGAGGACCGACCGCAGGGTCGTCTGCGCGATCTGTGAGGTCGCGTTCATGTAGTTCTCGACCTGGACGATCGCAGCCTTCGGCTCGATGATCCGGAAGTACGCGACGGCGTTGACGCGGACGGGCACGTTGTCCTTCGTGATCACCTCCTGGGGAGGCACGTTCAGGGTCACGGTGCGGAGGTCGACCTTGACCATCTTGTCGACGAACGGGATCAACAGGAACAGGCCCGGCCCCTTCGGCTCCGGGAGGAGCCGGCCGAGGCGGAAGATGACGCCGCGCTCGTACTCGCGTGCGATCTTCACGGTCGCGAACAGCAAGGCGATCAGCAGAACGAGTACGGCGGCTACGACGATCAGTGCGATGTCCACGACGTCAGGTCCCTTCGGTTGGTTTGCTTGATCCTACGACGAGCACGAGGTCTTCCTCGATCGCTTCGACCGTGACCCGGTCGCCGGGCGGCAGCGGCCCCCCGTCGGCTCGCCGGGCCCGCCAGAGCTCGCCGTTGACGGCAACGATCCCGTCGCGGCGCACCTCTGCCGCCTCGCCGACGAGGTTCGAGACGCCGACCTCGACGGGATTCCGGCGCGCCTTCGCGACGCGCGAGAGCGCGATCCCGAGGAGGAGCACGAACGTGCCTGCGATCGCGATCGCCGTCCACAGTGACACCTGGTACGCAGGCCCCGCGGGGTCGAAGAGCATCAGTGCGCCGATCACGAACGTGACGGCACCCGCAAGGCTCAGCGCCCCGTGTGTGGTCACGAGCGCATCGGTCACGAAGAGGCCGAACGAGAGGACGAGCAGCAGCAACCCGGCGACCGAGACGGGCAGCACCTGCAGGCCGTAGAGACCGACGAGGAGCGAGATCGCACCGACGGTGCCGGGGAGGACGAGCCCAGGGTTCCACAGCTCGACGACCAGGCCGATGATCCCGATCGAGAGCATCAGCGCGATGATGTTCGGGTCGATCAGCAGGTCGAGCGCCCGCTGCCAGCGCGACATCTCGACCGTGTCGACCGTGGCGCCCGCCGTCTCGAGCGTGAGCCCCTTGGGCGTGGTCACCCTGCCGTCGATCTCGCTCAGCAACGCGGTGAGCGTCGGCGACACGACGTCGACGACGTTCCTCGCCGCGGCCTCGCGCGCACCGTAGTTCGCCGCGTCGCGCACCATCGCCTCGGCGGCCTTCGCGTTCCGGCCGTGCTCGCGCGCCAGCTCGGAGACGTAGGCGGCGGCGTCGTTGACGATCTTGCGTCGCAGGTCCTTCGAGAAGTCGGCACCGTTCGTCGTGATCGGCGTCGACGAGCCGATGTTCGTCTGCGGTGCCATGGCCAGGACGTCGGCGGCCTGGCCGATCACCGCCCCCGCGGAATCGGCGCTCGAGCCTGACGGGCTGACGTACACGACGACCGCCACGGGCGACGCCAGGAAGGTCTTGACGATGTTGCGCATCGAGGTTCCGAGCCCGCCCGGCGTGTCGAGCTCGACGACGAGCGCGTCGTAGCCGCCGGTCTCGGCGCGGCGGACCTGATCCTGGAGAAAGTCCTGGCTGACGGGGTTGATGTCGTCGTCGAGCACCGCCACGAGCACGCGGGAATCGGTACCCGCCGCCGAGGCCGCGCCCGCGAGTGACACGGCCGAAACGGCGGCGAGAAGCAGAAATCCCCGCAAGTGCGGTCGTCTCAAGACGGTAAGGATTCTATCAGGGTGAGGTCGAATCCCTTGTGGAGTGGGCCGGGGTCCGCCACCCTGAACCCCTGCCGTGAAAGACTCGCCGTGAAGCCGCTTCTCGCCCTCATCGCCGCACTCGCAGCGCTCGCGCTGCCCGCAACCGCAGCCGGGGGCCTCGCCACGCTCTCGTTCAGGGAGGTGCCGCTCCAGGGTGAGCGGGCTCTGGCCGGCTCGTCCGGGCGGTTCGACCTCGTCGGCGTCCGCTGGCACGGGAGTGGCTCGGTGCGCTTCAGCGTCCGCTCGACGGCGGGCCGCTGGGGTCCCTGGCTCGACGCGGCCGGCGAGGAGGACGACCAGCCGGACGCAGGAGTCGCCGAGGCGGTCGCCACGAGGGGTTGGCGGGTCGGGAGCCCCACGTGGGTCGGGCCTGCGAACGGCATCCGCTACCGGATCACAGGGCGCGTCGCCGACCTCCGTGCGACGCTCGTGCGCAGCCCGGAGCTGAAGATCCCGCTCCGGGCTCTCGCGGCGGCCGGCGCGCCGGGGATCGTGCCGCGTAGCGCGTGGGGCGCGGACGAGTCGATCCGCCGCGGCGAGACCACGTACGCACCGGCAATCAGGTTCGCAACCGTGCACCACACGGCCGGCACGAACGACTACTCGCCCTCCCAGGCGGCGGCGATCATGCGCGGAATCCAGCTCTACCACGTCAAGTCGAACGGCTGGAACGACATTGGCTACAACTTCCTCGTCGACCGCTACGGGACGGTCTACGAAGGTCGCTACGGCGGCATCGACCGGAACGTCGTGGGGGCGCACATCCGCGGCTTCAACACCGGTGCGGTGGGCGTTGCCGTGATGGGCACCTTCGGGACGTCTGCGATCCCGGCCGCCGCCGAGGCGTCGCTCCAGAAGCTCCTTGCGTGGCGGCTCGACCTCGCGCACGTCGACCCGCTCTCCTCGCTCACGGTCGTCTCCGGCGGCAGCGAGCGCTATCCCGCCGGCGTGCCCGTCGTCCTGCGTGCGGTCTCGGGGCACCGCGACACGGGCCTGACGTCGTGCCCGGGCGATCTGCTCTACGCCAGGCTCGGGGCGATCGCCGCCGGAACCCAGGCGATCGGGCTGCCGAAGCTCTACGAGCCGAAGGCAACGGGAGGTCTCGGCGGGCCGGTGCGCTTCCAGGCCCGCGTCTCCGGGGCGCTGACGTGGAAGGTGACCGTCTCCGACTCGCTCGGACAGCAACTCGCAGTCGGCACCGGCCGCGGTGCGACGGTGGACTGGACCTGGGACGCGTCTCTCGTCGTCGCGACGGGTGTCCGCTGGCGCATCGACGTCGCAGGCGCCACGCCCGCTTCGGGCACGCTCGGGAAGGCCGTCTCCGGCGGCCCGCTCGCGATCACGGGCCTCGGGGCCGATCCGGCGACGATCAGCCCGAACGGCGACGGCAGCGCAGACGTGACCACGGTGACGTACGCGACGACCGCAGCCGCCACCGTCTCGGCCACGCTGCTCGACGCGAACGGTGCCCAGGTGGCGCTGATCGTGCCACCGACCCGCGTGGCTCCCGGTGAGCGCACGTTCACGTTCGACGGTCTCGGCCAGCCGGACGGCGTCTACACGATCGTGCTCTCGGCGGTCGATGCTGCCGGACAGTCGGTCTCGAGCCAGATCCAGATCGTGGTCTCGCGAACGCTCGGCGCCGCCTCGCTCGACCCGGCCGTGCTGACTCCGAACGGCGACGGGATCGCGGATCAGCTGACGGTCTCCTTTCAGCTCGCGGTCCCGGCGACGGTGAGGCTCCGCGTGCTGCGGGACGGGAAGTGGGTTGCCACGCCCTTCACGGGACCGCTCCCGGCAGGTCCTCAGACCCTCGGCTGGAACGGCGCCAGGCGGGCCGGAAGGACCCTCGATGGCCCCTACTCCGCCGTGGTCGAGGCGGCAGACGCCGTCGGCACCTCGACGATCTCGCTGCCGTTCGTGCTCGACTCGCACGCGCCGACGATCAAGCTCGCTGCCCGTCCCCCGCGAATCTGGGTCTCGGAGGCGGCGGCCGTGACCGCCCGCGTGAACGGCTCGCTGCGTCGCCTCGTCGCACCGGGCGCCGGGTTCCTGTCGTTGAGCGGGATCAAGACGGTGCGGTCGATCGTGGTCGTCGCCCGCGACGCGGCGGGCAACAGGGCCGTTCTCCGCCGCCCGTAGTCCTTCGGCTCCGGCCGGAGGCGTCATCCCTGCGTGGTGGCCTTGCCTTCGGCCAGTAGACTCGCCGGGTGCAACCGTCCCTGCGCCCCCGCCGTCGAATCGGTGCCGCACTGCGGCCCGAGCCGAAGCCCCGGTACGACCGACTGAGCGACCCCATTCTCGTGCGACGCGCCAAGGACGGAGATTCTCTCGCCCTCGAGGCACTGTGCGCGCGCCACGCCCCGCGCGTCGAACGCCTCGCTGCGCACGTGCTCCGGGATCCCGAGGACGCGCACGACGCCGCCCAGGATGCGCTTGCCAAGCTGTGCGTCAAGCTAGGGCAGTTCCGCGGCGAGGCGGCATTCTCGACCTGGCTGCACCGGCTGACCCTGAACGCCTGCAGAGACGTCGCGCAGCGACAGGGGGTGCGACGTCACGACCCGCTCGACGAGGATGTCCGCGTCGCGCCGGGCCGCGCACCCGATTCCGAGGCCGAGCTGTCGGAGCTGCGCGCCGACCTTCGCCATGGGCTCGCGGAGCTGCCTGCCGCCCAGGCGCGGGTCCTCGTGCTCAAGGATGCGCTCGGCTTCTCGTTCGAGGAGATCTCGGCCGCGTCGGGAATGCCCGTCGGGACTGCCAAGTGCTACGCGCACCGTGGCCGCGCGGCGATGCGCGAGCTGCTCGAGGCGGGGCCGGCGGCATGATTCCGGCGGTCCCGTTCGGCAAGGAGGAGATCGAGCGCATCCTGCCGCACCGCGACCCTTTCCTGTTGCTCGACGAGGTGATCGAGCTCGAGCCCGGCCGCAAGGTCGTCGCGAAACGGCTCGTCCGCGCGGACGACTGGTGGTTTCCGGGGCACTTCCCGGAGCGCCCGGTCATGCCGGGCGTGCTGATCGTCGAGGCGATGGCCCAGGCGGGCGCCGTCGCGGTGCTCGTCGAGGAGGAGAACCGCGGCAAGATCGCGTTCTTCGCAGGCATCGACGACTGCCGCTTCAAGCGTATCGTCTCGCCCGGCGAGACCCTGACCCTGACCTGCGAGATCGACGCGATGCGTGGCCCGGTCGGCCGCGGGAAGGCGACCGCCACGGTCGACGGGAAGCTTGCGGCGCGCGGCACCCTCACCTTTGCGGTGGAGCGATGATCGGGTCGGCGACAGGGGTGAGGATCGGGATCACCGGTCTCGGGACCAACGTACCGGCCCGCGTGATGACGAACGAGGACATGGCCAAGCTGGTCGACACCTCGGACGAGTGGATCCAGGAGCGTACGGGGATCAAGGAGCGTCGGTTCGCCGCCCAGGAGGAGGCGCTCAGCGACATCGCCCTGCCCGCCGTGCGCGAGGCGCTCGCGGAAGCGGGCGCGGACCCGTCCGAGATCGACCTCGTGATCTGCGCCACGGTCACCCCGGACATGCTGTTCCCGACGACGTCCGCCCTGATGGCGGACACGCTCGGAATGAGGAACGCGGCGGCCTACGACCTGCTCGCGGGCTGTACGGGCTTCATGTACGCGGTCGCCCAGGCATACGGCATGCTCGCCTCGGGGCTGTCGAAGAAGGCGCTCGTCGTCGGCGGCGATCTCCTCTCCAAGATCCTCGACTGGGAAGACCGCTCGACGCTCGTGCTGTTCGGCGACGGCGCCGGCGCGGTGGTGATGGAGCCGGTCACGGCCGGAGGCTTCCTCGGCTTCGAGCTCGGCGCGGACGGCGGCGGCGGGATCCACCTCTGCTACCCCGGCAGCGGCTCCCGGCACTTCGACGATTCCCACTCGATCCTCAAGATGAACGGCCGGGAGGTCTTCAAGTTCGCGACGAGGGTGTTGGTGTCGTCTGCGGAGGCGGTGCTGACGCAATGCGACAAGACGATCGCCGACGTCGACGTCTACGTCCCACACCAGGCGAACAAGCGGATCATCGACTACGCGGTCGGTAAGCTGGGGATCCCACCGGAGCGGACGGTCGTCAACGTCGACCGGTTCGGGAACACGTCGTCGGGGTCGATCCCGCTGGCGCTCGCGGACGCGCGCGCGGAGGGACGGCTGACGGACGGCGCGCTCGTGTTGATGACCGGGATGGGCGCCGGCCTCACGTGGGGCTCGGCGCTGATCGAATGGACAAGCGCTTCTGCCTGACAGCAGAAGCGCTAGATAGGGCGACGTATGTCGAGGCACAGACGATTCTCGAGAAGCGAGGGGGAGAGACCGAAGATGGAGTGTCGTGGAGAGACCACAACCGCTATGTCGTCCCATCTAGCGGTTTCTCCCGCAGGGAGAAACCGATGAGCAAGATCGCGTTCTGTTTCCCGGGGCAGGGTGCCCTCGAGGCGGGCATGGGCCGCGAGCTTGCCGAAGCGGTGCCCGCGGCGATGGACGTCTACAGGATCGGGAGCGAGGCCTCCGGGCTCGATCTCCAGGAGCTCTGTTTTGCCTCACCGCTCGAGGCACTCGTCGAGACCGAGGTGCAGCAACCGGCGCTCGTCGCGACCTGCCTCGCCATCCTGGCTGCGATCCGGGCCGAGGGGATCGAGCCGGACATCGTGGTCGGGCACTCGGTCGGGGAGTTCTCCGCCCTGGCAGCCGTGTCGGCGCTGGGCACGGGTGAGGCGATCGGCCTCGTGCGCGAGCGCGGTCTCGCGATGGCGGAGGCGGCCCGCCGCCACCCCGGCTCGATGGCGGCGATCCTGGGCCTCGAGGACGAGGCGGTCGAGACGCTGTGCCGCAAGATCGTCGGCGTCTGGCCCGCGAACTACAACTGCCCGGGTCAGATCGTGATCTCGGGTGAGAACGACGCAGTCGAGGAGCTGTGCGCCGAGGCCGAAAACCTTGGCGCTCGAAGAGCAATCAAGCTGAAGGTCTCGGGGGCGTTCCACAGCCCGCTCGTCGCCCGGGCGGCCGACCGGCTCAAGCCGGCGATCGAGACGATCCGGTTCCACGACCCGATCGCGCCGTTCATGTCGACCGTGACGGCGCGCGTCGAGCCCGCCACGCGTCTCGCCTCCCTCCTCGTCGATCAGCTGACGGCGCCGGTCAAGTTCACGCAGGCGGCCAGAGAGCTCGTCCACGGGGGCGTCACCACGTTCGTGGAGGTCGGGCCCGGAAACGTGCTCTCCGGCCTCGTCAAGCGCATCGACCGGACCGTCAAGACGATCTCGGTCAACGACCTCGCGAGCCTGGAGAAGGCGCGGGAGGCCCTGTCGACGTGAGCGGCTTCTGCTCGCTCGACGGCAAGACGGCCCTCGTCACCGGGGCCTCGCGCGGGATCGGTCGCGCCATCGCGGAGGAGCTCGCCGCTGCGGGGGCCTCGGTCGTGGTCGGCTATCGCACCGGTCAGGCGGAGGCGGAAGAGGTCGCCGGCGCGATCGGCGGCCGGGCGGTGCAGGCCGACGTCGCCGATCCGGAGTCGGCGCGCGCGCTGGTCGAGGCTGCCGGAGACATCGACATCCTCGTCAACAACGCCGGCCTCACCCGCGACGGCCTTCTCGCCCGGATGAGCGACGACGACTGGCACACCGTGATCGAGACGAACCTCTCCTCGGTCTTCTACACGTGTCGCGCCGTGTCGCGCCCGATGATGAAGAAGCGCGCCGGCGCGATCGTCAACGTGTCGTCGATCGTCGGCGTCCACGGCAACTGGGGCCAGACGAACTACGCCGCCTCGAAGGCAGGCATCATCGGATTCACGAAGTCCCTGGCCCGCGAGCTCGGCAGCCGCAACGTCCGCGCGAACGTCGTCGCGCCGGGCTACGTGCAGACGCAGCTCACCGAGGTGCTGCCCGAGGAGGCGAAGCAGGCGATGCTGCAGCAGACGCCGCTCGGCCGTCTCGGTGACCCGGCCGACGTCGCCGGTGCCGTGCGCTTTCTCTGCTCCGACGAGGCGTCGTTCGTGACGGGTGAAGTGCTGCTCGTCGACGGCGGCCTCGGGATGTAGCCTGGAGTCTTGAGTTTGAACGGCAGACGCAGGGTGGTCGTCACCGGGATCGGAGGAGTGACCTCGCTCGGGAACACGATCGAGGACACCTGGGCCGGGCTGATCGCCGGCCGCTCCGGTGCGGGGCCGATCACCCAGTTCGACACGTCGGGCTACGCGGTGCACTTCGCGTGTGAGGTTCGCGATCTCGAGATCACCGACTACATGGACTACAAGGCGTCGCGCCGAATGGACCGCTTCACCCACCTTGCGCTCGCCGCCGCCCGCCAGGCGGAGACCGACTCGGGCCTCGTGATCGCGCCGATCGCCGATCGCGTCGGCGCGGCTGTGGCGACGGGCATCGGTGGCCTGAAGTCGTTCGAGACCTGCGTCAACCAGCTCAACGAGCGGGGGCCGGACCGCGTCAACCCGTTCTCGATCGTGCAGATCATCCCGAACCTCGCCGCCGGTTGGGTGTCGATCGAGCTCGGGACGAGAGGGCCGCTGCTCTCACAGTGCACCGCCTGCGCCGCCTCGAACATGGCGATCGGCGACGGGATGGACGCGATCCGCCTCGGCCGCGCCGACGTGATGATCTGCGGTGGCACCGAGGCCCCTGTGACGAGCGTCAGCATCGCCGGGTTCGCCGCGATGCGGGCGATCTCGCGGCGCAACGACGATCCCGAGCGCGGGTCACGCCCGTTCGACGGCGAGCGGGACGGCTTCGTGATGGGCGAGGCGGCCGGGATGGTCGTGATCGAGGAGCTCGAGCACGCGAAGGCGCGCGGGGCGAAGATCTACGCCGAGCTGCTCGGCTACGGCGTCTCGTCGGACGCAAACCACGTCTCCGACCCCGATCCGACCGGCGAGAACCCGGCCCGGGCGCTGACGATGGCGTTCGCCGACGCAGCGATCGAGCCGGAGGACGTCGGGTACGTGAACGCTCACGGCACCTCGACGCCGTCAGGGGACTCGGGCGAGACGCGGGTGCTCAAGGTGGCACTCGGAGAGGACAAGGCCTACCGGACTCCGATCTCCTCGACGAAGGGTGCCACGGGGCACTGCCTCGGTGCGGCCGGCGCGGTCGAGGCGATCTTCACGATCCTCGCGCTGCAGCGCGGCATCCTGCCGCCGACGATCAACCAGACGACCCCGGATCCCACCTGCGACCTCGACTACATCCCGAACGAGGCGCGGCACGAGCAGGTCGAGATCGGTGTCTCGAACTCGTTCGGCTTCGGCGGGCACAACGCGTGCCTCGTGTTCCGCCGCTGGCACGACGGCGACTGAACGTCGCGTTCCGCGGTGTCCGGCGTTGCGCACCGCCGCCAACCCGGACGACAGGCTGAAGCCTGTCGCCACCGCGATCGCAGGGTGTCCGGCTTCAGCCGGATGCCGGGCTTTCGTCCGGCAGCCGCAGCTCGAGGAACAGGGTGTCGCGCCAGACCCCGTCGAGCTGGGCGATCCGCTCGCGGCGGCCGACGATCCGGAACCCGACCCGTGCTCCTAGACTTCGCTCCCGTGGAGATCCGCCGCCCCGATCCGACGACCGACTTCGACGAGGTGCTCGCTCTCGTCCAGGCCTGCGACCGCGCCGTCTACGGGGACTCGGACTGGACCGCACCCGAGCTGCGCGAGGAGTGGGACGGCCTCGACGTTGACACGGATGCATGGGTGGCGGTCGAGGACGGGCGCATTGCGGGCGTGATGCACGTCTACGAGCGCCGCGGCAGCCGCGTGCTCGCAGACGGCTACGTCCACCCCGAGCGCACCGGCCGGGGTGCCGGCGCCCGCCTGCTCGAAGCCGCGGAGCAGCGTGCGCTCGAGCTCGCCGCGGCGGTGCCGGCGGACGAGGCAGTCTCGATCGAGACAGCGCACCTCGTCGGAGATCCACGTGCTCCGGAGCTGCTCGCCGGACGTGGGTACGTGCGCGTCCGCACCTTCTTCCGCATGGTCGCCGACCTCACCGGAGCGATCCCGGCACCGGTCTGGCCCTCGGGCCTCGAGCTGCGGCCGTTCGATCTCGAGCGCGACGGCCGGAGGGTGCACGCCGCCGTCGAGGAGGCGTTCGAGCACGAATGGGGGCACGAGCCCCGCGACTACGAGGCATGGGCGAAGCGCACGGTCGAGGTGGAGCAGTTCGATCCGGAGCTGTTCCTGGTCGTCTGGGACGGCGACGAGGTCGCCGCGGTCTCGCTCGACTACGAAAAACGGATGGGCGACTGGGGCTGGATCGCGACGCTCGCGGTGCGACCGGCGTGGCGCCGGCGCGGTCTCGGTCTCGTTCTCCTCCACGAGGGTTTCCGACGGCTGGCCGGGCGCGGCGAGACCGTTGCCGCCCTCGGGGTCGACAGCGAGAACCCGACGGGCGCGACGCGCCTGTACGAGCGCGCGGGGATGCGGATCTTCTGGCGGGCCGACGTGTGGCGCAAGGAGGTGAGGCCGGGTGCCTGAACTCGTGGTGCCGACCGTTGCCGATGCGGGCCGGATCGCAGCCGTCATCAACAAGCGCTCGCTCGCGCTCGGGGGCGAGAGCGAGGAGTCCGCAGACGGGGTCGCCCGCTGGTTTGCGATGCCGTCGCTCGACCCTGCTGCCGACATGCGGCTCG
>Ga0209254_10004009_pt1 | contig 13461 bp, 10 predicted proteins | sample FrelakmetDIP11DI_FD_187148 | JGI IMG/M metagenome (GOLD analysis project Ga0209254, IMG submission 187148) | Freshwater lake sediment microbial communities from the University of Notre Dame, USA, for methane emissions studies - DIP11 DI (SPAdes)... | ecosystem: Environmental > Aquatic >...
CTTAGCACCAGTGCCTTCCTCGCCGGATGAAAGAACCCGGACTTTGTAGTCTACGAGTTCCATATCCTTGAGCTGAGGATAAAATTTTTCCAAGGCTTTTCGAACAGCATTATCGAGCGCATTTACCGGACCATTACCCAAGGCAGCGGTATGTTCAATTTTTCCGCCAACTTGGATCATAATGGTAGCCTCGGCCAAGGGTGTTTCATCCTCTTTCCTTTTTTCGCTGATGATGCGAAACCCAACTAAATCAAAATATTTTTTTTGAAGTCCCAAAGCTTTTTTTAGCATAAGCTCAAAAGAAGCTTCCGCGCCTTCGAACTGATATCCCTGGTTTTCCAAGTTTTTAAGTTTTTCTAAAGTAGCAATGACGACCGGGTCTTTACTTCCTACCTTGATGCCCAGATCTTTAGCTTTATAAATTATATTACTTTTTCCAGACAAATCGGAAAGTAAAACCCTTTGATGGTTTCCTACCAGTTCGGGTCGAATGTGTTCATAGGTCTCAGATTTTTTTTGAATTGCATGTACATGGAGCCCACCCTTGTGAGCAAAGGCACTGTTCCCAACAAAAGGCTGATGGTTTGGGGGTTGAAAGTTGGCCAGTTCATAAACAAACCGGGCAGTTTCTCTAAGCTTCGTCAGTTGTTCATCGGATATACACGGTATTCCTAACTTCAACCTTAAATTGGGAATGATCGAACAAAGGTTTGCATTGCCGCATCGTTCTCCAAAGCCATTTATTGTCCCTTGTACCTGCGTTATCCCCTCTTTTACCGCTAAAATGGTATTGGCTACTGCCATTTCCGAATCATTATGACAATGGATTCCCAAAGGAACCGGGAGCTTTTCTTTCTTCACCATTCGAATTATTTCCTGAATCTCATGGGGCATGGTACCGCCATTAGTATCACACAAAATCAGCGAATCAGCGTGAGCAGAAGCAGCAATCCTTATTACCTTAAGAGCATAATCAGGATTTTTTTTAAATCCATCAAAAAAATGTTCCGCATCAAAAAAGACTTCCGGGACATGTTTTTTTAAAAAGGATATTGTATCAGATATAATTTTGAGATTTTCCTCGAGAATGATCCCTAAAGCTTCGCGGACATGAATATCCCAGCTTTTCCCGACAATTGTAACAACCGGGGTTTGAGCACGAAGAACTTCCTTGATGTTTTTATCCTTATCCGGCGGGGTGTGGGGATGAGCGGTGCTGGAAAAAGCCGCTATTTTGGCCTGGGATAAATTATAATTTTTTATTTCCTTAAAAAATTGGAGATCCCGCGGATTTGACCCAGGCCATCCGCCCTCAATATAATGGATGCCAAGCGCATCGAGTTTTTTGGCAATCCGAATTTTATCTTCAACGGTAAACGCGATATCTTCTGCTTGGGTTCCATCACGCAGGGTAGTATCGTAAAGTTTTAAGGATTTCATCATGACCTCTGAGTAAAATAAAACAATCTATTTTTCTTCCGGAGAAAGGTGAAATGTATCGTGGAGAATCCGGACCGCCAGTTCCGTATACTTTTCCTCAACCACACAGGATATTTTTATCTCCGAGGTGCTGATCATCATAATGTTAATTCCTTCATGAGCCAGCACCGAAAAAAACTGGGATGCCACACCAGCATGGCTTTTCATGCCGACACCAATAATTGATACTTTAGCAATATTTTCATCAGAGCTTACTCCGGCAGCGCCCAATTCTTTGCCTATGGTTTGTAAAATCTCTAAAGCCTTTTTAGTATCGGTTTTGGAAACAGTAAAAGTAAGATCAGCGTGCGCGGCACTGCTCACATTCTGGATTATCATATCGACAACAATATTTGCATCCGCAATGGGTTTAAAAATTTTTGCCGCTACGCCCGGTACATCCGGGATACCGGAAATAGTAAGTTTTGACTCATTCCGGTTATAGGTGACACCGGAAACCACATACTTTTCCATTTCTTCATCTTCCATAGTTACCATAGTGCCTTCCTCCTCGGAAAAAGATGATCGTACATGGATGGGGACATTATATTTTTTTGCTATTTCTACGGAGCGGGTTTGGAGAACTTTAACCCCAAGACTTGCCATTTCCAGCATTTCCTCGTAAGAAATCTTTTTTAACTTTTTAGCTTTGGGACAAATATTGGGATCAGCCGTATACACCCCATCCACATCAGTATAAATATCGCACCGATCAGCATTCAACGCAGCCGCCAAAGCCACCGCAGAAGTATCGGACCCGCCTCGCCCCAGGGTAGTGACATTCCCGCCTTCATCTACCCCTTGAAAACCGGCTACGATAACTATATATCCATCTTTTACTTCTTTTAATAATCTTTCGGTATCAATGCTCATGATCCTGGCTTTACTAAAAGATTCATCCGTAAGAATTTTTACCTGATGGCCCGTAAAAGACCGCGCTTTTCCTCCGAGAGATATTATCGCCATCGCCAGAAGAGCAATCGAGACCTGTTCGCCGGTAGCAACCAAAACATCATATTCTCGAGCGTCAGGAGAATCAGTAACGTCATTGGCTAATTTAATCAATCTATCAGTCTCCCCCGCCATTGCCGAAACCACACAAACCACGTCGTGTCCTTTTTTTTGCGTATCTATCAAACGGCGAGCAACGTTTTTTATCTTCTCAATAGTGCCTACTGAAGTACCTCCGTATTTATGAACTATAATTCCCATATGCCCTTTCCATCAAAAAAGTGGAAATTAATTTTTTAAAAATTTGCTCAAGGATTTTATTATATCAATAAAACGTTTTCCTTGCCCTTTAATTTTTATTTCCCTTCTTTCATCAAACGCTGAGGAAAACAAAACCAGGAAATATTCATCCGGCAAAAGATTAGTAACCTTTTCTCCCCACTCGATAACCGCAACCCCTTTGCCATAAAAGTATTCATAATATCCTAAATCAAAAATTCTTTCACTATCCTCAATCCGGTAAAGATCAAAATGAAATAAAGGTGTCTTTCCCGGGTATTCATTAATTAAGGTAAAAGTAGGACTTACTATAGGGACGGTTTTCTCAATTCCGAGACCACAAGCGATACCACGAGTAAAACAGGTCTTGCCGGATCCAAGTTCTCCGATTAAGGAAACAATATCACCTGGTCCAAGGTGCGATCCCAAAACCTTTCCGACTTCTTCGGTTTCCTCTGGTTTATCTGTTATTACGATGATAAAATCCGAATCCTCAGCCAAAAGCTCCATTTTCTGACATTACCTCTTTGAGCGTCAAGGGAATTCGGTTGATAATATCAGTAGCAGTTAACCCCATTTCTCCCCGTTGTTCGGTTATTTCATCAGCGATATAACCATGAAGGAATACCCCTAAGCGGCTCGCTTCGCTTATCGTATAACCCTGGGCGACTAAACCTGTAATCATCCCGGTAAGCACATCTCCTGTACCGCCGGATGCCATACCCGGATTCCCCGTGGAATTAATGTAAATATTTCCATTCGGCTCCGCAATAATGGTCCTGGCTCCCTTGAGAACAAGAACCACACCATATTCTTGCGCAAATTTTTTTGCAACCCCAATCCTGTCATCCTGAACTTCTTCGATGGAAGTGCCGGTTAGCCGCGACATTTCTCCGGGATGAGGCGTAAGTACGATCGGACATTGTGCTTCGTGAAGCACAGAAGGCTTTTGCCCTAAAGCATTAATCCCGTCAGCGTCAACAATAAGAGGAATCCCGCTATTCCGGATAATATGCTGTACTACCGCTATGGTCTCAGGATGGGTTGAAATACCGGGCCCCAGGGCAAGCACTTTCTTACCTTCCATCAACTCCTGGATCCGGGGTAAAGATTTTGTGCTTAACGTTTGGGAGGCGGTCTCAGCCAAGGGTTCAGTCATCACTTCGGTCAATTTAACTTCCATAACCGGGTTTAGGCTGGCAGGAACTCCCAGGGTTACCAGCCCGGCTCCAATTTTTAACGCAGCGTCAGATGACAGTGCAGCAGCTCCGGTTTTTCCCACCGAACCAGCAATAATGAGCACATGACCGTAATTGCCTTTGTGGGAATTACTATCTCGTTGTTTTAATAATGGGAACAGCTCATGAGCTTCAAGCAACTCAACCTGGATGTTTTCTTCTTGAACTAAATAGTGAGGGATTGAAATATCCGCAACCTCTAAAATACCGACCCGATCAAGCCCGGGGTGGATAAGAAGTCCCACTTTAGGAAGTCCAAAGGTTACCGTAAGGTCAGCGTATATTGCCGTGCCCAGTATTTTGCCGGTGCTGGCATCAATGCCAGAAGGAATATCAACGGATACAACCGGAGTGGGTAAGGCATTTATATAGTCAATAATATCTCGATACAATCCTCGAACGTCAGTGTTTACACCGGTTCCAAGAATAGCATCAATAACAAGATCGGCGTCGCCTCTTTGGGTCTGAAATTTCATTAAATCTTCCTGACGATGAAGTTCCTGCACCGGCCTCATTTTTTGATACAACTCCATGTTGACCTTAGCATGACCACTCACTTTCGCTTTGTGCCCTAATAAAAAAGCTTCTACTTCAACGCCACGGTTCAACAAATGGCGGCCAATCACAAACCCATCTCCTCCATTGTTTCCTGAGCCGGCGATGATAATGATTTTCCTCATGCTCATTGCAGGAAAATATTTATCAATAACCTCGATCGTCGCCCGTCCCGCATTTTCCATCAATACAATGCCCGGAATGCCAAATTCTTCAATAGCACGTCGGTCTAAATTTTTCATCTGGAAAGCTGAAACAACCTTCATAAATTTTCCTAAAAGTGAAAGACTGCCTTAAAATTTTATGGCGTTTTAATTAAGTCGATCATGTCTTTAACGGCCCGTTCAAATCCAACTAAAACTGCCCGGGAAATAATGCTGTGGCCAATGCTGAATTCATCGATCTCTGAAAGGTTGACCAAAGGTTGAATATTGTGATAATTAAGCCCATGTCCCGCATTTATCCCAAGTCCAAGCTGGGACGCTAAACTTACACTTTCAACAATTTTTTTCAGCTCACGATCGATTTCTTTTGTGGTCCTGGCATTACTGTAAATTCCCGTATGGATTTCAACATAGTCAGCCTTCATTTCTTTGGCCGCATTTATTTGCTCGGGATCAGGATCTATAAAAAGGCTAACCAGAATTTTTCCTTTTTGAAGCTTACTGACTGTTGCTTTTAGGTGGGTAAAATTTCCCAACAAATCTAAACCCCCTTCAGTCGTCAGCTCCTGTCTTTTTTCGGGAACCAAAGTACACATATCCGGTCTTATTTTTACGGCAATTTTGACCATCTCCGCAGTGGCAGCCATTTCCAAGTTGAGTTTCGTTTTTATGGTCTTCCGTAAGATCTCGACATCTCGGTCTTGAATGTGACGGCGATCCTCACGAAGGTGGACGATAATCCCATCACATCCCGCGAGTTCAGCCAAGGAAGCAGCAGTCACCGGATCTGGTTCATTTCCTTTACGCGCTTCGCGAATAGTTGCAATGTGGTCAATATTAACAGAAAGTCTTGCCATTGCATTCTCCTTTTGCTATCAATCAAGGTTATGTTTAATAACCCCGGCTAACTCCTCAGCGATTAATTTTATTTCTCCTTCGTCTTCTCCCTCAACCATCACGCGGATTTTTGATTCCGTGCCCGAAGGCCTAACGACTACTCGGCCCTTTCCTTTTAATTTATTTTCCGCTTTCTGAATCTGATTTGAAATAGCAGGGATTTGTGAAATGTCTTTTCGTTTATTAACATCAACACTGATTAAAATTTGTGGAAAAATTTGCATAACCTGGGATAGTTCAGAAAGTGGTTTCTTATTTTTAAGCATTATGGTCAATATCTGAAGAGCCGTTAAGATTCCATCACAGGTCGTGTTGTGGTCCAGGAAAACCAGGTGTCCGGATTTCTCCCCCCCAAGATTGTATCCCCCCCGGCGCAATTCCTCAACAACGTAACGGTCACCAACCTGAGTTTTTATCAACCTTCCTCCAAAAGATTCGACCGCTTTTTCAAGACCGATATTACTCATGATGGTAGCAACCAGGGTGTTTTTTTTCAAGGTATTATCCTTAATCATCTCCTTGGCGCAAATCGCCAGAATCTGATCTCCATCAACCTCCTTCCCGTATTCATCAACAAAAATCACTCGATCACCATCTCCATCCAGAGCAATTCCAATATGAGCCTGGTTTTGTTTAACCGCATCACTGATCTTTTTCGGGTAAAGCGAGCCGCAATTTAAGTTGATATTTTCACCATCCGGATGGACTCCTAAAGGAATAACTTTGGCACCGAGTTCCTCAAATACCGCGGGGCCAACTTTGTACGCCGCGCCATTTGCGCAATCTAATACAATCCGCAGTCCCTCAAGACTAAGATATTTGGGAAAGGTATATTTCAAGAACATTATGTAGCGACCTGCGGCATCATCAATGCGGTAAGCTTTTCCGATCTCGCCAGCCTTAGGAGAAAACAAACCGAACGAGGGAGAAAAAACAAGGTCCTCAATTTTGTTCTCCACTTCATCGGGCAGCTTAAACCCATCCCAGTTGAAAATTTTAATCCCATTGTCCTGAAAAGAATTGTGCGAAGCAGAAATAACGACACCAGCATCAGATCGCATGCTGACAGTAAGAAAAGCAATGGCCGGCGTTGGTAACGGGCCGACCAATAAAATATTTATGCCCATCGAGCATATTCCGGCGGTGAGAGCATTTTCCAGCATATAACCAGAGAGCCGGGTATCTTTTCCGATAAGAATCCGGTTGTGACGGTTTTCCGATTTAACGATTGAAGCAATGCCTTTTCCTACGCGCAGAGCCATCTCTGCGGTCATCGGATCACTATTAGCTACCCCGCGAATTCCGTCAGTACCAAACAGTTTTTTTCTTTCTTCATCCATAGGTAATCTTTGTTTAAAAATTATTCGGCTTCTTTAATGGCGTCCGCAACTCGTACAACTCGTTTTATTTTTTTTATATCATGGACTCGCACAATGTTGGCTCCATTCATTACCGCCACCGCCACTGCCGCAGCAGTAGCCTCTTCTCGGTCATTTTCCGGCAAATCCAATAAATGTCCCAGAAAAGCTTTTCGGGAAGGACCAACAAGAATTGGCTTTCCCAGAGACTTAAATTTTTCAAGGTGTTTTAAAATAGTAAAATTATCCTTCTCGATTGATTTTCCAAAACCAAGACCAGGATCAATGATAATCCGTGAATAATCAATCCCTGACGCCTGAGCAAAAGAAATCCTTTCCGTTAAAAATTCAATTATCTCAGAAATAAGATCGCGATATTGGATATTAGCCTGCATGCTCTGAGGCGTTGTTCCTCGCATGTGCATCAGCACAACCGGGACTTTTTGCTTTGCTAACAAGGGAGCCATTTTAGGGTCACCCCGCAGGGCGCTTACGTCGTTTACCATTTCAGCGCCCTCGGACAATGCCGCCTCTGCCACGGTGGCCTTTATGGTGTCAATTGATACTATAACTTTTGTCTTTTTAACGATAGCTTTTAACACCGGTATAACTCTGCTTAATTCCACGTCAAGAGGCACTGGCTTCGCTCCCGGCCGGCTGGATTCACCTCCAATATCGATTATATCCGCACCTTCCTCCTGCATTATCGATGCATGTTCAACCGCTCTTGCCGTATCGTAAAATTTTCCTCCGTCAGAAAAAGAATCAGGTGTCACGTTGAGGATGCCCATTATAAAAGTTTTGAGTGAAAAATCAATATGTCTCCCCTTCCAGTCCATCCTTAATCTTTGATTCCCATTAACATTAGGCATAGTAAGTTTAAAGAATTGCGACCATCACCCACCACGTGTTAGAACAGGATTTTATTGAACAAGGCACCATCAGATAAAACCCTTAGTTCGGAGAAGATGGTGACGACTCCTCCTTGGGAGGATTTAAAACAATATGATTTTCTGGAGTTAAAATTCGGTCAACTTCCTCTCCATCCAAGGATTCTTTCTCCAAAAGAGTTTTTGCCAATATATGGAGCAGCTCAAGATTCTTTCTTAGCAGCTCCTGAGCCCTCATATGACTCCCTTCAACAATTTTTCTTATCGCATGATCTATCTTTAAAGCCGTGTCCTCACTATAATCCCGGTGTTGGGCGATTTCTCGACCCAAGAAAATTTGTTCTTCCTTTTTCCCAAACGTTAAAGGCCCTAAATCATCACTCATTCCCCATTCACAAACCATTTTTCGTGCTATTTCGGTTGCTCGTTCTAAATCATTTCCAGCGCCCGTGGTTAAATCCTTAAGCACTAATTCTTCAGCACCCCTCCCGCCTAAAAGAACGGTAATGCTGTCTAGAAGGTATTGTTTAGGATAGGTATGCCGTTCATCAATCGGAAGTTGCTGGGTTAAACCCAAAGAATGTCCGCGAGGAATAATTGTAACTTTATGGATTGGATCCGTACCAGGAATAAGTTTAGCCACTAAAGTATGTCCTGCTTCGTGATAAGCAGTAATCTTTTTTTCTTCAGGAGAAATGACCATACTTCTTCGTTCAACCCCCATCAAAACTTTGTCTTTGGCTTGTTCAAAATCTTCTTTAATCACCTTTGTTCTTCCTTTTCTGGCAGCTAACAGTGCAGCCTCATTCACTAAATTAGCCAAATCAGCGCCACACAGTCCCGGAGTTCCCCGCGCAACGATTCCCAAATTAACATCATCAGCAAGTGGAGTCTTTTTAGTATGAACCTCAAGTATTTTTTCTCGGCCCTTGATATCTGGTATGGGTACTACCACTTGACGGTCAAAACGTCCGGGTCTTACTAAAGCGGGGTCTAAGACATCCGGTCGGTTGGTGGCTGAAAGTATGATAACTCCTTCGCTTGATTCAAAACCATCCATTTCTACTAAGAGTTGATTTAAAGTCTGCTCCCTTTCGTCATGCCCGCCACCCAGACCAGCGCCTCGATGACGTCCCACAGCGTCTATTTCATCAATGAAAATAAGACAGGGAGCGTGTTTTTTCCCCTGGAGAAATAAATCGCGGACCCTTGAAGCACCAACGCCGACAAACATTTCCACAAAATCAGAACCACTAATGCTGAAAAAAGGAACATCAGCTTCCCCGGCGATTGCGCGAGCGAGAAGTGTTTTTCCGGTTCCCGGAGCACCGATTAAAAGGACACCTTTTGGAATTCTTCCTCCTAAACTCGTAAATTTTTTTGGATTTTTTAAAAACTCAATTATTTCTTCAAGTTCTTGTTTAGCTTCCTCAATCCCGGCAACATCTTTGAACGTTACCTTTGGTTCATGAGAATCAGAAAGCAACCGGGCCTTGCTTTTTCCAAAAGACATGGCCTTCCCGCCCGACTGAACCTGGCGAATAAAAAAGATCCATAAAGCAATAAAAAGAATTGTGGGGAGCAAGAGAGAGAAAAAAATATTTGTCCACGGAGTACCATCTTCTGGTTCAGCGTTTATCTTTACTCCCTTTTCTCGCATTGTTTTTATAAGGTCAGGGTCATCAGGAGCATAGGTTTTAAAATTCTCTCCATTCGTGCTCGCTCCCTGAATGTTTTTCCCTTTTATCGTAATTTCAGTTACTTTCCCCTGCTCTATAAGTGTCAGAAATTGAGAATAGTAAATTTTCTCAGTTGTTTTTTGGGGTTGATTATAAATATGGTAGATAACAATCAGGATTAAACTAAACGTCAGCCATAAAAATAAATTTTTATAAATCGTTCTCAATGCTAATCCTCCTGATCCAAACCAATTTTGGATAGACAAATAAGTAAATTTAAAATTCAATAATTAATTACCACAAACAACCTTACCGAACAAATAAAAAATCTATTAAATAATAACCAGTTTAACTACTTTTTTGGTTGATTGAGTAATCTTAACTTTTTCATCAATTCTACGCCCGGCTATCCAAGCAATTTGATCTCCGAAAAGCACAAGGGGAACTTGCTTCCGTTCAATTCGGGGGATTTTGAGGTCAATAAAGAAATCCTTTACTTTTTTAGAGCCTTGGGTCCCCAGGGGCTGAAAGCGGTCACCTCTTTTCCAATTTCTGACGATAAGGGGAAATTTTATTTTTTCAAAATCAATAAGAGCAATATTTTTCTCCGTCAACGGTGAATTGTTCTGGTCCCAGTCTAACACAGTGATTGCGATCTTCCGCTCAATTTCTGGGATGGTGATTATCTCGGGCACTTTATTAGCCTCATAATAAAAAGATATCGTTTCCTTTAAGGCCCGCGCAAACCTCAAACAATCATACTCCTTATAAACTTCGATTCCATGAGGAAGAGAAATTTGTGAATGAGGTTGTGGGCTCTCCATGAGCTTTAATATCCCTGCAACATGGTCAAAGTTTACCCTACGAAGTGATCCCTGAATTGTTTTAAGAGCGTATCTGACTACGCGGCGCTTTAAAGCAACCCGTAGTTCTTTGAGTCTAGTAATATCAAGTAATACATTATTTTTATCGTTTTTTATACTCATTTCATTGAACTTATCTATTGTTAATTTTTCCAATAAAATATCATCATCCCTAAAAATCTCGGTAGTTTTAATTATTTTTTTAACAAGATGGGGATCAAACTCCTCAAGAAGTTTAGGGATTAAAATCTGTCGAACACGATTTCTGAGAAAGTTGCCTGATTTATTTGTTGAGTCTTCTTTCCAGGGAATACCCTTTTGTTTTAGAAAACCTATAATTTCCTCCCGCTCAGTTTCAATGAGCGGCCGAATGATCAAACTATCTCGGACTGGAGGTATGCCACCCAGCCCTTTAGTACCTGTTCCCCGAAAAAGCCAAAGAAAAAAAGTCTCTGCCTGATCAGTGGCGGTATGGCCGAGAGCGATTTTCTGAGCATTTAACTCTAAAGCTTTCCTCTGAAAAAAGTCATACCGCTTTTTTCGGGCTATTTCCTCTAAGTTGCCTTTGGTTTTCAAAAGTGAACCATCGTCATCTTCAACTAATAAAGGAACGCCTATTCGTTCTGCCTGGCATTTAACAAACTCAGCCTCCTGATCTGATTCTTTACCTCTGAGCTTATGATTATAATGAGAAGCCCAAAGAGAAAGCCGATAGTCGTCTTGCATTTCACGTAATACAAACAAAAGTGCCATTGAATCAGGCCCTCCGGAAACACCCATGATCACCCTGTCTCCGATCGCAAGCATTCCGTAACGTTCAATGGTTTGTTGGATCCGCTTTAAGAATTTCATTTTCACCACACACAAATAAACCCTTTCCAATAGGTAGAAAGGGTTTTATCATATGACATTTTGATTATTAAGTGGCGGTGCAGGGATTTGAACCCCGGACACTGCGGATATGAGCCGCATGCTCTAACCAACTGAGCTACACCGCCTTTTTAAACTGGTTTTATTTTGGTTAAATTTTTATTATAGCTTGTTTTTTCCATTATTCAATTTTTTTCTTAAAAAACCATCTTCCCTGCGCTGTTCACAAAAAAACTTCTTCCCTTCCCTTGATGAGTCGTAGGGGCGAATAATTATTCGCCCCTACGACTTCTTTTTGCGCATTGAAAAAAAATTAAAAAATTCTTCTTGACAGGCCTTATGCGGTTGAACAAGCGGGGAATGTTGCGGGAAAGTAATTTTACCACCATTAAAAAACTGGGGAACCAGGATTCGAACCTGGGTAATCAGATCCAGAGTCTGATGTCCTGCCGCTAGACGATTCCCCAGAAACGATTATCATTATATAAGCAACCCTCATCAAGAGTCAACTTGGATATTTTCTTGACGAAAAGAATATCTAATTGTAAATTAACTACTAATTTTCCCCATATTTTGTCAAGGGGAAATGAAATTCTCTACGTGAATCAGGAGTAGTTATGTCAAAAACGGGTATTGTTAGGGATGATTTTTACAAAAAACATATAAACGGATATTCTCATCCTGAATGTCCGGAGCGACTTGAAGTAATCTATGAAATGTTAGATCAGCCGGAAATGAATGGCCTTTTTAAAAAAATTTTTCCTCGGGAGGCTACCGAAGAGGAAATTACTGCGGTCCACGCTCCCTCTTACTACCGAACCGTGTCAGAAACTGCTCTTCGTCGCGGCATAACCCCTTTGGATGCTGATACTTCTGCGAGCCCGGATTCCTTTCGGGCCGCAAAGCTGGCTGCGGGTGGTTTTTTGTCTCTGTTGGAAATAATACAGGATGGATTGCTTGAAAATGGTTTCGCGCTGGTTCGTCCTCCGGGCCACCATGCTGAAGCAAACCGGGCCATGGGATTTTGTATTTTTAATAATGTTGCTATCGGTGCGTTGTATTTAATCAAGAAATTCACTTTGAATAAGGTCTTGATTGTGGATTGGGATCTGCACCATGGCAATGGAACTCAACATTCTTTTTATGACAATTCCCAAATCCTTTATTTCTCAACTCATCAGTATCCTTACTATCCTGGGACGGGAAACTTTGGTGACGTGGGTGAAGGAAAAGGCAAAGGTTTTACCATTAATGTGCCTCTCCAACCCGGAGCAGGAGACGAAGAATATAGTATGATTTTTAAAGAAATTCTGATGCCCATTGCGCGTGAGTTTTCTCCGGATTTTATTCTGGTATCCGCGGGGTTTGACATTCATTTTGATGACCCCTTGGGAGGAATGCGAGTAACCCCAGAGGGCTTTGCCTCTTTGACTCGAATGTTAATGGATTGTGCTCAACAAAGCTGCAATGATAAACTGGCCATGGTTTTAGAAGGAGGATATGGCTTAACGGGGCTTCGTGATTCCGTCCGAGCAGTGCTTTTAGAACTTTCCGGCAAAACTCAAGCAAAGATAGTTCCTTCAAAAAGCTCTGGAGAAATCGATTCGGTTATCAACCGGGTAAAAAAAGTTCAGCAGGAATTTTGGCGATGTTTTTCATAATGGTTTTTCTTTTTACCCTAAAACACAAATTTGATGAAGCCGTAAAAAGTCGGAAATCAGATTGCACAGTAAAAAGCTTCAGATGCAAGGCGCGCAAATCCGACCGAATGAGGCGTACTTACCTGTACGCCGCAATGACTGAGGATTCAGCGCAACGCCGCAGATGGACTTTTTACGAAGCCGTCAAATTTAGCAACTTCATGATAAGGCCCTTTTAATGGAAGAATTCCCCCGAATCAAACGCTTGCCTCCTTATGTCCTGGGAGCGGTCAATGAATTAAAACATCAAGCTCGCAAACGTGGTGAGGATATCATTGATTTGGGGATGGGCAATCCTGATCTTGCCACCCCACCTCATATTGTCGAAAAAATGAACAAAGCAGCTACCAATCCGCGTAACCATCGTTATTCAGCATCGCGGGGTATCTATAAGCTCAGGCTTGCAATCTGTGATTGGTATAAACGAAGATTTAATGTTAATCTGGACGCTGATAAAGAAGCCGTGGTAACCATAGGGAGTAAGGAGGGGCTATCTCATCTTATTTTGGCTATGGTGACGCCAGGAACAACGGTGCTG
>Ga0209254_10004011_pt1 | contig 13458 bp, 13 predicted proteins | sample FrelakmetDIP11DI_FD_187148 | JGI IMG/M metagenome (GOLD analysis project Ga0209254, IMG submission 187148) | Freshwater lake sediment microbial communities from the University of Notre Dame, USA, for methane emissions studies - DIP11 DI (SPAdes)... | ecosystem: Environmental > Aquatic >...
AAAAAAGAGCCGAATCACTTCGGCTCTTTTTAATACAGCGGGAATCTGCTGTCTGGATACAGACTTGCCTTAGATAAACAGGCAGATATCGGTTTCACCCGCGAATTCGAAGAAGCTTGCCGCGCCCACGTATTCGATGCCGTCGATGAAGTCGGAATGATCGAAGCCGAACAGTTCAACAGTCATCTGACAGGCGAGGAACTTGACGTCCGCTTCCTGGCACAGGCTGCGCAGGTCGGAGATGGTGGCCACGCCGCAGTTGGCAATGGTCATTTTCATCAGGCCGGTGGCAACGCTTTCATAGCCAGGAACCAGCGACTGGATGGCGTTGGGGATATTCCAGTTGATGCCTTTGAACCACTTGGGGCCAAACGGCATTTTCATCGGCATGCCGGGGTTGCCGAGCGGGCTGACCTTGAGGCCGGACACGTCTTTGCGAACCATTTGCAGGCCGTAGAACGTGAAGAAAATCTGCACTTCGTAACCCAGCGCAGCCGCCGTCGAAGCCAGAATGAACGGGGGGTAAGCCCAATCCAACGTGCCTTTGGTGGCGATAATTGCCATTTTTTTGGTATCCATGCTCTGTCTCTCTCCTATGTACCAGTTAAAAAAACAGCGCCGTGTGTTCTGAGAACAGACGGCGCTTGTTTTGTTTGCTTACTTACTTTTTCTTCATGAAGAAGGTGAACTCACCACCCGCTTCGGCAGTGGACAACAGTTCGTTGCCGGTCTGCTTGGCGAAAGCGGCGAAGTCTTTGACCGAACCCGGGTCGGTGGACAGAATCTTCAGCACCTGGCCGCTTTCGACTTCAGCCAGGGATTTCTTGGCGCGCAGGATGGGCAAGGGGCAGTTCAGGCCACGTGCATCAAGTTCTTTATCAAAGTTCAAAATGTTCTCCTTACAGTAAGTCGGTATGTTCTAAAAAACGCTGCGGTACATTAAACCAGAAGCTTGCCTATTGCAACCTAAATTGCTGTTCGGCAGAGGAAAATCAGTGGCTCGTTACGAATGCTTCAGCGCGGCAGGCTGAGCGCATTGCCCGAGCGTGCCCACGCCATGATGCCGCCAGACAGGTTGTGCATGTTGCCGTAGCCCTTGGACGCCATGAAAGAGCAGGCCTGAGCCGATCGCGCGCCGGAACGACAATAAATGACAACCGGCTTGTCCTGGGGAATATCCGCAGCGCGCAGCGGCAGCAGATGCAATGGGATATGGATGGCGCCATCGATCACGCCTTGCGCGACTTCAGCCTCGGTGCGCACGTCGATCAGTTGCGCACCTTTCGCGGCGATTTCCGAAACGTAGTTGGGGTCGACTTCCTTGAAACCTGATAGTCCGAACATGGGTGTCACACTCCTGCAATGCGATAAATTAGATTTATCTAATATATCGCATCACCCAAGGCACGCCAAGCAAATCCACACTCGTTAGCTGGTTACTGCTCAGCAGCGCTGGGCACCGTGATACAGATTCACCACGTGGCGCGCTTCCGCAAAAAACAGCCAGCGCTCGACGGCTGCGCCCATGAGCCCCGCCAGAACCGCAATGATGGCAGCGGCTTGTCCACCTTGTTGATTGAACACCCACACCATCATCAGGCCGGGCAACGCAAAACCGAGAATGAACACGACAATCTTGAGCAGTCCCGCCTTCTGGCGTGCAATCTGGAAGCCGAATTCCTGGGTCAGGAAGGTACCGTGGGTATGCCCGGTATCGAGCAGCTTGACTTTGGCACGGGTCAGACCGGTTGCCGTGTTGATGGTGGGCGACAGGCCGGGGCTTTGAATCCAGAAATAGTAGATGGCTTTCAACACCGCCGCGATCGAAAGGATCAACGCCGACATCGCAATGTAGGGCATGGTGTCGAGGCCGGCGACGACTGCACCCAGTAGCAGCAGCAGGCTGCCGCTGGCGTAGCCCAGCGCCAGATAGTTGGCCGGCACCAGCGGGGTGTTCCACTGGCGGATGGTTTTCAGGCAGGCGTAGATCATGCCGGTGGAAAACACCGTGATCCAGGCCAGCACGGCGGTCAGGAAGCCGAAGGTTTCACGCAGCCACAGCGGTGCATCGAACCAGATGCTGGCCAGATAGACCAGCGCCAGCGGCATGAACACGATGGCAAACACCCCCTCACGCGACAGCCACGAGGTGCGGAAGCGGCTCACCGCGCGCCACGCATTTTTCGGATTGGCGAGGTGGAAGGTGGACGACAACAGGCCGAACACGACCAGGCTCATCGCCATCAGGCCGCCGATCACGAGCTGCTCGCGGCTAAAACCACCCCCGAGTTTGAACACGTCTGCAATAAACAGCAGTGAAAACAAACCAAAGCCTGCCCCCGATGCAACGGTAAAGAAAATGACTGAGAATGCTGGATGCATGTTGAATTCCTAATTAAATCAGCATCCAGCATTTCGGCGGAGACTAACCTTCAGGTTATGTCGGAACCAAAAAGCGGAATGCATGAAATCTCCTGGCGAGTTTCTATTGAGTACTTAACGGCGCACCAGTTTGTTGGCGAATTGCTTGATGCTTTCCTTCAACCCGCCTTTCGGCTTGGTATCGACCGGAATCACCGGCTTGCGGCGCGGCGGCAAATACTGGTTGGTCGGGTTGTAGTTGAGCTCGGGCATCAGCGGATAGCCGCCGCGCTCGCGCACAGTGCGCGACACGGCTGAGTCAGGATCATCGAAATCGCCGAACATGCGGGCGTGCGCCGGGCAGGTCAGCACGCACGAGGGCTGGCGTTCTTCAACCGGCAGGTCCTGATCATAGATGCGGTCAACGCACAGGGTACATTTCTTCATCGTGCCGGACGAGCGGTCGAGTTCGCGCGCGCCGTACGGGCAGGCCCACGAGCAATAGTTGCAGCCCATGCACTTGTCCTGGTCGATCAGCACGATGCCGTCTTCCGCGCGCTTGTACGACGCGCCAGTCGGGCACACGGTAACGCAATCGGCGTCTTCGCAGTGCATGCACGACATCGGGAAATTGATGGTCTTGTTGTTCGGATATTCGTCCATTTCGTAATGGCGAATCCGGTTGAACCACACGCCAGACGGCTCGGCACCGTAGGGCTGGTAGTCGGACAGCGGGCCGATGGTGCCGGACGCATTCCATTCCTTGCAGGCGATGGCGCAGGCATGACAGCCCACGCACACATCCAGGTCGATGACCAATCCAAGTCTCATTGTTCGCTCGCTTTAATTCTGCTGCATTAATTTTTTTCGTGGGTGCGCGCGTCGTAACGCAGCACATCGGGGCGGTCGTAACGCTCGTCACCCGGGAACGCCTTCAGGCTGTCGAACTGCGGCCACGAACCGGTTTCGCCCGGCTCGGCTTTCCACAGGCGCACGCGCAGGTCGAACCACGCTGCCTGGCCGGTCACCGGGTCGGAGTTGGTGACGCGACGCTCGCCGGATTTTTCCGGCAGCAATTCGGAAATCAGGTGGTTGAGCAGAAAGCCCTTGGTCGCTTCGGACGCATTCTCCTTGAGGCCCCAGGCGCCCTTCTGCTTGCCGATGGCGTTCCAGGTCCAGATCGTGTCCTCCTGGGTGCCTTCCATGGTTTTCACCTGGCAGCGGATCTTGCCGTTGTGCGACTCGACCCAGATCCAGTCGAAGTCCTTGATGCCCATTTCGGCCGCCTTGCGCGCGTTCATGTACATGTAGTTCTGCGCCATGATCTGGCGCAGCCACACGTTCTGCGAATCCCACGAGTGGTACATGAACATCGGGCGCTGGGTCAGTGCGAAGAAGGGGTACTTTTCCTTGTCCACGCGCTGCTGTTCCAGCGGCTCGTACCACATCGGCAGCGGGTCGAAGTATTTCACCAGCCGCTCGCGATCGACCTGGTTGTTCGGCTGCGGGCCATCGTACAGCCCCTGCCCCGCCAGGCGGAATTTCTGCAGCGGCTCGGAATAGAACTGCATGATGATGGGCTCGACCTTGCCGACGAAACCGACATCCGCTGCCACCTCAAGGTAGTCCTTGTTGGCGTAGCGCATGTATTTCTGGTTGTCCGGCCAGTGATGCGCGAAGAAGCTCTGGTTCTCGATGTATTTTTGCCACTGGTTGGGATTCGGCTCGCCCTTCAGCGACTTGGTACCGTCCTTGCCGCGCCAGCCCGCAAGGAAACCCACGCCCGGCGAACGCTCATAATTGACGATGAAGTCGGGATAGTCCTTAAACTTGCGGGTGCCATCGGGCTTGGTGAACGCCGGAAATTTCAGGCGCGACGCCAGTTCGACCATGACTTCCTGCCACGGGCGCACATCGCGATCCAGTTTGACCAGCGGATAGCGGATCGCATCGGCGGCCGAGTCCGGCTCGGAAATCGGGCGATCCAGCAGCGAAATGCAGTCGTGACGCTCCAGATAAGTCGTATCCGGCAGGATCAGGTCGGCGAAGTTGGTCATCTCCGAATGGAACGCGTCGATCACCACCAGGAACGGGATCTTGTACTCGCCGAAGTTTTCCTCGTCCTTGGCGCGCAGCATATCCTGCACGTTGGCCGTGTTCATGGTCGAATTCCACGCCATGTTGGCCATGAACAGGATCAGCGTGTCGAGCGCATACGGGTCATGGTTGGTCGCATTGGTGATGACCATGTGCATCAGGCCGTGCGAGGCGATCGGCACTTCCCACGAATAGGCCTTGTCGATGCGCAGCGGGTTGCCGAACTCGTCGATCACCAGGTCTTCCGGACGCGTCGGGAAGCCCAGCGGCGGACGCGACAGCGGCGTGTTCGGCGCGTTGATGATGTCGATATTGTTTTCCGGCAACTGATGCGGCGGAATCGGCTTCGGATACGGCGCGCGGGCGCGGAAGTTGCCCGGCGCATCGAGCGCGCCCAAGAGCATCTGAATCATGTGAATTGCGCGGCAGGCGTGGAAACCGTTGGAGTGCGCAGCAATCCCGCGCATCGCGTACATCGCCACCGGACGTCCCACCACTTTGTCGTGCTTGCGGCCCCACACGTCGGTCCACTCGATCGGCAACTCAACCGTTTCCTTGAACGCGATGTGCGCCATTTCCAGCGCAATGCGGGTAATGGATTCGGCGGGCAGGCCGCATTCCAGCGCCACATTCTCGGGCGCGTAACGTTCGTCGAGATAACGTTCGGTCATCAGCGACATCACGGTCTTGACGCGACGGCCATCGGGCGCGACATACTCGCCGAACAGTGCGGGGGCGATGTCGCCGTCCATGCCGTTCCTGAACGCTTCCTTGTCGATGTCCCAGATCAGCGGCTGATCGTTTTCATCGCGCAGGAACAGACCATCGCCCTGCTGACCCGGCGTTTGCACCACCAGCCACGAGGCGTTGGTGTAACGCACCAGGAATTCGTAGTCGAACTGCTCATGCTTCAGCAGCACGTGCACCATTGACATCGCGAGCAGGCCGTCCATGCCGGGCTTGATCGGCAGCCATTCGTCGGCGATCGCCGAGTAGCCGGTGCGCACCGGGTTGACCGTGACGAACTTGCCGCCCTTGCGCTTGAGCTGCTCCAGTCCGATCTTGATCGGGTTGGATGAATGATCCTCGGCCACGCCCCACATGATGAAATATTTGGCGTAGTCCCAGTCCGGCGCGCCGAATTCCCAGAACGAAAAGCCGATCGAATACAGGCCGGCTGCCGCCATGTTGACCGAACAGAACCCGCCATGCGCCGACCAGTTTGGCGTGCCGAACTGCTGCGCCCACAGGCCGGTCAGCGCCTGCATCTGGTCGCGACCCGTGAAGAATCCCAGCTTGGACGGGTCGGTCGAACGAATTTCCTCCAGCCGGTCGGTCAACACGTCGAGCGCCTGCTCCCAGGAAATTGGCTCGTAAATGCCCTCGCCACGCTCGGTGCCCGGCTTGCGCATCAGGGGCTGGGTCAGCTTGGCGGTCGAATACTGCTTCATGATCCCCGCAGATCCCTTGGCGCACAGCACGCCCCGGTTGGTCGGGTGATTTCGATTGCCCTGGATGAAGCGAACCTTGTTGTCTTCCAGGGTCACCTTGATGCCGCAGCGGCAGGCGCACATGTAGCAGGTGGTGTACTTGATTTCCTGCGCGTCGTGATTTTCGAGTTTGATTTTGGCGTTCATGCGATTTCTAGGCTCATTGTGTCCCCGCGGCCTCATGACGAAACCGCAGCTTTACCCTGCGTAATTGTCCATACTAGGTGACTGCTGGATACAGCACCAGCGCATCGGCACTGATGCTGCGTGGGGGCGGCTATATATTAATCATTCCGAATATTGTTATTTTGCACTTTTGCCCCACGGCATGGCAAGTAAAACGCTTGATAACCCCATAAGCCACCCTAATTAAATTCCTTGTTTTTTGCAGGGTTATGGCGCCAAACCGAAGCTTATGTTGGCGTTGCTCGTTCGCTAAAAATCAAGGATTAGCCGCCCACCTCAGAAGGCAGGCGCCAGTGGCCGGACCGTCCACCCTGCTTTTCCAGCAGGTGGATATCCGACATCGTCATGCCGCGATCGACCGCCTTGCACATGTCGTAAATGGTCAGCAACGCGACGCTGACGCCAGTCAGCGCTTCCATCTCAACGCCGGTCTTGCCGACAGTCTCGGCCGTCACCGTGCAGGCGATCCAGGATTCATTCGCATCATGGCTGAATTCCACACTCACCTTCGTCAACGCGATCGGGTGGCACAGCGGAATCAGCTCGGCGGTGCGCTTGGTCGCCTGGATCGCAGCAATGCGCGCGATGCCCAGCACGTCGCCCTTGGCCGCCTGGCCACCCAGAATGCGCGCCAGCGTATCGGGTAACATGCTGATCCGGCCGCTTGCCACGGCGACGCGGCGGGTATCGTCCTTGCCCGCCACGTCGACCATCACGGCGCGGCCGCGTTCATCAAAATGGGTGAATTCGCTCATACTTGGGAACCTTGTCGAGAAGTTTCGCATCGTAAACGAAATGTCTGCCTTATCCCGCACGCTGCTCGCACTTGCCCTCGCTGCACAGCCCGCCGTGGCAACCGACCTGCCCGATCTGGGTGAAGTGTCGCGTCAGTATTTTTCCGACCAGGATGAACAGGCGCTGGGACGCATCATCATGCGCGACGTCTATGCCGATCCGCGTTATCTGGACGACCCTGAAGTCGAAACCTATCTCAACCAGCTCGGCTACAAGCTGGTCTCGGTCAGCACGCGCAACCAGCGCGAATTCATCTTTTTCGTCGTTGACGATCCCAGCGTCAACGCTTTTGCCATGCCGGGCGGCAACATCGGTGTCCACACCGGCCTGCTGCTCACGGCGCAAAACGAATCCGAACTGGCCAGCGTGGTGGGGCACGAAATTGCCCACGTGACCCAGGATCACATCGCGCGCATGGTCGCAGCACAGAGCCAGAGCTACTGGCCAACCATGGCCGCGCTGGCGCTGGCGCTGCTGGCCGCGCGCTCCAATCCCAATGTGGCCAGCGCAGCCATTGCTTCCACCCAGGCCTACTCGGCGCAGAACCAGCTCAACTACAGCCGCGACTATGAGCGCGAAGCTGATCGGCTGGGTTATGAGATGCTGACCCGGGCGGAATTCGATCCGCGCGGCATGAGTGCATTTTTCGGCCGCATGCAGCGCGCCAGCCGGTTTTACGACAGCAGCGCGCCCGCCTATCTGCGCACCCACCCGCTCACCAGCGAACGGATCGCCGACATGGAAGCACGCAGCGAAACGGCGCCCTATCATCAGGTGCAGGACAGTCTCGATTTCCATCTGATACGCGCTCGCCTGCGCGCGCAGGAAAACAGTCCGGATGATGCCGTACTCGCTGCACGCAGCACGCTGAAGGAAAAACGCTACAGCAGCGAGACCGCCGCCCGTTACGGTCTGGTCAGTGCGCTGCTGCGCGCACGCCTGTTCAACGAAGCGGAATCCGAAGTGCAAAAACTGCTGCCTGAGGCCCACCGCAGCCCGATGATTCAGCTCTTGGCCGCCCAGACTGCGCTGGCCGCTGGCAACCCGGCGCTGGCGCTGCAGCGCTATCAGGCCGGCACCACTGCCCATCCCGGCTACCGCCCCTTGCAATACGGCCACATCAGCGCACTCCTGGCGACGGACCATGCCAGCGATGCGCTCGCGCGGGTCGACAAGCAACTGGCGCTCTACCCGGACGACCGCCGCCTGTGGCGTTTGGCAGCGCAGGCTCACGCCCAGCTTGGGCACCGCCTGCTCAGTCACCGTGCCCAGGCCGAATCCGCCGCATTGAGCGGAAACCTGATCGCCGCCATTGAGCAGGTCACGCGCGGCATCCAGGCGGGCGACGGCAGTTTTTATGACATGTCGGCGGCAGAAGCGAGGCGGCGCGAATGGCAGGCGATCGAAAAAGCGCAGCACAAAGATCAGCCTTGACCACACAAACCCATGACTGGCGCCGCTGGTAGGAATTTACCCTGCGTTTTGCCATTAAATATGCACACTTGGCCTTGCCTGCCAAAAACCAAATCCACTATGCTTGCCGTATCCATTACTGGATAGTGTTCACCGCACGGCAATTCCAAACGGCAAGCACTTTCATCACCACGTCAAAATCAGGAGGATGACCATGCGAAAGTTGCACCACATAGCAGCGGCCTGCGCGATCAGCGCCATCATGCTGTCGGGGAATGTGCTGGCACAGGCTACGACAGCGCCGGCCGCAGCCGCCACCCCCAAAAAAGAAGAAACCGGCAAGGACATCGCGTTTAACCGTGCCAAGGGCAACTGCCTGGCCTGCCATGGCATGCCGACCCAGCCCGACGCCGAATCCACCGGAACCTTCGGCCCGCCCCTCATCGCCATGAGCGCACGCTTCCCCGACAAAGCCAAATTGCGCGCTCAAATCTGGGACGCGACCGTCAGCAATCCCTCCTCTACCATGATCCCGTTCGGCAAGAACGCGGTGTTAACGGAAGCGGAAATCGATAAAGTGACCGATTTTATTTACGGTCTGTAATTCACAGTTGTAACTGTTCAAGTCAGGAGATTTGCCCATGAACGCACTTCGTAGAAATGTACTCAAAGGCGCCGCAGGCGCCAGCACCGTGGCAATGGCGGTTGCGGTCGGCCTGTTGAAGCCGACCCAGGCCATGGCCGCCTGGAACACGGCCGCTTTCGAGGCCAAAAACGTCGGCGACGCAATGAAAGGCCTCGGCGTTTCCGGCCCGGCCGACAGCAAGGACATCATCATCAAGGCACCGGACATCGCTGAAAACGGCGCAGTCGTGCCGGTGGAAGTGACCAGCAACATCGCCGGCACCACCAGCATCGCCATCATCGCCGAGAAGAACGGCACCCCGCTGGTGGGCAGCTTCAGCATGTCCGGCGGCGCCCAGCCCTTTATCTCCACCCGCATCAAGATGGGTCAGACTTCGCTGGTCCGTGCCGTGGTTCAGGCTGGCGGCAAGTCCTACACCGCGGCCAAGGAAGTCAAAGTCACCATCGGTGGTTGCGGCGGCTGATCCCACCCGCCCCCATCAAGCTGAATTCACATTACAGGAAAGGAAAGCCAAATGGCTGAACCCATGCGTATCCGTGCCACGATGACTGGCGATGTTGCCGATGTCAAAGTGTTGATGAACCACCCGATGGAAACCGGTCAGCGCAAAGACGCCAAGACCGGCCAGCTGGTGCCCGCCCACTTCATCCAGGAAGTCACCGCCACCCTCAACGGCGCCGCAGTGCTGTCTGCCAACCTCGGCAGCGGCGTCTCCAAGAACCCCTATCTGGGATTCAAGGTCAAGGGCGCCAAGGCGGGCGACAAGGTTGTCGTCAACTGGTCCGACAACAAAGGCGACAAGAACACCGCCGAAGCCGCGATCAGCTAAGCAAGGCAATCAAGCGAGCGGGGCGACAGCCCCGCCCCGTTTTATTCATCAGGTTTCTGGAGGACGGCATGAAACAAAGAATGATCATGAAACTGCTGACGGGCATGGCCGGGTTGGGTATCGCCCTGGGCGCTGCCACCGCACACGCGACACCCGAAGGGGATCGGCAGGAACTCACCAAGTACTACACGAGCAAATATCCCAACATCAAAGTTGAAGATTACGTCTACGGCGCGCTGGCATTCGACGCCGACAGCAAGGCTCAGTACGAAGCCATCATGGAATTCCCCCCTTTCGAAGGCGATATCGAGAAAGGCCGCAAGATGTGGGAAACCCCGTTCAAGAACGGAAAAACCTATGCCAGCTGCTTTCCCAATGGTGGCCAGCAGATCGCCGGGAACTTCCCGAAGTTCGACGAAGCCAAGGGCAAGGTGGTGACGCTGCAGGACGCGATCAACAACTGCCGCACCGCCAATGGCGAAGAGGCGTTCAAGCTCAACGACATGAAAACCATGGGCGTGCTGACATCTTACATGCGCACCCTGTCGAACGGCATGATCGTTAACATCAAGGTCGAGACCCCCCAGGCGATGGCTGCCTATCTGGACGGCAAGAAAACCTTCTTCACCCGCAAGGGGCAACTCAACTTCGCCTGCGCCAGCTGTCACGTGCAGAACGCCGGCAACCGCCTGCGCTCGGAGTTGATTTCCCCCGCGATCGGCCATGCCACGCACTGGCCGGTATTTCGCGGCGGCGACAATCTGGTGACGCTGCAGCAGCGCTATGACGGTTGTTTCAAGCAGGTTCGCGCTGTACCGCCTCCCCAAGGCGGCACCACGATGAACAACCTGGAATTTTTCCACACCTCGCTATCCAACGGCCTGCCGATGAAAGCCTCCGTGTTCCGCAAGTAAGCGGGCGCGCTGTGTGAAAAAGCCCGGGTGACCGGGCTTTTTCATTTAGCCTGCTGCGCTGTCTGCACGATGCACGAATTGACCCTTCCGCATGAGCCGGAGCTACTATTTACCGGCCCGGCGCCCGCCCCGACAATAGGGCACCGCACATTTCAAATCGAGAGGATTCCCCCATGCACATGAATCGCCGCGAATTCCTGCAGATGCTGGCTGTTGCCGCCGCCTCCGGCATGGCGCTGGACAGCAAGTCCGCACTGGCGGGCAATGCCCCTGCGAACTTTTACGATGTGCCGCGCCACGGCAACGTTTCGTTCCTGCACTTCACCGATTGCCATGCGCAATTGCTGCCCATCTGGTTCCGCGAGCCCAATGTCAACCTCGGCATCGGTTCGGCCCAGGGCAGAGCCCCTCACCTGGTTGGCCAGCACCTGCTGAAGCAGTTCGGGATCAAACCCGGCAGTGCCGAAGCCCACGCGTTCACTTACCTCGACTTTGCCGAAGCCGCCAAGGTCTACGGCAAGGTTGGCGGTTTCGCCCATCTGAAAACCCTGGTCAACAAGATGCGCGCGCAGCGTCCCGGCGCCTTGCTGCTGGATGGCGGTGACACCTGGCAAGGCTCGGCCACCTCGCTGTGGACCAATGCGCAGGACATGGTCGATGCCTGCATCGATCTTGGCGTCAATGTCATGACCTCGCATTGGGAAGCGATGTTCGGCGCCGACCGTGTGATGGAAATCGTCAACAACGACTTCAAGAAGGCCGGGGTCGATTTCGTCGCCCAAAACGTGGTGACCAACGACTTCGGCGACCAGGTATTCAAGCCCTATGTGATAAAGGAACAAAATGGCGTGAAGGTCGCCATCCTCGGCCAGGCCTTCCCCTACACGCCAATTGCCAACCCGCGCCACCATGTGCCGGACTGGAGTTTCGGCATCCGCGACGACAGCATGCAAAAATGGGTGGACGAGGCACGCGCCCAAGGCGCCCAGGTCGTCGTCCTGCTGTCGCACAACGGGATGGACGTCGATCTCAAGATGGCCAGCCGCGTCACCGGCATCGACGCCATCTTCGGCGGCCACACCCACGACGGCGTCCCGCAACCCGTGCCGGTCAAAAATGCCAAGGGCGTCACCCTGGTGACCAACGCCGGCTCCAACAGCAAATTCCTCGGCGTGATGGATTTCGATGTCCGTGGCGGCAAAGTGCAAAGTTTCAAGTACCGCCTGCTACCGGTGTTTTCCAACCTGCTGGATGCCGATCCGGGAATGGACGCGCTGATCAAAAAAGTGCGTGCGCCCTACGAAGCCAAATTGAGCGAGACGCTGGCCGTCACCGACGACCTTCTCTATCGCCGGGGCAACTTCAACGGCACCTGGGATCAGTTGCTGGTCGACGCCCTGATGGAAGTCAAAGGTGCCGACGCGGCCTTCTCGCCGGGTTTCCGCTGGGGCACCACGCTGCTGCCGGGCGACCCCATCACCCTGGAACGTCTGATGGACCAGACTGCGATCACCTATCCGCAGACCACACTGACCAACATGACCGGGGAAACCATCAAGAGCATCATGGAAGACGTCGCTGACAACCTGTTCAATGCCGACCCCTACTACCAGCAGGGCGGCGACATGGTGCGTGTGGGCGGCATCGAGTACACCATCAACCCGACCAAGAAAATCGGCCAGCGCATCAGCAACATGACGATGAAAGGCAAACCGGTCGAAGCTGGCAAGACCTACATCGTCGCAGGCTGGGCGCCAGTGGCGGAAGGCGCGACGGGCGAGCCGGTGTGGGACGTGGTGGCCAGCTACCTGCGCGACGTGAAGGTCGTCAAGGGGGTCAAACTGAACACACCGAAAATCGTCGGTGTCGGCAAGAACAACCCAGGCATCTCGAGCTACCGCGGCACGGTTTCCTGAACCGCGTCAGCGCAGGCAACAAAAAAGGGGCAGTCAGCCCCTTTTTTGTTGCCTGCTATTTTTTCGGTTTATCCCACAAGGCATCCCACCCGGCTTGCCCCAGCACCTCCAGCGTCTCGATATTGCGCTGATAAATCGTTTCCGCCTCGGGAAACGCGGCTACCGCACGTTCGATACTCGCCTCGCGCAACAGATGCAGAGTAGGAAACGGCGCACGGTTAGTGAAATTGCCTAAGTCGTCGGGGGCGGTGCCCTCGAACTGAAACTGCGGATGAAAGCTGGCGATCTGGATCACGCCTTCCAGCTCGTGTTCGGCCACGGCGGCCTCGGCCAGCTGCATGAAATCGTTGAAATCGAGAAAATCCGGCAACAGGGTAGGGTGGATCAACAAGGTCGTGTCGACAGCCTCGGGGTCGGTGGCAGCCAGAAACTCCAGTTCGCGGTCGAGGTCTTCCAGCAGACCGTCCAGATGCCTGGCCGTACTGACGACGAAGCGCACCTGGTTCTTGACGTAAACCGCCTTGGCGAATGGGCACAGGTTCAAGCCAATGACGGCTTTTTCCAGCCATTCGCAGGTTGCCGCAATCACTGCCTGTTCGTCCATGTTCCCTGTCTCCACAGCCTGTAATGGCGGAACTTTAACGGATACAATGGCTTATTGTCCGACGTTGATGCATTCCCCTTACAACATCATGAAAAGCAGCGCCATCCGCCAGAGCTTCCTCGACTTCTTCGCGTCCAAGGGCCACACCGTCGTGCCGTCCAGTCCGCTGGTGCCGGGCAACGATCCCACCCTGCTGTTCACCAATGC
>Ga0209254_10004012_pt1 | contig 13454 bp, 11 predicted proteins | sample FrelakmetDIP11DI_FD_187148 | JGI IMG/M metagenome (GOLD analysis project Ga0209254, IMG submission 187148) | Freshwater lake sediment microbial communities from the University of Notre Dame, USA, for methane emissions studies - DIP11 DI (SPAdes)... | ecosystem: Environmental > Aquatic >...
CCTGGCTGGTCCTCCAATCATGTCTCAACAGGAACCGAAGATCGGTTTATCATGTTGCTTTGCCGCGTCAAGCTGAATATACTAGGTTGTCCTCTATGTGCGGTCCCACGAGGAGGTTCATATCCTGCGCTCTGAACCCTATGCGCGTGTTGCGGGTCAAGCGTGCGCGCGGTGCACTCGCATCCGAAGCCCCGCCTCTGGGCCATGCGATGCCAAGACAGACCTAGCTCTGGCGCGACCCTGGAGTTCCGGATCGGCGAGATGGCATTCGTCCACGAGGCATAGACTGCAGCAGCCAAGGTAGCTGGAAGATCCTCGGTAGCCCTCGAGGGTGATGCTGGCTCCCTCGAAACGGAGAGCGGACATTGCTGTCGCTGGAGAACCTTCGAGTCCTGGATGTCTCGCGCGCCCTCGCAGGCCCCTACTGTACGATGATGCTGGGGGACCTGGGTGCGGAGGTGATCAAGGTGGAGCTCCCCGGATCCGGGGATGAGAGCCGAAGTTGGGGGCCTCCTTTTATCGGTGAACCGCATGGTCCATATCCGGGAGAATCCGCCTACTTCATCTCCGCGAACCGCAACAAGCTGAGCGTCACCGTCAATCTGAAGAGCGCCGCCGGACAGGAAATCCTTCGGCGGCTGGTGCGTATCTCCGACGTGCTTGTTGAGAACTTCCGCACCGGTGATCTGGGCAAGCTGGGTTTGGGCTATGAGACCTTGCACAGCCTGAACCCGCGCCTGATTTGCTGTTCGATCAGCGGCTACGGCCGCACCGGTCCCCTCGCGGATCGCCCCGGCTATGATGCGGTCCTCCAGGCCGAGGGGGGCCTGATGAGCATTACCGGGCCGATAGATGGACCGCCTTCGAAGGTGGGGATCTCCATCGTTGACATCGCAACCGGGATGTTCTCCGCGACGGCGATTCTCGCCGCACTGCGCGCCCGCGATCGTACAGGGGAGGGTCAATGGGTTGACATGGGGCTGCTTGATACACATGTCGCCCTCCTGGCCAACGTCGCTTCCAACTATCTCATTGGAGGGTCGGTCCCGCGCCGTTTCGGCAATGATCATCCCAATCTCACTCCCTACGGGTCTTTTCGCGCGCGCGATCGCTGGTTCGTGCTGGGAACGGCCAACGACAGACAGTGGGAAACGCTGTGCCAGATGATCGGGCACGTGGAGCTGGGTAAAGATCCCCGTTTCGCAACGAACCGCGCTCGCTTGGCCAATCGAGAAGCCCTTGCCGAAGTGCTCAGCGAGGTGTTCGTGACACGCGATGCTGAGGACTGGCTTGAGGAACTGAGGCAGGTGGACCTGCCTTGCGGGTCAATCAACACCATCCCGGAGGCCCTGGAGAATCCTCAAGCCCAAGCCCGAGACTTGATCCTCGTTGCGGAGCATCCCACTACTGGTTCGCTGCGCCTCACCGGCTTTCCCTACAAGCTCTCCCAGACGCCGGCGCAAGTACGCCGCCCGCCTCCTCTTCTGGGAGAGCACACGGAGCAGGTGCTCGTGGAGCTACTACAGTACTCTCCTGAGGAAGTTTCGCTTCTCCGGGACCAGGGCGCCATCTAGGATGCTGCTCCTGACTCACAATCGCGTTCCACGAGGTAGTCCCTTCGTCGTCACGGATTGCTCTCGTTCCGAACGGATCTCCCGCCTGAGTAGGGGCATGCTTCAGCGCCGGCCCCCTGTCATCAATGCTCGTCTGTCTGCGGCTGCCAGCCGCGCGACGGTCGGAGGCCCACGGTGAAGGAGTTTGTTGCGGCTTGTGTGCAGATCGCCATTACACCCAACCATGTGGAAGCGAATGTCGACAAGGGGGTGTTGTGGCTGGAGAAGGCAGCTCGGGAACATCAGGCAGAACTGGTTGTCTTCCCGGAGACAGTGACCACAGGCTATGAGACGGGTCTCACTGCGGAAGAGTTGTGGGACCTGGTTGATACGGCTCCAGGGGAGATCACGCACAAGATCCAGGCGGCCGCGCGGCGCCTGGGGGTCTATGTGGTATGGCCGTCATATCGCCGCGGGGAAGTGAAAGGACAGGTCTGGAACTCGGCGATTCTGATCAACCCGGACGGCGGGATCACGGGTATCTACGACAAGACGCACCCGGCACCTTGGGAACGTCGCGATGGCGGCGGCTGGGTCGAAGTGGGTACCCGGGCGGATGTGTTCGAGACCGACCTGGGAAGCATCGGCATGATGATCTGCTACGATGGCGACTTCCCCGAGCTTTCGCGGTTGATGGCGATCAAGGGGGCCGAGGTGATCGCTCGGCCTTCCGCCCTACAGCGCAGCTATGACATCTGGTACATCACCAATGCCGCGCGGGCGTACGACAACCATGTCTATGTGGTCGCCAGCAATCTCGTGGGGCAGGATGCTTGCGGCAATTTCGGTTTCGGTCATAGCATGATCGTGTCCCCCATCGCCTGGCGATTGGCGCAAGCTCGCGGCACCGAGGAGATCGTTTCCGCCAGACTGGATCCGGACCCGTTGCGCTACATCACATGGGGCAGCAAGAACCTACAGAACTTCGACCACCTGGAAGATCGCAACCTGAGGCTCTACGAGGAGATTCTGAAAGAAGCAAGGTCAAGATTCGACCCAGGGAGACGATTCCCTCGATAGGGCCTCAGCCAATGCCCACTGGACGCACCGGCAGAGCCCATAGGAAGAACCCCCTATGACAATCACCAAGGTGGAAGTCCGCTCAGGCGCGTACTACGACTCGGTAGTCCTCATGAGGTTGCAGCGCTCCCTGTCAGAACTCCCCGGCATCAAGGACGCCGGGGTGGTGATGGGCACAAGCGCCAACAAGGAAGTGCTGGCGCAAAGCAACATGCTAGTGGACGAAGCTGCGGCCGCGGGGCCGGATGACCTCGTGATCGTGGTCGTTGGCGACACAGAAGCCGCGGCGCAGGCGGCCCTCAGCAGGGTCGATGAGCTGGTGTCCTCCCGCCGCACCACCGGAGGGGAGAAGGACTACCGCCCCCACGACGTGGGGACCGCCGCGCAGATGTTGCCCCATGCCAACTGGGTGCTGATCTCCGTCCCGGGGCGATACGCCGCCGGGGTGGCGAGGCAGGCGCTGGAACTCAACAAGCATGTGTTTCTCTATAGCGACAATGTCACGCTGGCAGATGAGATCTCCCTGAAGCAGCAAGCCGCCGAGAAGGGGCTGCTGGTGATGGGGCCGGATTGCGGCACGGCAATCGTGAATGGCATCGGCCTGGGTTTTGCCAACAAGGTCAGCAAGGGGGCAATCGGAGTCGTGGCTGCCTCCGGAACGGGCCTGCAGCAGGTCACCGTGCGAATTCATCAGATGGGCAGCGGCATTACCCATGCCCTGGGCACCGGTGGACGCGATCTCTCTGAAGCCGTCAACGCGATCACCGCCCGGCAGGGGCTTGACTTGATGGCGCGCGACCCGGATGCCAAGGTGATCCTGCTGGTGTCCAAGCCGCCGTCACCCAGTGTGGCCGATGAACTGGTCAAGGCTGCGCGTTCGGCTGGCAAGCCCGTAGTGGTCAACTTCATCGGCTACCCCGCTGCCTCGCGCAGAGTGGACAACATCTTCTTTGCGACAACCTTCGATGAGGCGGCGGAACTGGCCATCCAGCTGATCACGCCGCCGGAGGATCTTGCCAAGAGACCCGATGTCTCACGGTTCGCCCCGGGCCAGCGCTACTTGCGGGGTCTCTTCTCGGGCGGCACGCTGCAGTATGAGGCTCTGTTGATCTTGAAGGACTATCTTCCTGTCGTGCACTCGAATGCTCCGTTGGATAAGCGGCATGCGCTGGAGGACTCCCTTGTCAGCCGAGAGCACACGGTGATTGACCTTGGTGAAGATGAATTCACCGTCGGCCGCCTGCATCCGATGTTGGACAATGATCTGCGGATTCGCCGTCTCGAGAAGGAAGCCGCAGACCCGGAGGTCGCCGTCATCCTCCTGGACGTCGTCCTGGGTTACGGCGCACACGAGGATCCGGCGAGCGAGCTGGCTCCGGCGATCGCTGCGGGCATCAAGGCCGCCAGGGACGCCGGCAGGCACCTGGAGGTCGTGGCCATCGTCTGCGGCACGGATGGGGACCCTCAAGGGATGGACGGCCAAATCCAGATGCTCAAGGAGGCGGGCGCCAGGGTCGAAACCAGCAACGATGCGGCAGCTCGCCACGTGGGTCGGTTGCTTCAGGCCATTGAGCGTACCATCGAGCCTCTACCCGTCCCTTCGTTGAAACCGGTTGACCTGGCAAGTCTGAAACAACCTTTGGCAGGCATCAACGTCGGTCTGGAGTCGTTCGCCGATAGCCTGACAGAACAAGGCGCACAGGTGGTTCATGTCGATTGGAAACCACCGGCGGGCGGCAACGAGAGATTGATGAAGATCCTGGAGCGAATGCGACAAGGGTAGGTGTTGCAAGGCATGAATGGAACCAGGTCCAATGCAGTCCGTGGAGGGAGGCCTGGAAGACACACCTGCGAGAGATGCGGCGACCCGGGCAAATGACTTGGAGGCATTCATGGATATTGAACGAGCAAACACCGAGGCCACCCAGCGCATAATGGAAGCGCGGCCCATCGCGGTCACCATGGCCAAGGCGATGGACGTGGTGCCCGGGATGCGCGAAGACCTGCTGCTCCACGCCGGTCCCCCGGTCACCTGGGAGCGGATGGCCGGGCCGATGAGAGGCGCCATGATGGGCGCCTTGATCTTCGAAGGCAGAGCCAAGAATGGCGAAGAGGCCGAGAAGTTGCTCAAGTCGGGCAAGATCGAGTTCTCGCCTTGCCACGAACACATGTGCGCCGGCCCGATGGCCGGCGTGATTTCATCCTCCATGCTGGTCTATGTTGTTGAAAACACCACTCACAAGATCAGGTGCTTCTCCAATCTCAATGAAGGTCGCGGCAAGGTCCTGCGCATGGGAGCCTACAGCCAGGAGGTATTGGATCGACTGCGCTGGATGGAATCCGTGCTGGGCCCAACGCTCAAGGCCGCTTTGGAAGCCATCGGCGGCGTCGACATCCGAAACATCATCTCCAAGGCACTTCATATGGGCGATGACGGGCATAATCGCCTGGACGCCGCCTCCGTGTTGTGGACGACTCAATTGGCCCCCTACATTGCCAAGACCGCCAAGGACAGCGCCATCGCCTTTGAAGTGACGAAGTTTCTCGGCGAGAATGCTTTGAGCATCCTGAATCCCGTGATGGCCGGCTGCAAGTCCATGACGGCTGCCGGTCACAACGTGGAAGGCAGCACGATCGTCACCATCATGGCTCGCAACGGCACGGATTTTGGCATCAAGGTCAGTGGCTTGGGGGATCGATGGTTCACAGCGCAATCCCCGATCGTGAAAGCGCTCTACTTCCCCGGCTTCAGCGAATCCGACGCCTGCCGCGACATCGGTGACAGCGTCATCACCGAAACGGCCGGAATCGGTGGTTTTGCCATGGCCACCGCCCCCGCTCTGGTCACCTTCATCGGTGGTGTGCCCAAAGACGCCATCAATACGACCCTCGATATGTACGAAATCACCTATGCCGAGCACAAACACTTCACCATCCCCTACCTTGATTTCCGCGGCACCCCCACCGGAATCGATATCCGCAAGGTAGTGGAAAAGCAGATCACTCCGCGGGTGAACACGGGCGTCGCTCACAAGGATCCAGGGGTTGGGCAGGTCGGCGCTGGTGTCGTTTCCGCCCCCATGAGCGTGTTTGAAGAGGCGCTGGTTGCTTTCGCTGATCGATACGGGTTCTAGACCCATCTAGCAGATGACGGAGGCGAGCATGGACCGCGAAAGCTTCATTACCATGATGAGTGAGGCTAAGTTACACGACCTGACTCAAGCCTGCAGCGTGTTCACTCCGCCTTGGCCCGGGGAGAAATCGCTTGAAGTGCACTTCTTCAAGCGTGTCACCGGAGCCTACGGCGGCGGGCAGGGCGCCAACGGTCAGATCCTGAACTGGAGCAATACAGTAGGCACGCACCTGGTGGGCGAACGGGCATTTCACTCCGGCGGCCGCGCCATCGCCGACATCCCGCTGAAGGACCTGTGCGGTCCGGGCGTGATCGTCGACCTTTCGGACATGGTCTCGGATTACGGCATCATCACCCCGGAGATGGTCACCCAGAAGGCCAAGGTCATGCAGGGTGACATTCTGATCCTCAACACCGGGTATCACAAGTACTCCTGGGACCAGCCGCAGGTGAACAATCCGCAGGCGCAGGGTGGCGTGGAATCCATGGAATTCGGGTTTCTCGTGCGCCACCCGGGTCCTTCCATCGCCTTCTACAAGTGGGCCCTGGAGATGAAGCTCAAGGTCGTCGGGGTGGACTGCGGCGCCGCCGAACATCCCATGAACACCCCGATCCGCCGCATGCACGAGAACCACTTCAAGCTGGCCGAGGAGAAGCTAAAGCGGGAAACCGGCAAGACCTGGGACGAGGCCTTCCCGCAAGGCGAGTACTACGAACTCACCCACCTCACGATGCCGCAGCAGCATCTCGTGCTGGCCGAGTGCATTGTCGGCGAGATCGACCTGCTCAAGAACAAGCGCGCCTGGATCCAGATCATGCCGATCCCCTTCGTGGAAGTGGAGACTGCCTGGGCGCGTGTCTCCGCCCTGACCGCGCCGGCTGGTATGAGCGAAGACGCGTTCCTCGCCGCGATGCAAAGCTCGGAAATGATCGACATGACCGTGCCCTTCAGCGTCCAGACCCCCCAGTGGCTCAACTACGTTCCCCTGAGCGTCACCTACACCAAACGCGTGGGCGGGCAGTACTTCGGCATGGGACGCAACGGCTCCATCTGCAATGCCAGCATTCACCTCGGCACGCACATGGACGGCGAGAAGCACTTCTATCCCAACGGGCGCACGATCGGACAGGTACCCTTGTCGGAATGGGTCGGACCCGGCGTCATCGCCGACATCTCACAGAAGGTCAGCGACTCCAGCGTCTACACCCCCAAGATGATCGAGGAGGTGGTCGACATCCGCAAGGGCGATATCCTGGTTATCAAGACGGGGTGGAACCAGTACGGCTGGTTCAGCCGCGACTCGGATGAGTTTCGCTACATGGTCAAGCACCCCGGTCCCTCGGCCGATTTTTCCAGCTGGGCGGCCGACCTGGGGCTCAAGTGGATCGGCGTGGACGCCGTATCCGCCGATCACCCCATGAACACCATCATGCGCATTTGGCACCCCAAGACCTTCGCCGAGGCCAACGCCAAGCTGGTCAAGGACTTCGGCAAGGACTGGGATCAGATGTACCCGCTGGACGACTTCTACCAGGACATGCACCTCAACCTCTTCCCGAAGAAGATCGTGCATGCCGAGAACCTGGCGGGGGACATCGCCTCCGCCCAGAGCGGGCGCTACTACATTGGCTGCTACCCGCAGAAGGCGATGGAAGCGGAATCGATGTGGGCCCGCTTCGTGGCTTTCAAAGAGGGCCGGTGAGGCACCGGGCCGAGGGCGGTCGGCGAGGATTGGCTGGCGTGTGTCGGCGATGATCTTGGTCACCGGTGCGGCCGGCAAGACGGGTCGGGCGGTCATTCAGGCGCTGGCAAGCAGGCGTGAGCCTATCCGGGCGCTGATCCACCGCCCGGACCAGGCGCCTTCCCTGCAGGCGCTGGGCGTCCAGGAGACACAGGTCGGGGACCTGCTCGACCAGACTGCCGTGCAGCGCGCGGTGGACGGGGTGCGGGCGATCTACCACATGGCGCCCAATGTCAGCCCGGACGAGATTCCCATGGGCCAGAGCGTCATCTCCGCTGCACAATCCGTAGACGTCGAGCGCCTGGTGTTCCACTCGGTGCTGCACCCGCACATCGAGGCTATGCCGCACCACTGGAAGAAAGCGCGTGTCGAGGAGTTGCTCTTCGCCTCCGGCTTGTCCTTCACCATCCTGCAGCCGACTGCCTACATGCAAAATGTCGTCGCGGCCTGGGATCAGATCACGAAGCAAGGCCGGTATCCGGTGCCGTACTCGCTCGAGACGCGCATGAGCCTGGTCGACCTGGAGGACGTGGCTGAGGCGGCGGCGCGGGTGCTCACCGAACCCGGGCACATTGGCGCCACGATCGAGTTGGTCGGTACGCCGGGCATGTCCCCCCGCGACATCGTGGAATTGCTGAGCGCCGAACTGGACCGGCCAGTGAGCGTCGAGGTGGTGCCTCTGGATGCGTGGGAACGCAGCGCCCGGGCCACCGGCCTGGGGGAGTATCAGGTATCAGCGCTATCCAAGATGTTCGTTTACTATGAAGAACACGGTCTTACCGGCAACCCACAGGCCTTGACGAATGTCCTCGGGAGGCAGCCCACGTCGTTCCCGGCATTCGTACGGCGGGTCATCCAGGAAAACACGTTGTGATCAATGAGTTAGCCAACTATCTGCAACGACTGGATGACCTGCGCGAGCAGACCTCGGGCCTGGTTGCCGCCTCAACCGCAGAAGCCTTGAACTGGCGTCCCCTGCCGGGCACCGGGGACCACGCCACCAATTCCCTGGCGGCACTGGCTGCTCACAGCGCAGGCGCCGAGCATTTCTGGATCGCGGAAGTGGTCGGCGGTCGCCCGGCGACACGCGACCGGGAGGCGGAGTTTGCCACGCTGGCGGCCTCCCCGGCGGAGATCATCCAGCTGCTGGAGAATACGGCGCTGGAGACCCGAGAGGTCTTCCTGAGGCTGAGGGACACCGATCTAGGGGAGACGCGTGAGACCGCAGGCCACACGGTCCCTGTGCGTTGGTGCCTCTTGCATGTGATCGACCACACTTCCCTTCACCTGGGGCACATGCAGGTCACCTTCCAGTTGTGGGCAGGCGGCCGGAGCATACCATCGCCGCTCTGGTTTGAGCGTCTGCCTCACGATCCTGAGAACGTGCAGAGATCCACTCACGGCACGACCGTGAGCCCAGGAGATGAGCGTTAATGAAGCCAGCGCCCTTCGACTACTACGCACCCGCAACGCTAGAGCAAGCCCTGGCTCACCTGGCCGAGCATGGCGATGAGGCCAAGGTCCTGGCCGGCGGGCAAAGCCTGGTCCCGATGATGAATTTCCGGGTGGTCCAGCCCTCGGTCCTGGTGGACCTGAACCCCATCCCGGACCTGGCGTTCATCCATCCCGACGAGAATGGCGGTCTGCGCCTCGGAGCCCTGACCCGCCACCATCAGGTAGAGGTGGATCCTCTGGTTGCGGAACGGATGCCCCTGCTTCACGAAGCCATGCCCAAGATTGGCTATCCTCAAATCCGCAGCCGCGGGACCTTGGGCGGCAGCCTGTCCCATGCGGATCCATCGGCTGAACTCGTAGCCGTGAGCGTTGCCCTGAACGGGCGCTTCCGGCTGCGCGGCCCCAAGGGCGAGCGCTGGGTCCCGGCGCAGGACTTCTTCATCGGGTTGTTTACCACGGTCCTGCAGCCCGATGAGCTGCTGATCGAGGTGGCCTTGCCGCCCCTGCCGGCGCGAACCGGAGGGTCGGTGATGGAGGTCGCCCGCCGGCGTCACGATTTTGCTCTGGTCGGGGTGGCGGCGGTCGTAACCCTGGACGGAAAGGGCATGATCCGGCAGGCCCGGATGGTATTCCTGAGCGCCGGCGACCGCCCGATGCAGGCCCATCGTGCGGCGGAGGTGCTGGCGGGGCAGGCACCCACGCCGAAAGCCATTCAGGCTGCGGCAGAAATCGCCGCCTCCGACGACATCGATCCCAGCAGCGACATTCACGCCACAGCGGAGTTTCGCCGCTACCTGGCGAAGGTTCTGGCTCGGCGCGCCCTGGATCAGGCATGCCGGCGAGCCGCGGAGAAAGAATAGGATGGCAACCACGGAGCCAACCATGCACAAACACTTCGATCTAGCCGTGACGGTCAACGGCACACGCTATGAACAGGCGGTCGAGCCGCGCACGCTGCTCAGTGATTTCCTGCGGCACGATCTCGGCCTGACCGGTACGCATGTGGCCTGCGAGCACGGCGTGTGCGGGGCCTGCACCGTCCTCCTCGACGAGGAGCCCATCCGCTCCTGTCTGGTCTTCGCCGTTCAGGCGCACGGGCACAGCGTCACCACGGTCGAAGGTCTGGGCGCCATCGACCAGCTGCACCCGGTTCAGGAGGCCTTCCGGCAGGCACACGGCGTGCAGTGTGGATTCTGCACGCCGGGGATCCTGACCACGCTGGTGGCCTTCCTGGGCGAGAATCCCGACCCAAGCGAGGAAGAGATCCGCGAAGCGCTTTCCGGCAACCTGTGCCGCTGCACCGGCTACCAGCACATCGTCGACGCCGTGCGGCTGGCCGCCCAAGCTATGAAGACCGCACCCGTGCAGCCCGCCCGTTGATGGAGGCACCTTCCATCCGTGGCGGGGTGACCCCAGGAGCAGATCCGTGACCAAGACACTCATCGGACAGCGCGTGCTGCGAAACGAGGATCCCCGCTTGCTGACCGGGCAAGCCCAGTTCGTGGACGATGTGGAGATCCCCGGTCTGCTCCACGCCGCCTTCTTGCGCAGCGACTACGCCCACGCCCGCCTGCTGGGCATCGATGTAAGCGCCGCCCGCCAACGACCGGGCGTGGTCGCCGTCTTCACGGCGGAAGATATGGGCGACGATTGGCAGCCGGGCCCGCCTCTGGTTTCTCCCCCGCCCACCGCCAAGGATGTCCTGTTCCATTCGCGCCGCCAGGTTCCGCTGGTCAAGGACAAAGTCCGCCATGCGGGGGAGGCGATCGCCGTGGTCATCGCCGAGAGCCGCTACATTGCCGAGGATGCGGTCGAGGACATCGTTGTGGACCTGGAGCCGCTCGAGGCAGTGGTTGACCTGGAAATGGCCCTGCAGCCGGGCAGTCCCCTGGTGCACGACGATCTGGAATCGAATCTGGCCGCCCACCTCTTCCAGAAGAAGGGCGACTATGACGCCGCGCGTCAGCGGGCCGACCTGGTCCTCAAGCGCCGGATCATCATCGACCGCGGGGCGGCGGCCGCCATGGAGAACCGCGGCATCGTCGCCGACTGGGACGAGAAGAGCCAGCACCTGACCCTCTGGGATACGACCCAGGCCCCGATTCCGATTCGCAACGGAACGGCGGCCAGGTTGGGGCTGTCGGAGAACCAGGTACGGGTGATCGCCCCCTTCATTGGAGGCGGCTTCGGCCCGAAGATGATGATGTTCTATCCGGAGGAGCTGGTGATCCCCTGGGCGGCGAAGAAGCTGAAGCGCCCGATCAAGTGGATCGAGGACCGGCGGGAGAACTTCTATGCCACCACCCAGGAACGCGGGCAGGTCCACGACGCCGAGATTGCCCTGAGCCGGGACGGGCGCATCCTGGGCCTCAAGGACATCTTCCTGCACGATACCGGCGCCTACGACCCCTACGGCCTGACCATCCCTCTCAATACGCAGTGCCATGCGATGGGGGGCTATGACATCAAGAACTTCACCACCGAAGTCAGCGTGGTCTTCACCAACAAGACCCTGGTCACCCCCGTTCGGGGAGCCGGACGCCCTCAGGGGATCTTCCTGATCGAACGGCTGCTGGATGCCGCCGCCAGGGAGCTGGGCATCGATCCGGTGGAAATTCGCCGGCGCAACCTCATCCCTCCGGATGCCTTTCCCTACGAGCACGGGATCATCGACCAGGCCTTTTCACCGCTCATCCTGGATAGCGGGAACTACTGGCCCGTGATGCAGAAGGCTCTGGAGATGATCGGCTACGAGGAGTTCGTTCGTGAGGAGCAGCCCCGCCTGCGCAACGAAGGGAGATCTGTAGGCATCGGTATCGTCCCCTTCATTGAGTCGACGGGCGTGGGGCCCTACGAAGGCGCCCGCGTGACCGTCGAAGCCAGCGGCAAGGTCTTCGTCGCCACGGGGGTCGGCACCCAGGGGCAGGGCCACTTCACGGTCTTCGCCCAGGTTGTGGCCGAGCAGCTCGGGGTGGCGGTGAGCGATGTGCGCATTGTGTCCGGCGACACTGCCGAGTTCCACTGGGGAACCGGCACCTTCGCCAGCCGCGGGGCAGTTGTCGCCGGCAATGCCATCCACGCCGCCGCCTCAATTGTGCGGCGCAAGGTGCTGGAACTGGCCAGCAAGCAGCTGGACACACCCGAGGACGAGCTCGAGCTTGAAGGGGGCAGGGTCCGGGTGGCGGATATCCCCAACAAGTCCATCAGCCTGGCCGAACTGGCCGCGCTGGCTAACCCCCTGCGAGGCGCCGTCGAGCCGGGCACCGAACCCGGCCTGGAGGCTACGGCCTACTTCGGCCCGCGCTACGGGGCCACAGCCTTCGGCGCCCATGCCATGATCCTCGAAATCGATCCGGAAACCATGCTGATCGAGATCAAGCGTTACGTCACGGTCGAGGATTGCGGCACGGTGCTCAACCCCCTGATCCTGGAGGGCCAGATTCACGGGGGCGTATCCCTGGGTATCGGCAACGCCTACTACGAGAAGCTGCACTTCGACGAGTACGGACAGCTGTTGAACGCCTCCTTTGCGGACTACCTGATCCCGTCGGCGACGGAGGTTCCGCGCATCGAGGTTGGCCATGTGGAAACCCGCTCCCCTCTGAACGAACTGGGCACCAAGGGAGTCGGGGAGGCGGGGACGATCCCTGTGCCCGCCCTCTTCGCTCAAGCCGTCGAAAATGCGCTGGCTGATCGGGAACTGGAGATCCTGGAGAGTCCCCTCAGCCCGAATCGCCTGTATGAGCTGTGGGGCCGGAAGGAGGCTCGATGAGAATTGAAGGTGCGTACACCTTTGACGGTCCACGCGATCTCCTATGGGAGCTGGTGCGGGACCCTGAAGTCTTGGCCGCGTGCCTTCCGGGCACGCAGAGTCTGCGTCAGGTAGGTGAGCACGAGTACGAGGGAGAGATCGGCGTCCGCGTCGGCCCCATTTCGGGAGCCTTCGCAGGCCAGCTGTCGGTCACGAACGAAGTGCCGCCCGCCAGCTGCACCCTGACCGTGGAAGGCAAGGGAAAGGTCGGCTTTCTCAAGGGCGTCGGGAATATCGACATGACAGATCAAGGCCAGGAAAAGACCCTGATGCAATACACCGGTGAAGTGCAGATTGGCGGGAAGGTCGCCAGCGTGGGCCAACGCCTGTTTGATTCGGTGAGCCGGAGCATGATCGAACAAGCCCTGGGCAAGCTGAATGAAACCTTGAAGGCGCGCAAGGACGCGCGCTAGCGTCCGCAGCCGGCATGCGAGACTGCGTCAAGCCGCCGCGCTTTGCGATTGGCAGATTTGGCCTTATGACTGTAATATCGAAGGCACGGCATTCGGCCATGCGGTTGGCCGGAGCCAGGCTGCAACCCGGACCGATCCCGGTCATAGCCCCCCAGAACGCCAAGGGACGAGACCAGCGAAGGGAGGTCAGCGGCCCGTCGACACCCAACGATGTTCCCCCATTCGTCCCCATTCTCAGATGATCGCGAGGGAGGAAGAGTGATGAAG
>Ga0209254_10004013_pt1 | contig 13454 bp, 11 predicted proteins | sample FrelakmetDIP11DI_FD_187148 | JGI IMG/M metagenome (GOLD analysis project Ga0209254, IMG submission 187148) | Freshwater lake sediment microbial communities from the University of Notre Dame, USA, for methane emissions studies - DIP11 DI (SPAdes)... | ecosystem: Environmental > Aquatic >...
AGCCGGGTCAGCTTGACGCCAAACGGCAGCAGCTGCTGGCGCAGGTAAGCCGCGGTGTAATCGCCTTCCAGGCTGGGGTTGGTGGCCAGAATGATCTCCCGCACGCCGCCGGAGCGCACCCGCTCGACCAGCGGCCCGATTTTGAGCTGCTCCGGGCCGATGCCCTCGATCGGCGAGAGCGCCCCATGCAGCACGTGGTAGCGGCCCGGGTAAGCCGCGGTGCGTTCCAGTGCCAGCACATCCAGCGGCTCCTCCACCACACAGATCAGGCTGCTATCCCGGGTGGAATTGTCGCAAATCTCGCACTCCAGCCGCCCGGCGTCGGTGATATTGAAACATACCTGGCATAAGGTCGTGCCGGATTTCAGGGTAGAGAGCGCCTCAGACAGGTCGAGCGCCAGGTCTTCCGGGGCGCGCAGCAAGTAGAAGGTCAGGCGCGAGGCCGTCTTGGGACCCACCCCCGGCAGGCGCGAGAAGGCGTTGATCAAATTCTGGATCGGTTCGGGTAACAACATCTCGGTGCTGGATAAATAATATTAGAAGGGCAGACCCAGGCCGCCGGTCAGCGGGGCCATGCGGTCTGCGGCCAGCTGGCGCGAAGCGTCCAGGGCGTTATTGACCGCCGTCAGCACCAGGTCTTGCAGCATCTCTACATCGGCGTCCTGCAAGATTTGCGGATCGAGCTGGATGCCGCGGCAATGCTGGTCGCCGGTCATAGTGACCTTTACGACGCCGCCGCCGGCTGAGGCCGTCACAACCTCATCGGCCAGTTGCTCCTGCATCTGCTGGATCTGTTCCTGTAATTTCTGCAGCGACCCCATCATGCTCATCGGGTTCTGCATCTTCGGGCTCTTAAAACCTTTCGCCATGCTATACCTCCAAAAGTGGGCGAACAAGCCTGTTCGCCTTGCAAAGATTAGTTCATATCGACCAGTTCGCCGCCTAGATCGCGCAGGGCGGTGCCGACCATCCCGTCATCTTCCACGCCGGGGGGGACGGCGCTGCGCCGGGCGGTATCCACGTAACATTTGACCTCCAACGGGCGCTGAAAGACCTGGTCCAGCGCGCGCTGGGCTACATCCCGGTTTTCGGGTTTCTCCATTTTTTCTTTCAGTACCTCGCTGGCGAAACCCAGCAAGACGGTCTCGCCGCGCATATAACGCGACTTGGACGAATTCATAAGTCCGTATGTATTCGGACTGGTCTGGCGCACCAGGTTTATTACTTGCGGCCAGACAGTCGCCAGGTTTTGGCTGGCCTGCTGGTCGGCATTGGACGACTCGGCTTGCTCGGCGGCAGGCGGAGTTGAGGCGTCTGCCGGTGCGGGTGTAGCCGCCGGTCCGGCGGCCGGCTGAGAGCCAGCCTCAGCCGGGCGATTTGGGGTGCTCTTCTTGGCTGTTGCCAGTCCAGGCGTTTGGGCAGATCCGGGCGGCGAGCCTTGCGGGGCAGAAACTGAGCCGGTCTCCGGTGCCCCCAACGCTTCGATAAAAGCCATCTCCAGCGGCAAAGAGGGCTGCCAGGAGCCGCGCGTGTCGACTGCCGCGCTGTTGAAAGCCCGGATGATGCGCAATAGCTCGGATGCAGTAAAAGATTGGGCGTGGCGCGCCATCTGCGAGCGCATCTCAGCGGTCGCTTCGACCTGGCTGGCGCCGCCCATGCGGATCAACAGCAGGTCGCGCAGGTAATCCACCACCTGCCGGGCGAACTGGCGCGGGTCGCTGCCGGAGTCCAGGGCAGCCTGGATGCGCTCCAGACCGGCGTCTGCCTTGCGCTCGATCAGAGCTTCGACCAGCTCGAGCACCGCGCTGCTGGCGGCAGTACCCAGCACATCCTGCACCAGCTCGAGCGTGATCGGCTTGTCGGTCGAGGCCAGTTGGTCGAGCAGGGATATCGCATCGCGCATGGCGCCGGTGGACTGGCGGGCGATCAGGGTCAGCGCGTCATCCTTGACTTTGATCTTTTCGCTTTTCGCCATCTCTTTCAGGCAGGCGACGATATCCGTCACCGGGATGCGCCGGAACTCGTGGCGCTGGCAGCGCGAGAGCACCGTAGCAGGGATTTTGTGGACTTCGGTGGTCGCCAGAACGAAGATGGCGTGGGCAGGCGGTTCCTCCAGCGTCTTCAGCAGGGCGTTGAAAGCCGCCGAAGAGAGCATGTGGACTTCATCGATGATGTAAACCTTGAAACGGCCCTGGTTGGGCGAGAAGTTGATCTTATCGCGCAGGTCGCGCACATCTTCGACGCTGGTGTTTGAGGCGGCGTCGATCTCGATCAGGTCCAGGAATCGTCCCTGGTTGACCGCCTGGCAGTAATCGCATTTGCCACACGGGCGCAGGGCGACATCTTCATCCAGGCAGTTGACCGCCTTGGCGAGCAGGCGGGCGGTGGTGGTCTTGCCCGTGCCGCGCGGGCCGGCAAACAGGTAAGCGTGCGCGGTCCGTTCGGCAACCAGCGCGTTGCGCAGGGTCTGCACTACGTGCTGCTGGCCGATCACCGCATCCCAGGTTTGCGGGCGCCATTTGCGGTACAGGGCTTGAGACATAACCAGAGTGTATCAAAGAGCAGGGCTGTGGTCAATGCTCTGGATGAATGCAGATGTGTTCGATTTCCTGTTCCAGGTTCAGTTTGCGCATCTGGAAGCGTTCGGCGGGGGTCTGCAAGTTATAGTCGAAGATACGTTGGTTGATCCGCGCGATTTGTTCGCTAAAAACCCTCAAAGCGCGCTGGAAGCCGGCCTCCAGCTCAGTGGTGGTCTGCCGGGGTTTATCATCCGGCGGTTGGTGTACCCCGGCAGACCGCCATTCCCAGGCTTGTTGAAGTGGCCGGCGGGCGGCATCGATTTCGCCCTTGATCTCCTGGCGCAGCTCGAGCCAGGGCAAAGAAAAGCCGTTTTCCTTCAACAGATGGTATGCCAGCTGCCAATCGGGGTCGGCATGGGGGTTATCGTCCAGGCGCAGGGGTTTACCCTTGCCGGGCAGGTCGCTGAACTTTCCCTCCTGGATGGCGCGCTGGATCAGGTCTTCGATATTCGGCATTGCCCGGCTAGGGGACGATATAAGTTGCCCGAATGTTCCCCTGGGGGTCTTTTAATGTGATCGTGACGCCGGTTTTCCAGACTGGTGCGCTCAAGCCCCAATACAGGTCTACCACGGTATTGGCGCCGGTGGCGGTATGGACGTTGACTGCGCCGCCTTTGTATAGCATCAGTTGGGGAAACTGTGGAAAGATAAAGATATTGCCCTGGCCGTCTTCCAGGCGCCAGCCGACCAGCGAAAGCTCGCCTGCGCCCTGGTGCTTGAGCAACACGTGCTCCGACTCCAGGTCGCCCGCGCCGACCACACTATCGATCGCCACACTGCCACGCGGCGTGACCGGGATGCGCAATACCTCACCCTCGCCGAGCGGCTGAGAACGGGTGAAGCCGTTGACGGCAATCAGCTCATCAACACTGAGGTTGTATTTCTCTGCCAGGCTTTCGAAGGTATCCCCGGGCTTGATCTGGTAGACGATAAACTCCTCTGTCGGGGTGGGGCGTGCGATTTGAGAGCCTTGGGCAGCCGGTTGCACCACTGTGGTGGGCGCTGAAGCCAGACCACTGAGCGCTTTGGGCAGCAGGTTGCGCGGCATCGGCCCGCTGAATTGGTCCCAGACGAAGAGCACAGCCAGTGTGGTGCAGGCGGAGACCAGGATATTCAAAACAAGATAAAAGAGTAGACGCTTCCAGGATTTCATAGGCGTAAATCTAACTTTTCTGTTGAATAGACCCAAGCTAAAAAAACCAGCTTAGGTGAAGTCAAGCGCCTGTTTATTTTCGCTAAAAATGATAGCACAGAATTCAGATTGACGGGTCTCCAATTTGCACATACAATGCATGCATGCCATTTCTCATTGACGGGCATAACTTGATCCCAAAGATCCCCGGCCTGAACCTGCAGGCGCTGGACGATGAAGAGCAATTGATCAAACTGTTGCAAGAATATTGCCGCCGGCAGAGAAAACAGGTCGAGGTATTCTTTGACAACGCTCCGCCAGGTGGTGTGCGGGCACGCAATTTCGGGCTGGTGATTGCCCGGTTTGTGCGCCAGGGCTCCACAGCCGACCAGGCCATCCGCGAGCGGCTAATCCGGTTAGGCCGGTTGGCGCGCAACTGGACGGTGGTCAGCTCCGACCTGGCAGTTCAGAGTGCGGCGCGTGCTGCCCAGGCGCGACCAATGCCATCCGAAGCCTTCGCCAGGATGCTGGTCAGCGCGCTCGATGCGCAGGTGGTCGACCAGGGCGAGAATATTGAAGCCGGAGTAGACAAGGACGAATTGGATGACTGGCTAGAGCTATTCGGTGGTCAAGACACAGCTGGGGAGAAATAACCTGAATTATCCGCCGCTGAGCGAAGCGACGTGCAGTGGCTGGCTGCCGCATGATTCGACCGGGCGGACTAATCTGGATAGAATTCATCCTGTATTCTTATGTTCTTCTAATGCAATTTTGACCAAAATAGTGTATATTAAATATTGCTGACACCTGCCCTCCCTGTTTACTGGTATACACAGGTGTCAGTCACCGGTTTGCGCTATCAGCACGTCCCCCGTGTTGTGCTTCCGGTGGCCCTCCTTAGATTGCCGGGCGTGCCCCCCCCACGTCCGGCGATCCTTTTTAATTGCCGGCAGCCGCTTCAACACCAGCAGGGTCAGATCGTCTGAAGGCACGCCGTCTGCGACGAATGCGACCACTTGCTGGTCAATGGCATCCAGCATCTGCTGGGCGGTCAGGCTGGCAGGACCGTCAGGGATGGTCGTGGATTGGCAGGCATCGCCTATGGCCTGGCGTAAACGCTGATCTCCAAAATCGTGACCTTCTGGCGAAAAGGCATCCGTGACCCCATCGGTATACAGGATCAGGAAATCGCCCTTGCCGATCTTGCAGGTGCGTTCTTCAAACGGATTGTCTTCGAGGACGCCCAACGCCATGCCCGTGCGTTGGATATCTTCGAGCTGGCAGCCTTTGCAGCGCAGCCACAAGGGCGGATTGTGCCCGGCGTTGGCAATCGTCAGCTCGCCCGTTTTCAAATCCAGGACAGCATAGGCCAACGTGACGAACATGCCACCGGTGGCGTCCGGCACAATGAGATTATTGACTCGCCGCAGCACAGCCGCCGGCGAAGCGAGATCGCGGACTGTGGCGCGCACCAGCGTGCGCACCAGGGTCATGAACAGCGCAGCCGGCATACCCTTATCGGCGACATCGGCGATCACCAGACCGAAACGTCCATCGGGGAGCTCGAAGAAATCGTAAAAATCACCACCCACCTGGCGCGCTGGTCGCCAGTTAACCTGCATATCCCAGCCCGGCAATTTGGGCAGGCTGTGCGGCAGGAAGGCGCGCTGGATCTCACGGGCGAGCTGCATCTCACGCTCCAGGCGCTCGCGCTCAACCATCTCTCTTTGGAGCAGGTCGTTTTGGATCGCCAGGGCGGCCTGTTGTGAGATTCCGGTGATGATCTCTAATCGTTTGCTGCGCAGTCGCCGGTTCGCGTTGCCACTGCTGGATGGTTCGCCAGGCACCGGTTCCGGCTCTTCGACCAGAAAAATTCCCAGCACTTTGCCTTTCATCGCCAGCGGGAAGGCGATCAACAGGCTGGCAGCCTCTTCCAGGTATTCATCCACGCGCTCCAGATCGGGCGCTTCCAGGCGGGTCCACGCGCCGATGACATCCTCATCGGATTCGCCGTATTGCAGCGGGCAGGCTACCAGGCTGTCTGCCAACAATGCAGCATCCAACAGCGGGAATTCACCATAGGCAAATATTTGCCCGGCATAGGTTTGCCCGTCAAATGATTGCCCGGCATAGGTTTGCCCTCCGGCAGTCCGGGCGATGCCATAGGCCTGTGACATGTGGAAGGAATGCTGCTGCTCATCCCACAAGTAGATGATGGCGCGATTGACGCCGACCAGGATAGGCGTAATGCGGACGATAGAGCCCAGCGCTTCTTCTAGATCGTTCGAGCTGACCACCGCCTGGGCCACCTGGAGCAAGGCCACCGAGACGTAGGCTTCTTCTTTCTGGGCTTTCAGCAGGCGGATGTTATCGACCGCCCCCGCCGTCTGGTGGGCGATCCCTTGCAGGATCGCCAGCCGCTCATCGAAGAAGGCTTCGAGAGACTTGCCCATCTCCATGGTGGGCAGACCGGTGCTGTAATCTACCATGAAGACGCCCAGGACTTCACCGCGTGCCAGCAACGGCACCAACACGGGCAGCCTCACCTCTTTACTGTTCTCTTTGGTTTGTGCGGTGGATAGGATGCTCAAAAGCCGGTTGTCCGCCTGACCTTCATGCAGGATGACCGGCGAGCGGTCTTCCATCAACCTGTCCAGGGCAGTCACGTCGCCGGGAGCGAAGCGCCAGCGCTCAAATTCAGTCTGTTGGTCCGGGCTCAAGCCAGAGGCAGCCGCTGGCACGAAAGTGCCATCCTCGTCCAGGATATAGATCAGGCAGGCTCTCACGCCTGTCAGCATGGGTGTGATGCGGATGACTGTATCGAGCAACTCGGTCAGATTTGTGACCGACTGGGTGGCTTCGGCGACTTGCAACAGCACAGTGGAAACCCAGGCTTGTTCATGGGCATCTTCATAAAGCCGGGCATTTTCTAAGGCTACCGAGGCGTAACTGGCAAACGCGGCGGTCATGGTTTGGGACTCGCTGCCATAGCGACCAGCAGTGCGGTGAGCCAGGGTCAGCACGCCCAACAACCGCTCGCCGACGCGCAATGGCGCGGCAATTGCAGAATAATTGGGTGGGAAGCCAAGCGCAGCGCCCAAGGGATCGAAAGACGAGCCAGGTGAGCGTGTCACCGGGAGATCCGAGCGCAGCGCCTCATTCAACCATACACAGGCCTGCGCCAGCTTCTGCTCATCCGGAGTGTCCAGGTTGTATTCCAGTACTTCCTCGGGCAGCAATCCGATCTCCAGCTCTAGGTCGAATGTCCCGGCGCCGCGTACGGCTGCCAAATGCAGGTCGGGAAGCTCGCTGGAGTCCTCGTCGCTGGACGATTCGCTCAATAACCAGATGGCGGCAACGTCCAGGGGCAGGGTATGCTCCAACTCGGTCAGGACCGCCTCCAGTACCTGGTCTAAATCCAGGTCAGCCGAAAGCAGCCCGGCTACCTCACGCAGGCTGTCGGCGACCCGCCGCCGCCAGGTCTCGGAGCGGTAGAGATTGGCATTGCGCATGGCGATAGCGATGTGCTCGGCCAACGCGGTAAATAAAAAGCGCTCTTCTTCCCCGAAAGCATTCAACTTGTCGCTCTGCACATCCAGCACGCCCAACACCTGCCCGCCAAAGATAAGCGGCACGCTCAGCTCAGAGAGTGTCTCATCTGGGGGCAGTATCGAGGGCCGGAAGCGCGGCTCATGGCGGACATCGTTTGCCAGGACAGTCTCGCCATTGCGCGCCACCCAGGGGATGATGCCCTGTGGATCGTCCAGTTCGTAAAAATAGTCCTCTTTGTGGATAACTTGGCTGCGCGGGCCACTGCCGGCTTCATAAAAAATCTTGCCCCGGCCCGGATGTACGGTGAAGAGGTGGATGTAAGGGTAATCGAAGCGTTTATGGATCAGTTCGACCACCTCGTTCAGCAGCTTATCCTGGTCCAGGATGGAGGTGATGGCGCTGCTCACTTCGTAGACTGCTTCGAGCTGGGAGGCGTGGTGGCGAAGCGCCTTGTAAAGTTGGGCGTCTTCGATCGCCATGGCGATATTGCCAGCCAGGGAGCGCAGTACCATCATGTCTGACTCGTCGAAATCATCCAGCTGGTCGCTTTGCACATCCAGAACACCCAGCAAACGGTCCTGGACGGTCAGGGGCAGCGTCGCCTCTGAGCGGGTCTCTGGCAGCAGGTCATAATACTTGTAAAGGCTTTCCTGCCGTACATCCCGGGCCAGGAATTCCTGCCCGGTCTGCGCCACATGCCCGATAATCCCCTGCCCCAGATGGATCGCCAAAGCCAGGGAACGCCCGCCCAGGTCCGGATCAGATAGTGAGCCGGGTCCAGCACTGGCGCGGAAATGTAAAACATCCTGCCCGGTTGGCAGAGTGAAAATGGCAACAAAATAGAAGTCGAAGGTTTGCAGGATCAGGCGGGTAACCTGGCGGGCAATTTCATCCAGGTCGCGCAGTTCAGCGATCTGTAAGCTCACCTGGTGTACCAGGGAAAGCTGTTCGCGCCGCCAGCGTTCGTTCGCCATGCGCAGGCTGGATTGTAAGGCCAGCGCCGATTGGGTGGCCAGGCCTTCCAATAAGCGGATTTCAGAAATGGTGAAAGCAGTCCCTGCGCTGCGATCCGCCTGTAAGACCCCCAAAAGTGCGGTGGTTTGGCCGGCACGGTCTTGCACCAGCAAGGGGGCTGCCAACAGGTGGGCTTTTTTAGCGGCAGTCTTTAATACCCCACTTTTTTGTGCGCCAATTTGTTCGGAAATGTCAAAAAAAGCGGTGCTGTTGCTGCGGGGAGCGCCGCATACCTGGAGAGTCTCCAGGCAGAAACGCATGAGGGGTGTGGGCGGGCTGGCGGATTCACCGTTAACCGGGCGACCCTGCACCTTCCCGATAAAACTGTCCAGCACTTGCTCAGATAGCCACAAATCCACCTGTCCCCCCACCAACCGGGTAGCAGTTTGAATGACCAACTCGCATTGAGAGGAGAACGTTTCGGACGCAGACGCTCCATCAGTTACTGCGTCCTGGGCTAAACATAGCAAGTCTTCGCCCAGGCCCAGCACCTCGCGCAATGCTGTCTGCGATGACTCGTGTTCGGCCGGCTGCCCGGTTCTCAATTTAAATCTCCTTGCGTTTTTGCATCCGTAAAATGTTACAGCGTTTGTCCGTCTCGGGATCCCGCATAAAACTAAACTCTACCTCATCCATCAGCTGGCGGATGAAATAAAGTCCCAGGCCCCCTATATCACGCTCCTCTAACTCAGCCGCCAGGTCTGGATCGTGGATGGCCGTCGGGTCGAATGGGACGCCACAGTCCCGTAACGTGACGGTCAGACCCGAATCGGCAATCTGGCATTTGCATTCGATCTTTTCCAGGCATTCTCCGCCGTAGGCGTGCTCGATGATATTACTAAATCCTTCATCCACAGCTAACTGCACGGCGTAAATGGCAGCGGCGTCCAGACCGCATTTTTGAGCTGCATCCCCGACGAACTCTCGGACATGGTCCAGGTTCTCGAACTGGGCCGGATATACCATGATCTCCTGCGTTTCAGATGAAATATCAGGAGCCGCATTGGAAGCCGAATCCGGCAAGGTTTTAGGCGTTTTTTTTGATCTGGATTGCGATTGGGTGCTGCGCGAAACAGAATCATTCATGCAATACGTTCAACCAAGGCAAACATAGAGGCTGAAGGATGCAATACCTCCAGCCTCCGGACTCTGGAGTACATTGCAGCTGGCTAGATGGAGCCGACTGCGTCCAGGACAGTATCGTAGAACTTAAAGAGCGGTATGAAGCCTGCCAACTCCAGAGCATCATGGATGCGTTTTGGAACTGCAGCCAGGACTATCTCACCCCGGTTGTAACGATGGCACGTCTTTTGTGTGCTAATCAAAATCCGTAAACCGGCGCTGGACATGAAATCGACCTCACTCAGGTCCAGGATAATCTTGTGTCGACCTGCTCCAGTAATATCGTCCAGGGCTTTAGCTAATTGAGGCGCGGTCGCGCTGTCGATCCGTCCCTGTGCTTTTACTAGATCACAATGTTTATACTGGGTGTGTGTGGTTTCCATTGGCAAACCTCCGCAATCTGGTTAATTGAAGGACGCATTCTGTTGGTTAGGCACGAGCTTAGATGAAACAACAAGATTCTAATCAAGCCCAAGAATTATAACATGAGAATTCCATTAAGTAATTGTGCTTGGATAGAAGCGCTTGTACGCTAACTATCGGGGTAAAATGGGGTTACATTGATTGGATGACCTTTGCTGCAGGAGAAGTCCATGAAAAGCCAATCCAGATACCGCTGGTTTGTTGTTGCTGTCTTCTTCGTTTTCATGCTCCTTCACCAATGCGATAAATTGTTGATCGGTCCGCTGACCACACCGATCATGAAAGAGTTTGGGCTCAACCATGCCCAGATGGGTTTCATCACCACTGGTGCATTAATCGTTGGGGCGGTCTTTTATCCGTTGTGGGGTTATTTATATGACCGCTACGCCCGCGCCAAGCTGCTGGCGTTGGCGTCGTTTCTCTGGGGGGCGACTACCTGGATCAGCGCAATCGCGCCCACCTATCCCACCTTCATGCTGACACGCGCCTCGACCGGTATTGATGATTCCAGCTACCCTGGCCTGTATAGTCTGATCGCCGATTATTTTATGCCCCAGGTACGCGGAAAGATCTACGGGCTGCTGGAGCTGACCATGCCGCTCGGTTACCTCTTGGGCATGATCCTGGGGCTGTTTCTGGGCGGCGTAGTCGGCTGGCGCGGGGTATTTTACATCACCGGTGCGCTAGGGGTGCTGCTGGCTGTGGTAATCTTTTTCGGTGTACGCGAGCCGCCGCGCGGGCAGAGCGAGCCAGAGATGGCCGGTCTGGAGCACGTTGGTACCTATCGTTTTAGCTGGGCGACTGCGCGTGACCTGCTCAAAAAACCCACCCTGCTGGTGTTGTTTACCCAGGGTTTCTTCGGGGTCTTCCCCTGGAATGTGATCGCCTACTGGTTCTTCAACTATCTGGAGGCCGAGCGAGACTATGACCAGAACGCCGTCTTCACGACTATGGTGATAGCAGTGCTGATCCTGGCTGCCGGTTATCCGGTGGGCGGCGCCTTAGGCGATTACTTCTTCAAGCGCACGCCGCGCGGCCGGGCGCTGGTGGCGATGGTCGGCGTACTGACTGGAGCGGTTCTGTTGACCTTGACGCTCAGTGTGCCGAACGAAGACCAGGGGCTGTTCATGGTGATGTTGGGGCTGACGGCGCTGTTTATCCCCTTTGCAGCCTCGAACGTGATCGCTACAGTTTACGATATCACCTTGCCGGAGGTGCGCAGCTCGGCGCTGTCTTTTCAATCCCTGGTCGAGTCATCCGGCGCAGCGCTGGCGCCTGTTATGGCCGGGCTAATCGCAGACCAGACTTCGCTAAAAAGTGCTTTCCTGCTTATTTGCGTTTCTGCCTGGATCGTGTGCGGGGTATGTTTTGCTTTGGTGGCCTGGCTGGTGCCTCAAGATATTCGTGTGTTGCGCCAGCAGATGGCTGAACGAGCCGCGCACGAGCGAGCTGTAACCGGCTAAGCCGGCGAGTCTCTGGAGAGCAGCTCTTTCAAGCGTGGATGATCGGCATAGTAGCCGCGATAAGCAGGGGGTAACAGAGCCGCGATACGGCACATAATTTCGTCGGTGTATTGCTCTAATACAGCCTCACGATTTTGCACCGGCACAGGCGGCAGGGTGAAAGGTTCGCCAGCATAGGCCGTCACCTGGGTGCGTCGCAAGTGTTTCAGGTTTCGAAAGAATTTCGCATCCTCGCATCCCACTAAGGCAGCGGGTATGATCGGCGCGCCAGCTTTAGCGGCCAGGTAGCTGGCCCCGGGCCAGGCTTTCTGCAAGGTAGCGTTGGGGCTGCGTGTGCCTTCTGGCGCCAACACCAACACCCCCCCTTTTTTTAGGCGGCTAAGCGCCTGGCGTAGCGGAGCAAAATCGGCATTGAAACGGTCGATCCAGATGGCGTCGAGTTGTTTGACGAACCAGCGCGCCAGCGGTATCTCACGATATTTTTCCGCCACCAGCATAATGATATCTTTCCGGTCGGTGAATTGATAGATCAGGATCGCATCCAGCCGTCCGATATGGTTGGAGGCGATCACATAGCCCTCTGGCTGCTGGTTTGCATACTCAGCGCCGTTTACTTCGATTCGAGCGACCAGGGCAATGAAAAGATTAATTAAAAATCGCGCGATTCTCTGGCCCATGTCAACAATGGCTCTCTCTTGTACCGCATATAGCCAGACTCTATTATAACGGCAGGATCTCCAACTCTGAGACAATCAGAGTTGTTACAGCAGGCTTTAATTCCTTGATGAACCCCTTCCGGGCCTCTTCGTCCAGTCCGGGGTTGACGTCCAGCAAGAGGCTGTCCATAATCTTTAACAATTCTTCTTGGAAAGTAGGGCTTTCTACTTCCTTCTGAGGGATGGTCCTTCCAGCGTAGACCTGCCGTAGAGGGTTCAACCATTTACGAATATAGTGCACCGCCTCATTGGCATTGTCCAGAGAGATGTGCAATATCGGGCTTTGGTGAGCGGCCTTAATGGATACAATGTGAACATCTTCGGTGTTCTGCCCGCGGCACAGCAAGCAGACTTGCTGTAAATCCACAATGGCTTGCAAGAACTTGCTCAAAACCGTCTCCATGAAATAGGGGGTAAAGATCTGCAGGTAAACCGTGTCAACGGTCTTGGTGCGCCGTGCATCGAAGTTCACTTCCCATTTCCGAGTGCTTTCGGGTAAGTAAATAACTAGCTGCAGCTGCCCCAGCAAGATAATATCACCGTTATGTAGCTCGTAAGATTTGCCATAAGCCAGCCGCTGGTAGTTTAGCCATGTGCCATTGGAGCTGGCCAGGTCTTCGAGCTCATAAATCCCTTCCAAATAGGTGATGCGGGCATGTGAGCGCGAGACCCCCAGATCGGCAGCCTCGTATTGGGTCAGGTCCACCGAAGACGCAGTCGGGACCTGGGCAAAACGACCCAGGTAGACAGCTTCGCTGTTTTCTATGATTAGCGGGTCGGGGCTGTCCATAACAAATAATGCAAAGGTGTTTTCCGGCAGTTTCGGCAAGGAGCGTTTGCTTGGCGGTTCTAAACCCGTATGGGTGACCCTTAAACCTGCTGTGACCGTTGTGGGAGCCATCTTTTCTTTCGTTCTCTCAGCTGGTTTGCCGGGAACGATCGGTGTGCCGCAGACACTGCACACTTTTGCATCCGCGGCAATCTTATGGTGGCAAGCAAGACAGAAAATTTCATCACTCATCTGGACAGATCCCGTTCGCTGTGAAATATAATCCTTAAACAGTTAGAGACCTCAAAAGAAGCCATCCAGGGGAGTTCGGGCAGATTTTCTACCCTACCCTTAGAGCTTCTGAAGGGTCATAGTATTGAATCAGTCAATTGTAATTCGATTATAATGAATATCGCACCCAAAAAACCCAACAATTTGGAAAGGTGACCTTAAAGTTTTCATTGGAAAGCTTGCGCCGGTGCATCTGGTCTTGCCATTCTCGGGATGGTTCAGGAAAGACCATTTAACCAGTATAACATCCTTAGAAAGAGCTTGACCTAAGAATTCTGTAGGTTTGAAATGATTGTTGCCATTCCGCCTTCTGTTTGCTGTTGTCTCATTACCCTTCCATCTATGGTCACTTGGAGATATGATTTGAGCATTATTCATCTTGAGAAAGGACTT
>Ga0209254_10004014_pt1 | contig 13454 bp, 6 predicted proteins | sample FrelakmetDIP11DI_FD_187148 | JGI IMG/M metagenome (GOLD analysis project Ga0209254, IMG submission 187148) | Freshwater lake sediment microbial communities from the University of Notre Dame, USA, for methane emissions studies - DIP11 DI (SPAdes)... | ecosystem: Environmental > Aquatic >...
CAAAACAAAGGAGATCCTTTGAATTCTGAACAATCAAGAATTTAATTAACTTTACATCCTTAAAAAAATCAGGACAGGATTTATGAAACCAGAAATATCAGGAATATCAAAAATATCAGCTGATCAGTCTGTTATATGTATCCTCGGAAAGGATGAGATACCCGATTGGCTGAACTTTACCCCGACTGAGAGAGAATTTGCATTAAAAAAGGTTATTGCAGGTGAGGAATATGTAATAGTCAATTCATACTATAAACAGACATACATAATACGAATAAAAGAATCTTCTGATGAGTTCAGGAAAAAGGAAGAGCTGCGAAAGAGTGCTTTTAACATCCGGAAACTTGTCAGATCAAATAATCACTCTGAACTGGTAATCGCCTCATATCAGGCTTTTGATGGAGCTATGGCAGCTTTTACAGAGGGCCTGGTGCTCAGCTTTTATTCTTTCGGTAAATACAAAACCAGAAAAGAGATCTGGGAGAAAAATAATTACCCGGCAAAACTCCTGCTATTAGACGGTCCCGGTGATGCTGAACTTAAATGGCTTATTGATCTTACTGATTCCGTTTATATTATCCGTGATCTTATAAATGAGCCCGTTAACCATCTGAATGCCCCTTTATTGGGAGAAGAGATCAAAAAATTAGGAAACAGTGCGGGATTCAGGGTTGAGGTCATGAATAAAGGAAAGATTGAAGCCCTGAAGATGGGCGGATTACTTGCTGTCAATAAAGGAAGCATCGATCCTCCTGTGTTCTGTGTTCTTGAATGGAAACCTGAAAATCCTGTTAACGAAAATCCGGTGGTTCTGGTTGGGAAGGGAGTTGTATATGATACCGGCGGGCTGAATATCAAGACCGGGAATTATATGGAAAATATGAAAGCTGATATGGCTGGAGCAGCTGCTGTTGCAGGGGTTCTTTATACAGTGGCGAAAACAGGTGTAAAGGTTCATGTGATCGGACTGATTCCTGCCACTGATAATCGCCCGGGTGGTAATGCCTTTACTCAGGGGGATATTATCACAATGTACAACAAGATGAGTGTTGAAGTCGGAAATACTGACGCAGAGGGGAGGCTTATACTTGCTGACGCAATAAGCTACGCGTCAAAATTTAAACCCCAGCTTATCATTGATATTGCAACGCTTACAGGCTCCGCTGCCATGACTTTTGGTAATCAGGCTATTGCCGTGATGGGTAATGCCGATCCGAAATATTTCAAGCTGCTCCGTGAGTGCGGCAATGAAGTATATGAAAGAACAGCCGAACTTCCATTCTGGGACGAGTATGGGGAAATGATAAAATCTGACATTGCTGACCTTAAGAATATTGGCGGGAGGGAAGCAGGTGCCATAACTGCCGGTAAATTTCTTGAAAATTTCGCGGAATATCCACTTATTCATATGGATATTGCAGGTTCCGGTTCTTTAAAAAAGGATGATTTTTACAGGCTTAAAGATGGACCTGGTGCAGGTGTCAGGCTCCTGTCTACTTTTCTTAAGAGGTTTGCAGAAATTCTAATGACTTAGTAAAGAATTCATTATGGAGAAAAAATCAATAATTGTTGGTATCTCACAGGGCGACATTAATGGTATTGGATATGAGGTGATTATAAAAGCTTTGATGGAGAGTACTATTAATGATATTTGTGTCCCTGTTGTCTATGGCTCACCAAAGGTTGCAGCCTATCATCGTAAAGCATTGAATATTAATAATTTCAGTTTTAATAACATCAGATCGGCAGAGGAAGCAAATCATAAAAAGGCAAACCTTATTAACTGCCTTGACGACAATATCAGGGTTGAGCTTGGAAGGTCCACCTCACAGGGTGGGGAAGCTGCCTTTATTTCACTTGAACGGGCAGTGGATGACCTTAAAAACGGAAAGATAGATGTGCTTGTTACAGCGCCGATCGATAAAAAGAATATTCAGTCGGACAACTTTAAGTTTAACGGGCACACGGAATATCTTAAGTCGCAGGCAGGTACGGAAGATGTTCTTATGTTTATGATTAGCGAGAGCCTAAGGATCGGTATTGCTACCGGCCATGTACCGCTTGGCAGGGTATCTGAAATGATTACCACCGAGCTCCTTCTCAGAAAGATCAGATTGATTAACAATTCTCTTATACTTGATTTTGGCATACGGAAACCACGGATTGCTTTACTTGGTCTTAATCCCCATGCAGGCGATAATTCATTGCTGGGAAATGAAGAGGCTGAAGTTATTACACCTGCAATTCAGCAGGCCATAAAGGAGAATATACTTGTTTTCGGACCATTCCCGGCTGACGGATTTTTTGGTGCTGGGTCATTTACCAAATTTGATGGTATACTGGCAATGTATCACGATCAGGGGTTGATACCGTTTAAAGCCTTATCATTTGATTCAGGTGTGAATTTTACTGCAGGTCTTCCATTTATAAGAACCTCTCCGGTTCATGGAACTGCATTTCAGATAGCCGGCAAAGGAGAAGCCTCTGAAAACTCATTCCGACAGGCAATATATCTGGCTTGCGATATATTCAGGAACAGGCAGATGTACTCCGAAATCACAAGGAATCCTCTTAAGCATCAGGATATCGAGATTCATACTGACCGCGTTGATGAGTTACCACCTGAAATAATAAGTTCAGAACAACAGTTATGATCGATTATATAAAAGGGAATCTTACAGAATTGACCCCGACATATGTCGTTGTTGAAAATAACGGAATCGGGTATCATTTAAACATTTCGCTTTCAACTTTTACAAGACTTGAGGGGAAAAAGGAGTGTAAGATTCTTGTGCATGAGATTATAAGGGAGGATAGCCACCAGCTTTTTGGTTTTGCAGACAGAGAAGAACGGGAAATCTTCAGGCTGCTGATATCAGTAACAGGTGTTGGTGCCGGCACAGCGAGGATGATGCTTTCTTCCCTTAGCCATGACGAAATTGAGAAAGCAATCCTCGGATCGGATGTTAATACTCTGAAGAGTATTAAAGGGATAGGTTTAAAGAGTGCACAGAGGATAATTGTTGACCTGAAAGATAAGCTTGGAAAACACTCCGGAACAGGCGAAATATTTGCAATTACAGACAATACAAAACGTGAAGAGGCGTTATCAGCATTAGTAATGCTTGGGTTTGGCAAAAGCGCTGTCTTCAAAGTTCTTGACAGGATAATCAGAGAGGATAAAAACCTCACTGTTGAGGATCTTATTAAGAAAGCCCTTAAGAGTCTGTAATTAAGAATATAAGTTGATTTGGGATCAGGGATATCATATAAAGATCTTCCGAATATTTTATATTTTATATTATTTGTATCTTTTGGCCTTGGGTCAAATGAAGCAAATGGTCAGGTAGCTTTACAGTCCCAGCCAGGTGATACAATCAGAAAATCTCCCCTTAAACTTCAGGATGTCTCAGGTAATCCGTATGAACCGGCACATAAAGCACCATTGTTTCTTTATAATCCTTCAAATATCAAGACTACAGTTGTCTACGATTCTGAAAAGGATGAATATGTAATTTTTCAGAAAGTAGGTGCTTTTGACTACCGGACACCTGTACACATGTCACCGGAAGAATTCCGGAAATACCAGTTCAATAAGGAAATGCGCGACTACTGGCAATCGCGTGTTGCGGGCGAAACATCAGGTTTTAAATCAAGCCTGATCCCGCAGATAGAAGTTGGTGGTGCCACATTCGATAAAATATTTGGAAGCAATGTTATAAACATTGTTCCGCAGGGAACAGCAGAACTGATCTTTGGTGTCAATATTTCCCGAACTCAAAATCCGACTCTTTCAGAAAAACTCCAGACCATCCCGACATTTGACTTTAAGGAGAAAATCCAGATGAATGTAACCGGTACAATTGGTGACAAGATGGAACTCGGGGTAAACTATAATACTGATGCAATGTTTGAGTTTGAGAATAAAATAAAACTTCAGTATTCAGGTAAAGAGGATGAAATAATTAAAAAAGTTGAGGCTGGTGATGTAACACTTCCTCTTCCCGGAACATTGATAACAGGTAGCTTCAGCCTTTTCGGACTGAAAACCGAGCTTCAGTTTGGCAAGCTTAATGTCACAACTGTCCTGTCGCAGCAAAAAGGCGAAACATCCACCATCGAAGTAAAAGGTGGCGCCCAGGTCAGTGAATTTGAAATATTTGCCGACGACTATGAGGCAAACCGTCACTTCTACCTTTCACACTATTTCAGGGATATCTATAACGAAGCCCTCAAAAACCTGCCGAACGTAAGTACAGGTCTTACTATTAACCGTATTGAGATATGGATCACGAATAAAACGAGCAGCTTTGATGAAACAAGAAATATTGCCGCTTTTGCCGATCTGGCTGAAAACAGCAACCATATTTACAATGACATACCCGAATTCCAGGCACCACCCGGGGCAGTGCGATATCCCGATAATGCAGCTAACCAGCTTTACGATGAGCTCTTAACTAATTATAGCATAATAAGGGATGTGGACCAGGTAGCAAATGCCTTTAGCTCACTTTATCCTGATTTTCAGATCGGCAGGGACTTTGAGAAAATCGAGAATGCAAGGAAACTTAACGACAGGGAATATACACTGAACAGCCAGCTTGGTTATATCTCCCTGAATACAGCCTTAAATACCGATGAAGTTCTTGCCGTGGCATTTGAATACACTCTTAACGGAACCAATTATAAAGTCGGAGAGTTCTCATCAGATGGTGTTTCTGCACCTCAGACACTGATCCTGAAACTACTTAAGGGGACAACACTGAGCCCAAAATATCCGACATGGAACCTGATGATGAAAAACATTTATTCGCTCGGTTCCGGCAGACTTGAAAGCAATGATTTTCAATTGAATATTCTTTATGAAGATGATAAAACAGGAAATTCAATAAACTACCTGCCTGAAGGCAATACAGCAAATAAGGTTCTTCTACAGGTCCTTGGTCTGGATAATATAAATTCACAGCAGGACAGGATACCTGATGGTTATTTCGACTTTCTCGACGGTATCACAGTAATGGTAAACAGGGGTAAGATAGTCTTCCCTGTCACGGAACCTTTTGGTTCTTACCTCAGGGGACAGATAGGAAACGATCAGATAGCTGATAAATATGTATTTCAGGAACTTTATGACTCGACACAGACTGTTGCGAGGCAGATGGCCGAAAAGAACAAATTCAGGATGACAGGCCAGTATACATCTGAATCAGGATCAGAAATACGACTGAATGCAACAAATATCCCGGCAGGTTCAATAATTGTTACCGCAGGAGGGATAACGCTTTCTGAGAACACTGATTATACCGTCGACTATAATCTTGGGATTGTCACGATTATTAATTCTGCACTTATTGAATCACAAACTCCTATTCAGGTTTCACTTGAGAGCAACCAGTTCTTTGGATTTCAGACCAAGACACTCCTTGGTACACATCTCGACTACAGATTCTCAGATAATTTCAATATAGGTGGTACAATCCTGCATCTCAATGAAAGACCTTATACCCAGAAAGTCAATTTCGGGGAGGAACCGATCTCAAACACAATATGGGGGCTAAATTCATCTTACAGGGGAGAATCGCAGTTTTTAACAAAGCTGATTGATAAAATTCCTCTTCTCGAAACAAGCAGTCCTTCAAGCATCTCTTTTAACGGGGAATTTGCCAATCTGATCCCCGGCCATTCAAAGGCAATAACAAATGCGGGTAACTCCTATATTGATGATTTTGAATCAAGCGAAATACCGCTTGATCTCAAAGCTTTCAATGCCTGGTCAGTATCAAGTATTCCCCAGGGTCAGGATCTGCTGTTTCCTGAGGCAAAACTGAACAATAATCCGGCTGCTGGGAGCAACAGGGCAAAAATCTCCTGGTATGTAATTGACCCTTTGTTTCTTAGAAACGGTTCTTCCACCCCCCAGCATATAAAAAATGATCCCGGAACTCAGTCAAGCCACTTTGTAAGGGAGATATATGAGAACGAGATCTTTCCTAACAGGGAGAGCACAACAGGAATTCCGACAACTATCTCCGTTCTGAACGTGGCTCTCTATCCCGACGAGAAAGGACCTTATAATTTTGATTCCGAACCCGGGACTTATTCAGCAGGAATGAATCCTGCAGGAAATCTTAATAGTCCGGAATCGCGGTGGGGAGGCATCATGAGAGAGGTTCTTACAAGCGATTTTGAAAACGCCAACATACAGTATATCGAATTCTGGCTTATGGATCCATTCGTTGAAGATCCCGCTCATGAGGGCGGTGATCTCTATTTTAACCTTGGGAATGTTTCTGAGGATATACTGCGGGATTCACGTAAGAGTTTTGAAAACGGACTGCCAAGTTCGGCCGACGTCCAGAATGTTGATACAACTTCCTGGGGAAGAGTGCCTACAGTTCAGTCGGTTGTAAACGCATTTGACAACAGTACTGAATCAAGGACATACCAGGATGTCGGCCTGGATGGCCTGAGAGACGATGATGAAAAGTCGTTCTTTACCGATTATCTCCAAAAATCAGAGGCATTGACAGAGCCTGAAGCATATAATGAGATACTTAAGGACCCTTCAAATGATGATTTTCACTATTTCAGGGGATCTGATTATGATTTCGAGGAGCTTGGGATCCTTGACAGATACAAGAAGTATAACGGACCTGACGGAAATTCCCCGACTTCTGATATGTCGACGGAATCCTATCCGACTTCAGGTTCAACACTTCCCGATATGGAAGATATTAACCGCGACAATACATTGAGCGAAACTGAAAGCTACTACCAGTATAGGGTAAGCCTAAGACCGGAAGATCTGAAGGTCGGATCGAACTTCATCGTCGACGAGGTTGAACCTACAGTTAAGTTTGCCAATGGTATTGAATCGAAAGTTAAATGGTTTCAGTTTAAGATTCCAGTTACCGATTTTCAGAAGAAGGTTGGGATGATAAACGATTTCAAATCGGTGCGTTTTATGAGAATGTTCATGAAAAACTTTAAAAAGCCCGTGGTGATGCGTCTGGCAGAACTGAATCTTGTAAGGGCTGAATGGAGGAAATATAATATATCCATTATGGAGGGTGGAGAAAGAATAACAGTTCCTGAACCTACCGATGCTTCATTCGATATAAATTCTGTAAATATCGAAGATAATGCAGGCAAGAAACCTGTCAATTATGTGCTGCCGCCGGGATTTGACAGGGTTGTTGATCCGCAGAATCCCCAGCTCAGGCAGCTTAATGAACAATCTATGGTTCTCAGAGTGGAGAACCTTGCAGATGGTGATGCCCGCGCCGCATACAGGAATGTTAACCTTGATATCAGGCAATACCGCCGTCTGAGGATGGAAGTTCATGCTGAAGCTCTTATCGGGGAACCTTTATATGATAAGGAACTTACGGCTTTTGTAAGGTTGGGGTCCGATTACAGATCTAATTTTTATGAGTATGAAGTAACTTTAAAACTGACACCTCCCAGTGATAAATATGATAATAATTCTGAAGAGGACAGAGCCATAGTCTGGCCTGAAGAAAACAGTTTTAATATCGACCTGTCGATACTCCAGGATGCAAAAAAAGAGCGTAACAGCAGGATGCAGGATCCAGGATCATCCCTGAGCATTTCTGATGTCTTTGCATACATCAGCGGCAAAGATTCGAACAAGGTTTATGTTTGTGGTAATCCGAATCTCAGCAATATCAAGGTATTAATGATTGGTATCAGAAATCCGATAAAGTCCAGAAATCCGGCCACCGATACAGGTGAACCAAGGTCAGGGGCTATTTGGGTAAATGAACTCAGGCTGAACGATTTCAGGGAAGATGGTGGCTGGGCTGCAAATGCCCATCTCCAGGCAAGGCTTGCTGACCTTGGCACGGTAGATATTGTAGGACAGGCAAGCACTCCCGGCTGGGGATCAATCGATAAGAAGGTCAATGAGAGAAGCAAGGAAGAGGTACTGAAATATGATGTATCATCAAACCTGGAGCTTGGAAAATTTTTCCCTGAGGAAGCAGGGGTCCGCCTTCCGGTATATGTTGGATTTTCCGAGACCAGGATCAAACCTCAGTATAACCCTCTTGATCCGGATATCCTTCTTAAAGATGCGATTGATGAAGCTGAGGATCAGCAGGTAAAGGACTCAATAAAAACAATTTCGGAAGACTATTCAAGACGTAAAACCCTTTCAATAAACAACGCAGGGATCACTAAGCGGGGTGAAAAACCGCATGCCTGGGATCTGGCCAACTTCGGCGTAAACTTCACTTATAATGAAACATACAGGAGCAATACCAAAACGGAAATAGACCTCGAGAAGAACTACAGGGGAGGTTTATATTACTCGTATGAGGCTCAGCCTGCCAACATAACACCTTTTAAAAATGTAAAGTTCCTGAACTCTCCTGTCTTCAGGATAATAAAGGATTTTAACTTTTACCTTTTTCCAAAGAGCATCTCATTCAGGGCAGATATGGCCCGTTATTACAATGAAATAAAAACAAGAAACATTAATAATCCAAATCTTCTGATAACTCCGACCTACAAAAAAGATTTTGAATGGACAAGGATTTTCGATATGAAGTATGACCTTACCAGACAGCTTAAAATCGACTTTACTTCAACCAATATTGCCAGGATAGATGAACCGGAAGGTCCAGTTGACAAGCAACGATACAGTACTGAATATGAAATCTGGCGCGATTCGGTTCTGACTAATCTTAAGCATTTTGGAAGAACAACTTCATATAACCATTTTATAAATGTGAACTATAACATCCCAATCAATAAACTGCCCCTGCTGTCGTGGATCAGCGCCAATGCCAGACTCGGAGCCGACTATTCATGGCTGGCAGGGGCCCTTTATCCCGATACGATGATGATCAACCTTGGAAACTCGATCAAAAATCACTCGGAACTTTCATTCTCTTCAACTGCCAATCTTTCTTCTCTTTACAGCAAATCGAAATTCCTTAAGAACATTGAAAACAATACCCGGCCCGATGCTGTGCAAAGGATGAAAACTGAATTCAGGACTGTCACATTCAGTAAGGAGAATATCAATTTCAAGGTAAATATTCTGAGGAGCATTACTCATAATCTGAAAACAAAAGATGTAAAGGTTAAGATCTTAAAGAAAGACGGATCAGAACTTAAAGGCAAGCTTGAAATAGTGAGTGAGAACAGGATAAGTTTCACGGCCGATGAAACTGCGGAAGGAACACAGGTGTTGATAGAAGGGAAAATACCAAAAAAACGTAATCCTCTAATTATCACCGGTGAATATATTTTGCGCGCATTTATGGGCATAAGATCAGTAAGTATGACATATACATCGGCGACCGGACAATTCCTTCCAGGATTCCTGCCTGAAGCAAACTTCCTGGGAATGTCTAAATTCAATAATGTCAATGCCCCGGGTCTTCCTTTTGTTCTGGGTTACAGCAGCAGGAGCTTCTTTGACAAAGCGGTTAACAACAGGTGGCTTACTACTGATACTCTTATGAACACCCCTGCAATTTATAACAGCCGTTCTGATTTTTCCCTGCGAACCAATGTGGAACTGTTGACCGGGCTGAAGATTGATTTTAATTCCGACAGGCGATTTCTTGAAAACGAGATCTCTCATTATACTGCCGATATTAATGGAAACTTCCCCGACAGCACACGTAATAAGGTTATCACTGGTAACTTCTCAATGACGATAATTTCATGGGGGACATCTTTTGAGAAAATCTCAAAAAGCAATAATTATATCTCAAGCGCCTTTGAGGCTTTTAAGGATAATACTGTAATAATCTCTCAGAGGAGGGCTCAGGAGCGACAGGCAATAGATCCCGGCTATGATCCGGACATTGATCCTTCAACAGGTCTGCCAGCTGAAGGAGAGTATAAAAACGGGTATGGAAAAACTTCACCCGAAGTTCTTATTCCTGCATTCCTTGCAGCTTATACAAAGACCGATCCTGAAAAAGTCGACCTCTCCACCTTCCCCTCTGCATCAAAAATGAGACCGAACTGGAGATTAACATTTGATGGGCTCTCAAGACTTGACTTTATCAAGAAATATTTCCGTTCGGTCAGCATTACTCATCAGTACCGCAGTGTTTATCAGATCGGGAACTACATTACAAATCTCAAATACTTCATTGATGCAAATGGTGTTTCCAATACCCGGGATCTTCAGAATAATTTTGTTCAGCAATATGAGATAAATGTAGTTACTGTAAGTGAACAGTTCAGCCCTCTGATAAATATTGACATGAACTGGAAAAGTAACCTTACATCAAGATTTGAGTACCGGAAATCACGGACAGTATCACTTAACCTTACCGGGAATCAGGTTGCTGATAACCGTATAAATGAGATTGTTTTTGGTGCAGGTTACAGGTTCGACGATGTGCAGATAATACTTAAGACAGGCGGAGGGCAGAGAGTATTAAAGAGCGACCTGAATTTAAGACTGGACCTTTCAATCAGGGATAACAAAACCCTTACAAGGAAGGTTGTTGAGGATGTTAACCAGCCAGTTGCCGGGATAAAAGTCTTCATTATCGGTGCTACTGCCGATTACGTCTTAAGTGACAGATTTAACCTTCAGATTTTTGCGGACCATACAATGAATAATCCTTTTGTGGCCAACACTTTCCCGACATCAAACACAAACTTTGGATTCAGTCTTAAATTTTCTCTTGTTCCATAACTACATCCAGGACAGAATTACAATCATTTTCCATATTTTTGATTAATTTTCCTGATCATCAAATATCATTTCATTTGAATTACATCAGAATGTAGGAAATCCACATGCTATGCTAACACAAACATTTATAAACGTAATTTTATCAACATGTGAGTTCAGTTATACCATTTAAAATCAAAATTATATTATGATGAAAAAATCAAAACCGGTATTGAAATTCTGGCAAATCTGGAATATGAGTTTTGGATTTCTGGGAATTCAGTTTGGCTTTGCACTCCAGAATGCCAATGTCAGCAGAATTTTTGAAACACTGGGTGCCAGGGTGGAGAATATTCCAATCCTGTGGATCGCAGCACCTGTAACAGGTCTTATAATTCAGCCAATTATCGGACATATGAGCGACAATACCTGGAACAGGCTGGGTCGAAGGCGACCATACTTTCTGACCGGAGCAATACTGGCATCCATTGCACTTATTATTATGCCAAATTCACCTGTCTTATGGATAGCAGCCGGGATGCTTTGGATTATGGATGCTTCAATAAATGTATCGATGGAACCATTCAGGGCTTTTGTGGGCGATATGCTGCCATCGGAACAAAGAACTACAGGTTTTGCAACCCAGAGCTTTTTTATAGGTACAGGGGCAGTTATTGCATCACTTCTGCCATATGTGATGACTAACTGGTTTCATGTGCAGAATACAGCTCCTCCCGGTCAGATACCTCCATCAGTTAAGCTGTCATTCTATATAGGCGGTATAGTTTTCATTTCAGCAGTTCTCTGGACCATTATAAGAACCAGAGAGTATTCACCTGAAGAGCTGCAAGAATTTTCGGGCGATAATAAAAAATATGAGGAGGAAGACCTTGCGTTGGATGGATCACTTGGGACGAGGATTTTCATGAAGAGGAGCATTTACTGGATTGCTGCCGGAGTAATCGTCAGCATCATTATAAAATATTTTTCATTTGATGAAGAACTCTATATTCTGTCAGTTGGCATTGGCGGATTCGGCATAATACAATTCATTGCCGGGAGCCTGATTTCTGCAGGAAAGACCGGAACAGGGATTGTAGTTGTAATGAGAGACCTTTACAAGATGCCAAAAACAATGGGGCAGCTTGCAGTGGTACAGTTCTTTACATGGTTTGCTCTCTTCTCAATGTGGATATATACAACATCTGCTGTTACAAGTCATATATATGGTACAGAAGATCCGACAAGCGAACTTTATAATCAGGGTGCCAACTGGGTTGGAGTTCTCTTTGCAGTCTATAACGGATTCGCAGCATTAGTTGCATTTCTGCTTCCTGTGATTGCAAAACGTACAAACAGGAGGATAACACATGCCATAAGTCTTGTTGCAGGAGGATTGGGTCTTATCTCGATAATTCTGTTTAAGAATCCCCATCTGCTAATTTTATCTATGCTTGGTGTAGGTCTGGCCTGGGCAAGCATACTTGCAATGCCATATGCCATCCTGACCGGCTCGCTTCCGGCAAATAAAATGGGAACCTATATGGGGATATTTAATTTTTTTATTGTAATTCCCCAGATTCTGGCGGCAAGTATCCTGGGCTTCCTGGTCAAGAACCTTTTTGGGGGAGAAAGTATTTATGCTCTGGTAACAGGAGGAGTGTCAATGTTTATAGCTGCGATCCTTATAATTTTTGTTCAGGATGCAGATGATTTAAAGAAATAGTTATCTATGGGAATAAAGGCTTGTATTTTTGATCTCGACGGAGTAATAGTGGATACAGCAAAATATCATTTCCTGGCATGGAAAAAGCTTGCTGTAATGTTAAATATTGACTTTACCGAAAAGGATAATGAACGACTAAAAGGTGTTAGCAGAATGGCCTCACTCGACATAATTCTTGAAATCGGCAAGGTGGCTCCTGATGAAAAGCAAAAGGAAGAGTATGCTTTTCTTAAGAATAAGTGGTACCTCGATTATATTTGCAGGATGATGCCCGAAGAGATTCTGCCTGGCACTCTCGAGTTTATCTCGGAACTGAAAATTGCAGGGATTAAAACTGCTATAGGTTCGGCAAGTAAAAACACACCTTTAATTCTCGAGCGCCTTGGTATTGCAAAATTTTTTGATGCTGTAGCCGATGGAAATAGTGTTACCAGGGCAAAACCTGATCCGGAGGTCTTTCTGACTGCTTCAGGAATGTTGGGAGTGTTGCCTTCGGAGTGTGTCGTTTTTGAAGATGCCATTGCAGGTGTAGAAGCCGCACTGAATGCTGGAATGTTATGTATAGGAGTAGGATCGGCAGATATCCTGACCAACGCTCATACTGTCATTTCTGGTCTTGATAAGATGAACCTTAAGAAACTGCGGAAATTTGAAAAACCTGAGTGATATGAAAAGCTGTTATAAAAAGAATGAGTGGCTCATAATTGAGGAAGGTTTTCACCCGGAAAATGCCCGTGAATCCGAAAGCCTCTTTTCCATAGGAAACGGATATATGGGGCAAAGGGCAAATTTTGAAGAGAAGTATTCCGGCGATTCACTTCCGGGAAACTATATCGCCGGTATTTATTATCCCGATAAAACACGTGTGGGATGGTGGAAAAATGGATATCCGGAGTACTTTGCGAAAGTCCTGAATGCCCCCAAATGGATTGGAATCGATGTGTCGGTAAATAATAATCCGGTTGATCTCTGTTCTTCCAAAATCAACTCGTTTACAAGAACCCTCAATATGAAGGAGGGATATCTTGAAAGAGATTTCAAAATCAATGTATCAGGGAA
>Ga0209254_10004015_pt1 | contig 13454 bp, 12 predicted proteins | sample FrelakmetDIP11DI_FD_187148 | JGI IMG/M metagenome (GOLD analysis project Ga0209254, IMG submission 187148) | Freshwater lake sediment microbial communities from the University of Notre Dame, USA, for methane emissions studies - DIP11 DI (SPAdes)... | ecosystem: Environmental > Aquatic >...
GTTAAAAGTTTTTCCAAAGCTTTTACAGGATCTGCTGCCTTCAGGATCGTTCCCACTTCTTTTAGTTTATCGAACTGGCCCGATAAAAAGCGGAAAGCCGCAGGTCCGGTCAACGCTTCGATGCGCCGCACACCCGCTGCCACAGCGGATTCTGACTTGATGCTAAGCAGGCCGATCATGCCCGTATGCATAACATGGGTGCCACCGCAAAGTTCCACTGAATAATTAGGATCAATGACCACTACCCTTACCCTGTCGCCGTATTTCTCACCAAAAAGCGCCATGGCACCCATCGCCAGCGCTTCTTCCTTATTCATTTCTTTGATGACAACCGGGATATTCTCCCTGATCTTTTCATTCACCATCCATTCTACTTCGCGCAGTTGTTCTTCACTTACTTTTTCAAAATGAGAAAAATCAAAACGCAAATGACCTGCATTTACCAACGATCCCTTTTGCGCCACATGCTTACCCAACACTTTGCGCAGGGCAGCATGCAGCAGGTGGGTTGCCGTATGGTTGTACATGGTATAGAGCCGTTCCTCGGCGTTAACTTTCGCCTCTATAGGCAGCGAGAGATCCGCTGGTAAGGAAGGTGTGAAGTGGATGATCAGGTCATTCTCTTTTCGGGTATCCGTTACCGGTATAACCTCTCCGCTGAAATCAAGGGTGCCTGTATCACCAGCCTGGCCGCCACTTTCCGCGTAAAAAGGCGTTGTGGCCAATACCAGCTGGTATTGCTCTTTCCCTTTTGCCGTAACCTTACGGTACCTTGATACCCAGGTGCGGACCTTTAGGTCATCGTATCCCACAAAACCTTCGCCAAGGGCTTCATTAACCACAACCCAGTCTTCCGTATCCAGCGTAGTGGCCGCACGGCTCCTGGTTTTCTGTTGCAGCATTTCTTTTTCAAAACCCGGCTCATCCACCTTTCTGCCCTGTTCCTGTGCAATCAGCCTGGTGAGGTCTATTGGGAATCCAAAGGTATCATACAATTCAAAAGCAGCGGGACCTTCAATGATGCCGGTTGATGCAGATTGAGCGAGGATATCATCCATTTTTTTCAGTCCTTTATCAAGGGTCCGTAAAAAAGATTCTTCTTCTTCCTTTACCACTTTACTCACAAAGTCGAGCTGCTGTTGCAGTTCCGGAAAAACCTGGCTGAACTGTTCGGCCAGTTGGGGCAGTATCTGATGCAGCAGTGGCTGCTTATAATCCAGGTAGGTATAATAATATCTTACAGCCCTGCGCAGGATCCGCCTGATCACATAACCGGCGCCAGTATTGGAAGGAAGTTGTCCGTCGGCAATGGTGAATGCAATGGCCCTGATATGGTCGGCGAGTACACGAAAAGCCACATCAGTTTTTGAATCACTGCCGGTGTATTTTTTCCCGGTGATATTTTCCGTTTTTGCGATGGTGCCGGTGAACAGGTCTGTATCGTAATTCGATTGCTTATTCTGTAACACACGAACCAGGCGCTCCAATCCCATCCCCGTATCCACATGGCAGGCGGTAAGTGGCTCGAGGCTGCCGTCTTTCAGGCGGTTATACTGGATGAATACATTATTCCATATTTCAATTACCTGGGGATGATCTTTGTTAACCAGTAAATGCCCCGGAATGGCGGCACGCTCCTCATCACTCCGGCAATCCACATGGATCTCACTGCAGGGGCCGCATGGGCCGGTATCGCCCATTTCCCAGAAATTATCTTTTTTATTGCCGTAGACGATCTGATTTTCAGGCAGGTATTTTTTCCATTTGGCAAGTGCGATGGTTGATGGCGGAATTTTTTCCGAGGCATCGCCTTCAAACACGGTTGCGTATAACCTGTCCTGGGGGATTTTGTAAACATCGGTCAGCAGCTCCCAGCTCCATTCAATGGCTTCATTTTTAAAATAATCACCAAAGCTCCAGTTACCCAGCATTTCAAACATGGTATGGTGGTAAGTATCCACGCCCACTTCTTCTAGGTCATTGTGTTTTCCACTGACCCTGAGGCATTTCTGCGTATCAGCCACACGTTTATACGGCGCCGGTTTATTGCCCAGGAAATAGTCTTTAAACTGGTTCATGCCTGCATTGGTAAAGAGGAGGGTAGGGTCATTCTTTACAACAATCGGTGCAGAGGAAACGATCTGGTGCTCTTTTGAGGCAAAAAAATCGAGGAATTTCTGTCTTATTTCAGCTGATGTCATCACCATTGGTCATTTAAATTGGGTCAATTTTTGCTGCAAACGGCTATATTTGTCTGCCTTAGCGTAAAAGGTGTACAAAAGTACATCTTTTAGCTGTTTACTTTTGCCGCAAAACAGGTATCCGGCGTCCAGACATCGTATGAAAAAAGTCAAATACTATTATAATACCAATACCCTCAGGTATGAGAAACTGGTGGTCCCCCTGCGCGTAAAGCTCTTACGGATCCTTGGTTTTTTGGCTACGGCTATAGTAACCGGCCTGATCATCGTTGCCTTTGCCTTTCGCTTCCTTGACTCTCCCAAAGAAAAGCTCCTGCGCATGCAGTATGAGCGATCACAACAGGATTTTCTGTCCATTAACGGTAAGGTACGCGACCTTGAACAGCGGCTGAAGCAGCTGGAGAAAAGGGATAATGATGTTTACCGTACCATTTTTGAAGCGAACCCGGTTCCTGACAGTGCCCGCGCGAAACAGTTGGAAATGGAAAAAGAAATCCGGCTGGTTTCGGCAATGGATGAAAACGAACTGGCCTATTCTTTGTCAGCTACACTTACCAGCATCAGTAACCGCATAAGTTTCCAGGAGAGATCATACCGGGAAATTGAAGATATGATCAAGGATAAGGAAAAACTGCTGGCATCCACGCCGGCTATTCAGCCTGTAAGCAATAAAGACCTGAATCGTGTTGCTTCTGGTTTTGGTTACCGGATCGACCCCGTTTATAAAACCGTAAAATTCCATGCAGGCCTTGATTTTTCAGCGCCACAGGGTACCCCGATCTATGCCACGGCAGATGGCCGGGTAACCACAGCCGGCAATAAAAGTAATGGCTTCGGTAACCATGTGATCATCAACCATGGCTTTGGCTACGAAACGCTGTATGGGCATATGGTGAGGGTGAAAGTAAGAAACGGCCAGATCGTTAAACGGGGTGAAGTAATTGGCTGGGTGGGCAGTACAGGGAAGTCAACCGGCCCGCACCTGCATTATGAAGTACATAAGGGTGGCCGCAATATCGATCCGATCTATTTCTTCTATAACGACCTCACACCGGAACAGTACCAACAGATATTGAAACTGGCGGCATCGGGTAATCAATCATTTGATTAAAAGATATTGGATAATAAGATAAAGGGGATAAAAAGATAATAAGATAATAGAGAATTAGTTATTGGATCAAAGTGGGGAGTTTTTTAAAATGATTCAGGTTCTTAATAGTTTTAATAATGAGTGGGTGACTACTTTTAAAAAAGTCAGGAAGTTGATTTATTAAAACGAGATTCAGGAATTCTCAGAAATGATTGTTCCCGACCTAAAGGTATACTCCTGCTGCCATTCCGGGACTAAGGCTTTATTCAATTCCAGTGCAAAAAATATAACAGACAATCGCTTTTTATCATACATCCGGTTATATAAAAATTCTAGTATCCTTTTATCTTATTATCCCTTTACCTTTTTATCCTATTCTCTTTTTATCTTATTCACCCATTGTGCATAATTTCTAGCCTGATCTTTGTGGTATCCGCCTAAATTCGCTGCTATGTTAGCACAATTGGATCTTTTTAACTCCTTGCCTGAACAAGAACCGAAGACGTCGGAAAAAGAACCCGCTGCCGTAACGCGCAAACTCACGCCACCAACAGTGATACATGTTCAACAACCTCAGCCTGCGGAGCCGGTTGCCGAAGAGAAAAATTCTGAACAGGAAGTTAGCATAGATGAAGATTTTCCTGTTGAAGTTGACCCTGGAACAGAAAAAAAAGAAGTGCAGGTCAATGAAAAAGTGGCTGTTGCCAAAACTACCCGCGGCCGAAAATCCATTCGGGAAATGAGCCTCGAAACAGCCCGCATTGAAGTACCTGAAGATGACATTTTATATACCAAACAATATTATGGTATTGGGGAAGTAGCCGGCATGTTCCAGGTAAATGCATCCCTGCTGAGGTATTGGGAATCTGAGTTCGATATCCTGAAGCCCCGTAAAAATAAAAAAGGCGACCGTTTTTTCAGGCCGGATGATATCAAGAATCTCCAGCTGATTCATCACTTATTGCGCGAAAGAAAATATACCATTGAAGGCGCAAAAGATTTCCTGAAAAATTCTAAAAAATCGGCCAGGCAATTTGAAGCCATTGAAAGCCTGAAAAAAATCAAATCATTTTTACTGGAGATGAGGGCTGGTTTATCTGTTTCTGCTGAAGAATAATGCCGGCTAATACTTATTACTTACTTTCTTACCCGGATATCTTTACCGGCACCGGCTATCTCTATTCCCAGTTCTTCCATTAAACCAATCACTTTGAGGTTTACCGCTTGCTTCAGTTCATTAAACTCAGTAATGGCAATGGTCTCAGTGTAATATTCGCAAGTGACCAGGTAAGCATCTGCGATTATATCAGTAAATAAAACTGATTGCTGCGGGATATTTGATGCGATGAGGATCTTATGAATTCCTTCGAGAAGACCGTTAATTTGTGCGGCATTGGTCTTTAGATCCAGTTCCAGCCTGAGTTCTACCCTGCGTTGGGAGCGAAGACTTAGATTATCCACTACACTGTCTACCATTTGCTTATTGGGTACGGTCACATAGGTTTTTTCAAGTGTGCGGATTCTTGTACTCCTCAGACCAATTCGTTCAACCGTTCCCGTTATGTTATTTACCTTCAGCAGGTCACCGGCTGAAAAAGGCTTATCAAAAAATATGATAAAGGAAGCTATCAGGTTCTCGAGGCTTTCGCGAGCGGCAAGTGCAATGGCTGCACCCGCAAGGCTAAGGCCGGCCAGTATCTTGGTTATATCCTGGTTAAACGCAAAACGCAGCATCATCAGAAAACCAAGAATGATGAGAAGTACTTTCAGGAAATCCTTAAAGAAAACAACCAACTGGTTATCGCTGAGGTCTGGTGTAAGGTTTGCCTTGCGCTCCATTACCATGGCTATGTAATCGATTCCCCTGAGTAACATACGGAAAAAAGAAAGTATCAAAATAGCGGTACCGATTGTTTCAGCGATATTTTTGGTGTTGGTCTTGGTAAATTTATAGTACAGTAATTCCGGAAACTTAAGATTGACAAGAGCGATATAAGATATGAGCAGGAAAAGAAATTGCTCAAAAGGCCCCAGCACCAGGCTGGAGAAAGCGCTTTTGTCTATGTCGCGGCCAAACTGTTTGACCAGGAAGAAAAAAATCCGGGAAACATACCGGCCTACAAATTTTTTCAGCAGGTAAGCTACCAGTATCACTCCCGCTACAATTGCATAATCGCGTATGCTGTTGCTGAGAAAAATATGATCAAAAAATTCATTCATAGCCAGTATAATCGGTTTGCGAAATTATTTCTTTATGGTATCCCATATAATTACGGAGCCCGTTGAAGCAACTTAACCTGCAATGTATAAACGGATACCTGCCGGTTCCAGTACAAAAATGCCTTGCGGAGCCAGCATAATATTTTCTGCTTTTTGTAAAAATTCCGGCAGGATTGTTTCTTTGAGCAATAAGGTACCGGTTGTATACATCATCATCTTCCCGTCCTTCCGCCCTAATATGGTTGTTCCGATCACTTGTACATCGGTCCAGTTGAGCAGGTCAAGTTTTCCTTTTAGTGCGCCATAATAATCAAATACATACATACCTTTTAGGGGGTCATACATGTATACATACCCATTCTGGTCAAAAATGGATACCGGTATGGGGGCCTCGTCAAGGGCTAACCGAAGATCTGCTGTTTCACTGATCAGTCTTCCATCCTCACCTACTTTGCGCAGGCGGCTTTCCTGTTCGTCAAAAACCCAGATGTTATTATCATATGACTGTGCCACTGCCCTTACCTGCATGATATTCTGTTTGCGTAAGTCTATTTTATTGACCATATTCATCAGGCGGTCAAGAACAATGATTGTCCGGAAGTCTTTATAAAAAAGCAGTGTCTTGAGTGGATTGGTTACATCAATATTGGTAAGCTTACCATATTTACGCACATTATTAAAAACGCCCATTGAATCACCTTTGGGGCTGAATTTCTTAAGTTGGTTATTCTGTGTAATGGCATAGATATTACCGAGGTTATCAGCCGCAAAAGCGGTAAAGTCACCGTTCACAAACCGGCTCACCCGATAGTCTGGTCCGTTCTGTGCAAAAGAGACAGTTGAAATCAGAAAGGCTGCTAATATGCTAAATATTTTCAATCGGTGTAATATTTAAGTGATGTTTCCTTACCGTCAAATACTGCATAGGAATCGTACCGAATCCAATCCCCGAGATTGATATAGCGGCTTTTTTCTCCCAGTTTGAAATCTATAGGCAGGTGCCTGTGACCGAAAATGAAATAATCGTAATTCTCTTTTTGTAAAACTTCCTTGCAATAGATGATCAGCCATTCTTTGTCTTCACCCAGGAACATTTCTTCCTTTGAGCCAGTTGCTGCCCGGCTGCTTTTGCTGGAGTATTGTGCAATGCCCATGCCAATATATGGCGGGATAATACCAAATAATCCCTGGCAGAACCTGTTGCGAAAAATTTTACGGAGAAATTTATACCCATGATCCCCGGGGCCCAGACCATCGCCATGACCCACAAGAAATTTTTTATCGTTGAATGTAAATACCTGCGGTTCATAATAAACCGGGATATTCAATTCCGATTCAAAATATCCGTTCATCCACATATCATGGTTACCTACAAAAAAATGAACAGGAATACCTTTGTCGGTTATCTCTGCAAGTTTACCCAGCATTCTTACATAGCCTTTGGGAATGACTTTTTTGTACTCGTACCAAAAGTCAAACAGGTCGCCAACGATGAAAATGACAGCGGCATCTGCTAATGCATGATCAAGGAAGCGTATCACTTTTTTTTCCCTTTGCAGACTTGACAGCTTGTCGGGAACACCCAAGTGAAAATCGGATATGAAATAGACTTTTTTTCCCGCTGGGATTTGCATGAGCAAATATACGAAAACAGTCGGGAGTCGGGAGTCGAGAGTCGGGAGTCAAGAGTCAAGAGTCGGGAGTCAAGAGTCAACAGCCAAAAGTCATGAACATACTTTTTGTTAGTTGATAGCGAACTATAACGCCGATTTCAAACAAAGAGCAAAAGTCATTTGAAATGCTTTCGCTCTTTTAATATTTTCTATTAATAAGTAAATTTATTACAAATAAAATATTGCTGAATCAGACTCTTGACTTTCGACTCCCGACTCTTGACTCCCGACTCTTGACTCCCGACTCTTGACTCTTGACTCCGGACTCCCTCAGTCTTCCACCAAAAAACAATACACTTCCTTGGGGCCATGTACGCCAACAACTAATGTCTTTTCAATGTCTGCCGTGCGGCTGGGTCCTGTAGCAAATGTTACCAGGGAAGGAAGGTCGTTTGAATACTTTTTCTGTAAGCGTTGCAGGGCATCCTTTACATCGTAAACCAATTGGGAAGTGCGGGCAATGCAGATATGTACCGGTGCATATACGCTGGCTGTCCTTCCTTCAGGCATGGCGGCACTAAGAACCATACTGCCCGTGCGGGCTACAAGTGCTTCACAACCCGTAATGGACACATCGCAATCGGCCAGTGTTTTATCGGTGAACTGTATAAGCCCGGCTTTTTCAAACATGGCCATAACAGGCTGCTCCCTGCAATAAACCTCTTTCCATTTTCTTTCGGTGAGTAACAGGGATACCTGCTTAACAAGATCGGCTTCACTGGAACAATAAGCGAAACACCCCAGCAACCTGGTAAATTCCGATGCAAATAAAACAGAAAGGTCATCTTCGGGAGCAGGATACAGTGGTGCCGACATATCCTGCTGTGGAAATGGCAAAGGCACTGGCTGAGCCAGTGCCTTGCGGATCTTTCGTAATATATTTTCTTTTGATGTAGACGACTCCATTAATTAGCTGCTTCTATTGTGGTTGGATTCTCTTTAGCAAGTTCAGGCTTGATTTCAGGTTCATCATTTTTCAATGCCTGCTGATTCAACTCGTCAGAATCTGAAAATATTTTTTTCTCTTCAAAAGGTCTTTTGCCTAAAAGATCTTCCACATCTTGTTGGTGCAATACCTCCCTGTCGAGCAATGCAAGCGCCAGTTTCTCCACTTTATCACGCTTTTCAGTGAGCAGGTTTATCGTACGCACATATGCTTCATCAACCAGCTTTCTTACTTCATTATCAATCAGCTTTCCGGTTTCTTCACTATACGGTTTGGTGAAAACGTTTTCTGTATTAGGATCGTAGAAACTAACCTTTCCCACTTTTTCATTCATACCGTAAACGGTAACCATGGCATAAGAAAGTTTTGTCACCTGCTGCAGGTCGTTTTGTGCACCGGTGGAAATTTTACCGAAGAAAATATCTTCACTGGCTCTTCCTCCCAGTGTCATGCACATCTGATCCATCAATTGTTCCGTATCATACAGGTACTGTTCTTTAGGAGTGTACTGCGCATAGCCAAGTGCGGCTACACCACGAGGAACGATCGTAACTTTCAATAACGGGTATGCATGCTCCAGATACCAGCCGCAGACGGCGTGGCCGGCTTCGTGGTATGCAATGATCTTCTTTTCTTCAGGCGAGATGATCTTGTTTTTCTTTTCAAGTCCACCAATCACCCGGTCAATCGCATCCTGGAAATCATCCATCTCCACCTGCTGCTTGCCTTTCCTGGCAGCGATCAATGCCGCTTCATTACAAACATTGGCAATATCCGCACCTGCAAAACCCGGTGTTTGTTCAGCGAGTTTAAAAATATTCAGTTTATCGGATGTCTTGATCGGCTTCAGGTGTACCCTGAAGATATGTTCGCGCCCTTTCAGGTCAGGCTTATCAATACTGATCTGCCGGTCAAAACGGCCCGGACGCAGTAATGCTGAATCCAGTACATCCGGACGGTTTGTGGCCGCCAGGATGATGATTCCGCTGTCACCGCCGAAACCATCCATCTCCACGAGCAACTGGTTAAGGGTGTTTTCTCTTTCGTCGTTACTCACCATCATATTCTTACCCCGTGCACGACCTATCGCATCAATCTCATCAATGAAGATGATACAGGGTGCTTTTTCTCTTGCCTGCTTGAAGAGGTCACGAACACGGGATGCACCCACACCTACAAAAAGTTCAACGAAGTCTGAACCAGACATAGAAAAGAAAGGCACCTGTGCTTCACCGGCCATAGCTTTGGCGAGCAGGGTCTTACCCGTACCCGGAGGGCCAACCAGCAATGCACCTTTAGGGATTTTACCACCCAGTGCGGTATATTTTTTAGGGTTCTTCAGGAAATCGACAATTTCCATCACTTCCTGCTTGGCTTCGTCAAGGCCGGCTACATCGGCAAATGTGATATTGACCCTGGTACCCTTATCAAACAATTGTGCTTTTGATTTCCCGATATTGAAAATTCCACCGGGGCCACCGCCACCGCCTGGTCCGCCAACCTTACGCATCATCAGCACGAATAATAAACCGAACATCAGTAAGGGGAAAAGGAAATTGATGATTGGACCAAAGAATTCCGGATCATTGATCGGATCAACCGGAACAGGTGATACCTGCGGGTTGCTTTGGAAATATTTATCCAGAGATTCCTGGTAGTCTTCCACTTTCGAAACACGAAACGAAAAATGAGGGCCTTTTGAGTTATACACATAGGTCCATTTATCACCCAGTAATTCTTTGTAGATAGCCTGGTTAAGACTGTCTTTTTTTATGTAAACCCTTACAACGTCTTTGTTTTTTACCGGCTCAATTTTTTCCACGTGATTTTTAGCCAGCATTTCCTGCTTGAACTTCAGATCAGTGATATTGGCAGCATCAGGAGTAACACCCCTGAGTACCTGGTATCCTATCAGGAAAACGGCAACCAGTGCGTAGATCCAGTAAATACTGAAACGAGGGCCTTTTTTCGGATTATTCTCATCACCGTTACCTGATGGACGATTGAATCCCGGGAAACGTGATTGCTGTGAATCCTTCTTAAACTCTTCTTGTGACATATGGAAACTTCCTCTTCTTGTTTACTATGAAATGATTATTAACACCTAATTGTTTAGGATTTTTTCTTTTTAACAGGCTTTTTTACGGGTTCTTCATCTTTAAAGTCTTCTACCACCGCATCACTCCACATATCTTCCAGCTTATAGAACTTACGGGTTTCTGGTTGAAAAATATGAACGACCACGTTGATATAATCAACAATGATCCATTGCATGGCACTGTGACCTTCATGATGGTATGGATTCTCTCCGCAGTTTTCTTTTACCATTACTTCAATATAATCAGCAATGGCTTTTACTTGTGTCGTAGAGGTTGCTTCGCAAATCACAAAAAAATCTGCAACTGCTTCAGGGATCTTCCTGAGATCCATAGAAATTATGTTTTCCCCTTTTTTATCCTGGATAGCTTTGGTAATGACTTTCAAGATCTTACTGCTCCGGGTGAGACGGCTTACCTTTTTTTCTCGGGTAGCCAATACAGGTGTTGATGTCAAATGGCGTTGATTTTTGTTTTTCTATATTGAAAGTCGGTCGTTCTGTTAATGCTACTTTTCAAAAAACAGGATCCCTTGTTACAGGAGGCCACCATTATAGACTCCTGATCTTTATTATCTTGCTCAAAAATAAGGATTAATTCCCTTTCTTGTACCATGGCAAAGCCAGGCGAACCATTTATTGAACTCCTAAGCATAGACAGTACCAACATTTATGCCATGCAGCAGGTACATGCCCGTTTGGCAACTCCCGGCACCGCTTATTTTGCCCATGAACAATACCAGGGTAAGGGCCAGCGAAACAAACAGTGGCAGACGGAACAGGGACAAAACCTGATATTAAGCGTCGTAATCAGGCCCCCGCATCAGGACCCGGCCATAAATTTTCCGCTGAGTGCTGCCACCGCACTGGCTTGTTATGATTTTTTCAATCGCTATGCCGGTGACGAAACGGCCATCAAATGGCCAAACGACCTCTACTGGCGTGACAGAAAGGCAGGGGGTATCCTCATTGAAAATGCAATCCGGGGCGGGGTTTGGGAATATGCCGTTATTGGAATAGGGATCAATATCAATCAAACGAGTTTCGATCCGGCGCTAACTAATCCAGTTTCCCTGAAACAGATCACCGGAAAGAGCTATGATGCCATTGCCCTGTCAAAGGAACTTTGCAGTTGCCTGGGATCCAGGCTGGATCAGTTGGAAAAAGGGTCTTTCCTGCCTTTACTTGAAGAATATAACCAGGTTTTATTCGGGAAAAACCAGGATCGGCGCTTCAGGCGTGGCAGAGAGAATTTCCATGGACGGGTAAGATCAGTTACGGAAGGCGGAGAACTGGAGATCGAAAATGGTGATTTGCGGACTTTCCGTTTTGGCGAAATTGAATGGATAATAGACAGTTAATACAATAACTCAAAAGAAAAGAAGAAAAAATCACTCCATTTCTGCAGCCCTTGCTTCCTGTTCAAAGCGATTATGATAGTACCCTTTTCGCAAACTCTCCAAAGTGTACAGAATCATAAATTGGAAAAAACCATATTGCCTGAATTGCTCCACATGCTTTAGTTCGTGCCTGACCCAACGGCTGTTTGACCTGAACCTTTCCTCACTGGTATTATGCAGGTGAATGGTTGAACCCAGGGTAATTGCCACCTGGTCTACACCCAGTTTAACAGCAGCCATCCGGGCAAAAAAAGAGTTTTCGCGCACCCGAATTAACTTTTCTTCCATTACAGCAATCGTACAATCTGCATGCCAAAAGAATTATGGCAGTATAAATAGTAAAGTGTCTTGAATTTGTTAAGGATTTTAAATTGCAACAAGGCATGTTAACATCACCGGACAATTCTTGTTAACATTGCAGATGTTTCGGTTTTTCCATTTTTTACTGATCTGTACCATTTTATCTTTGCCATCTCTTTCCCAGGAGATTCAAAACAAGGATACTGCTGATATTAATGATGTCATTGGCCGAATACTCAAAAAAACACCCAAGCCTGAAGGCAAAAAATCCGGAATGGCATTATTACCTGCTATTGGCTATAATCCAAGTATGGGATTTATACTGGGAGCCAACGTCACTGCCAGTATGTATGCCGGTGACCCTGAAACCACCCGGCTTAGCACTGGCACAGCTACTGTTTTTTTTACCACTAAGGGCATCATCAATCTACAATTTCGGCATAACCTGTTTACCAGCGGAGATGATTGGATCTTCCAGGGGAATTTCCAGGCATCCAAAATGATTGTGATTGATTATGGCCTTGGAACCAGTGCACAGGGAAGAAGCAAAGAAGGTATTAGTGTAATGGGCTACCCTTTAGACAATCCCGGAACATCATACCCCATTAAGTTTGGTTTGTTCCGGTTGAATGAAAAAGTCTATCGCCAGGTCAACAAATCACTATTTATTGGTGGCGGGATCAACATAGATTATCATCGCAACATTTTAGATGAAAAACTACAGCTCGATTCGGGTATTTATACCCCGCATTATTTATACAGTCGCCAGAAAGGCATTAATCCTGATCATTATTTTGCCAATGGATTAATGTTCAATATCCAGTACAACACTAAAGAACATGGCAACAGGTCTTATGGCGGTATGTATGCCGACCTTGTTCTTCGTTCCAACCAGAAATTCCTGGGAAGCACTTTAAACGCCCTCCAACTGATAACAGAGTTCAGGAAATATTGGAGCCTTTCTGCCAGAAATCCGGAACATGTTCTGGCTTTCTGGCACCTGGGAACCTTCGCTTTATCGGGAGATGTTCCCTACCTCGATCTGCCGGGTACGGGAACAGACCTTTATAACAGGAGTGGAAGGGGTTACACCATTGGCCGTTTCAAGGGCCCTTCATATGCATACTTTGAAACAGAATACCGGTTCCCGATCAGCCGGAATAAATTATTCAGCGGCGTTGTTTTTGTAAACCTGCAAACCGCTTCGGATGGGGGAAAAATTGACCTGTTTGACCGCATGGAACCTGCTGCAGGCGGTGGTTTACGGGTTTTATTCAACAAAAAGAGCCGTACCAATATTTGCATTGATTACGCATTTGGCCGGTACGGTTCAAACGGATTATTCTTTGGGCTGAATGAAGTTTTCTGATCATATACCGGTCAGGCGTAAACGCTGTTAAGCCTCTTGCATGGCTTCCATGATCTCCGCAGCGTGTTGTTTCACTTTGGGCTTCTGAATTATTTTACGGATATATCCTTTTTCATCGATCACAAATGTGGTACGCAAAACGCCCATGTATTTCCTGCCA
>Ga0209254_10004016_pt1 | contig 13453 bp, 9 predicted proteins | sample FrelakmetDIP11DI_FD_187148 | JGI IMG/M metagenome (GOLD analysis project Ga0209254, IMG submission 187148) | Freshwater lake sediment microbial communities from the University of Notre Dame, USA, for methane emissions studies - DIP11 DI (SPAdes)... | ecosystem: Environmental > Aquatic >...
CCATTTACCGGATCATTCAGAAAAAAAGTAAAGTTCGAATAGAGCTCAAATAAATAGCGGGTATAAAGAAACTGGTTTTTCCATTTCAACCCATTGTTAAAATACGTGGTAAGTTCAGAGTTGAAATTATAACGGCTGGTTTTTCCGCCTTCCGTGTCATCTATGGCACCAAACCATCCAATAGATCCATCTTTTACAGAACGTATTGGAATCTGACCGCTGGCGTTCCATTTACTGGAAAATCCGGAAATAAGGGCAGTCAGATATGAAAAGGTACCAAGCTTACCATGGTATTTCAACATGCCATTTAATCGATTGAAATGCTGTGGTGAGTCAAAAAAGTTATCTGAATAAGAGGCCTCTCCCCCAAAATATAAACTTTGCGTTTTCTCAGCATTTTTCTTTGTGTTTAAAAGATTGATACCTGTTATCGCCCGGATTGTATTGAACTGACCCACTTCAAGTTTCGCAAAACTTTTATCCAGAAAATTCTTTGTTTGAAATTCCACAAAACCTGCCGTTGCCATATTGCCTTTTTCCGCATCATAGGGACCTTTGCTGAAATTCACTTTCTCAATGAGTTCCGGAATAACAAAATGCAGATCCGCATATCCCTGACCATGTGCATGGCTAACCATATTTACCGGCATGCCGTCCACACTGATATTAATATCCGTTCCATGATCGAGGTCAAATCCGCGGAGGAAAATCTGTTCTGCCTTCCCACCGCCAGCATGCTGGCCAATGAAAAGTCCAGGTACAATTCTTAATACTTCCTGAGAATTGAAAATCGGGTGCAATTGAATATCTAAATCACTAATTGTGTGAAAAACGCCTTTTTGGGAACCGGCATTTACCACTACTTCCTGAAGGGAACTTACTTTTGAAGTGAGCCTAACAGTTATTTCATTGTCAATTCCACTGACGACAATAGTTTTAGCCGCAAAACCTACGCAGGAAATAATTAGTTCCTTATCCCCGGCAGGTAATCCTGCCAAACTGATCAGTCCATTTTGATCGGAAATACGAATAAAATTGAATGATGAATTATATGCTGTAGCATTAGCCACGGGAATACCTGTTATATCATTTACAAGGAGTATAGACTTTTTGGAATCCTGTGAAAAAATATTACTAAATATAAGCAGTCCAATTAAAATAGATAAAATTCTATTCATATTTAATCAGCTTATCTTTAAATAAATATAAAACTAATAATAGATAATTTACATATAAATCGCTTTTTTGAGAGAATTAAATATTCATATTATTTTAAAGTTATTTATGTTTGATTAAGCTAATTTCGTCCAAAATCAATTTCTGATATTGGGAACTTTCAGGTGAATATTCATTGGTGATTAATTGATCAAACCGTAAAAAATATTACAGATGTTATTGAAGAAAAACCTTGGGCTGCATAGAATCTTCCTGATTACCTGGAAAACAAATATTGTATTATTAATTCTTACAACACTTGCTTTTATAATTGATCGTTATTTATTTCCAGATATTTTTGTCCCGCCCTCTGTTTCGGCACTGATGGGTACAGCACTTGCTTTTTTCATTGGTTTCAATAATAACCAGGCATATGGCCGGTGGTGGGAGGCAAGGATAGTCTGGGGAGGTCTTATCAATGAATCAAGAACCTTTTGCAGAAATCTGATAGCATATTTGAGACCAGGCAGCCTGGATGAGAAGAGCATAAATACAAACGAAATTACCCGGGCAATGGTTTATCGGCATATCGGTTTTTTATATTTATTTAAAGATTCCCTGAGGAAAATTAATACTGGGGACTATAAAAAATATTTATCAGAAGAAGATCTGAATAAAATTACGGGATTAACAAATGGATACAATGCTATTATGGATATACAGGCCAGGCAACTGGGAGATTTATATCAGCAGGGATTGATAGATGGATTTCAATTTACAGCCTTCCATACTACGTTAACGAATATCAATAATGATATGGGCAGGGCCGAGCGTATTAATAATACTGTATTCCCGCCTACGTATATCTATTTTACCGAGCTGTTTATATACCTGCTGGCTATTCTGATTACACTCACCACTGTCCAGACAATTGGACCATGGTCCATTTTCTTTGGCTGGGTCATCGGCTTTGTATATCATACCACACATATAAATGGGCTGAGTATAATGAATCCTTTTGAAATGTCGCCAGCCTCTATACCATTGAGTTCCATCACCCGGACCATCGAAATAAACTTAATGGAATCGCTGGGCATTCAAAAAGTTCCACCTCCGGAACCTGCCTATGAAAACGGAGAGTATATTTTATAATGTTATTAAATGGAAAACTTTTTTATTATAAATGTTTTCCTCTTTTCTTTTTAGAACTCCTTTTGGCATCTTGTATTTTTTTGATTTCCTGGATATCCGCCAGATCCTGGATCCTGCCAGTGGCTTGTTTATTCTTTACAAAATCATTCAATCCGATAAAATTGATCATGAAATCTTTTTCTAACGCTAGCAAATTCATATTTTGCACAGCGTCTTTAAATTCAATCCCATCAATCGTATTGAGTATATCAATTCGCAAAGGCGGATACCCGATCTGGCTGATATAACCGGGTTTTAAAAAATCCTCCTTTTTAAAACCCATCGTTGACAATCCGAAATCCTTTAATACCCTTAACATCCGGGCAGCGTTATTTTTAGAAATGTTGATCCAAATATCAAGATCTCCGGTATGGCGGGGTTTACCATGAAAAGCCAGCGCATAACCGCCCACAACCATATATTCCACCTCGTGCAGGTTGAGCAGCTTTACAAAATCCTCGAAATCCTTCGCAAGTGTCATGCCTTTAGTTTTCGTTTCACAATCTTTGTTTTATCTAGTCGTTTAGGCCTTTTCAAGGAATATGATATCAATTCAGTAACTGCTGATAACCTATCCAATGGCGATGTAGATAGCCAGAAATTCATATCCTTTTTTGCATCATCCGCTTCATGTAATAATACCTTCCGCACAACAGGAACAATACTTCTTTTAGCAGCGGGAGCAGGATCTGTTTTGGGTTTTAAAATAACAACCTTCCGCTCAACCCGTATTTGCTGATTATCGTATGCAATCTTTCCTTTACTTAAATAATTACTGAGCGTGTTATAGTTGTATTCATGATAACTCAGGCAAAAGTTTTTAAGGCTTGAAAATACTTCAAAAGGATTTTCAGGCTTGTTCTTCCAATGCACAAGAACAACCCGCTTTTTGGGGATCATGGATAATAAAGTGTTGATGAATAACAAATATAATACTAATATTTGTCATTTTTGTGTGACGACTTGATTTTTTTTACTTTTTGGCATCATGACAAAAAAGTAAAAAAATGACTGTCTCAAAGCATTTGCATTCATCAAACTTTTGCCTGCGCAGTGGTTTGTTTTCCCATGAGTATTAATTCTTAAGCTGCAAAAAAGGACTTTGAAATTGATGCTAACTGTTTATTATTCGCCACTTATATATAGCCGCGGATTAATGATTCACTTTCTTGTCTCTTATATCGAAAACAAGCGAGTGATGATATAATACAATCGCCTGATAGATTTTTGACCACTAGGGCCACAGAGAAATAATTGCTTTCTCTGCGGTTCTCAACTTTTCTCTGTGGCCCTAGTGGCCCAGGAAAACGCCTCGCCGTTATCAGCATATTCCGGCAATTTTATTTTTACAGATCATTTCCAGGTTATGCTTTACAGAATTTTCATTTCCGGTATATGTTATTCCCAACTGAAAATGAGTATGTTTCACCTGGACAAATGGTAAATACCGAAACGGACATACCGGTTATTAGATTCCATTTTAAACCAGTTCAAACATATTGGCAGGAAGTTGTAAACTGTTATTATATTACCGTGCATTTATTTATGAAAGAAAAAAGTTTACCGTTGTCACAAAAACCTTCCGAATTTAAAAAGACACTCAATGCCAAAATGCTTTGGGGATTGGGTGTGGGCTATGTTATTTCCGGGATGTACTTTGGCTGGAACCTTGGTCTTGAAAAAGGCGGAACACTTGGCCTCGCTATTGCAACGGCATTCACTATCCTGATGTATTTGGCATTTACATTCAGTTATACAGAACTGGCCTGCGCTATTCCCAAGGCAGGCGGCGCATTTGATTATGCCGGCAGGGCGCTTGGCCCGGACCTGGGTTTCCTGGCAGGCCTTGTGCAAAACATAGAATTTATTTTTGCACCGCCGGCGATCGCATATGCCATCGGTGCCTATTTCAATTTATTTTTTCCGAACCTGCCCATTTTGTACATCTCCATCTTCGTTTATATCGCTTTTACAGCACTCAATATTTCCGGCATCAGGGCAGCAGCCATTTTTGAATTGGTCATTACCATCCTGGCCGTGGGAGAAATTCTCTTATTTTCCGGTATTACCTTACCCCATTTGAAAATGAGCAACCTTTCCCAAAATGCATTCCCCAATCAATGGGAAGGGGTTTTCAAATCCATTCCATTTGCCATTTGGTTCTTTCTTGGAATCGAGGGAATCGCGAATGTAGCCGAAGAAACAATTACACCGCAGAAGACCATTTTGAAAGGGTTTGGCTCGGCGATTCTGACCTTGATCGTGCTCTGTGTCCTGGTATTTGTGAGCTCAGTTGGTGTTGCCGGCTGGGAAGCAATCGTCTACAAACCGGATGGTTCCTCCTCAGATTCACCCCTGCCCATGGCACTTGCCCACATTGTAGCGGGCAATAATTTTCTTTACCACTTGCTGATAACTGTCGGCCTGCTCGGGTTGGTTGCTTCTTTTCACGGTATTCTTCTTGCTGCCGGACGTGCCAGTTTTGAATTTGGCAGGGTTGGATCGGCGCCTGCTTTCATCGGTACCATTCATCCCCGTTTTAAAACTCCCGCTAATGCGCTTATAGTGAATATGGTACTCGGCATCATCGCCCTGCTGACGGGCAAAACCGCTGAAATCATTACGATCTCAGTGTTTGGAGCCTTAAGCTTGTACATCCTATCCATGATATCCCTGTTGCGGCTGCGTGTAAAAGAACCTGGTCTGGAAAGACCCTTTAAGGTCCCCCTTTATCCCTTTGCTCCAATTACTGCCCTTGTGATCGCTATTGTCTCTTTCATCTCAATGACAATATATAATTTCAAACTGGCCCTCCTGTTTTTTTTGATCTTGGCGCTTTGCTATTTATTGTATAAATTATTCTGGAAAACACGGCCTGTTTTTTAGAGATATAAAAGCTGCATATGAATCTTACAGAAATAATTAATTACGTAAAAAGTCATCCTGCGGGTAAGGTCAAAGTAGCTTATACCGATATCGATGGAATTCTCAGGGGGAAATATATTTCTACTGAAAAATTCCTGTCTGCACCAGATGGTCAGACTACTTTCTGCAATGTTATATTCGGATGGGATGCGGCCGACATAGCATATGATCATGGCAGTTTCACAGGATGGCATTCCGGATATCCCGATTCCCCCGCCAAAATAGATTTTTCAACATTCCGGAAAATACCCTGGGAGAATGATCTTCCCTTTTTCCTCGGGGAAATCATAGACGATAAGGGAAAACCTTCCTATGTATGCCCCAGGCAATTATTGAAAAAAGTTTTGATTGACGCCCAGGAAATGGGACTAACCCCCTATTGTTCACAGGAATTTGAATGGTATAATTTTTCCGAAACACCTCAGTCCGCCAGCGAAAAGCAATTCAGGAATCTGACTCCGCTTACGCCCGGCATGTTCGGCTATTCTATATTACGGACCTCATTGAAAAATGAATTCTTCTCAGATCTTTTTGAACTGTTGAAAAAGTTTGATGTACCACTTGAAGGCCTGCACACCGAAACCGGCCCCGGAACCTACGAAGCTGCCATCCGGTATTCTTCCATGCTGGAGGCAGGCGACAGGGCTGTTCTTTTTAAAACGGCTGTTAAGGAAATCGCTTACCGGCATAATATCATGGCCACTTTCATGGCCAAGATCAATGAAAATCTCCCTGGTTGCGGGGGACACGTCCACCAAAGTCTTTGGAATGGATCATCAGAGAATAACCTGTTCTACAATGAAAAAGACAAATGGAATATAAGCCCCTTAATGAAGCAGTATATTGCCGGGCAATTATTTTGCCTCCCTTATATCTTACCGTTGTTTGCGCCTACCGTTAACAGTTACAAAAGACTCGTACAGGGCGCCTGGGCACCCACTACACTAACCTGGGGATTAGACAACCGGACCACGGCCCTCAGGGTTTTGAATAACGATAAAAAATCCTGCCGCCTTGAAACCCGGGTTATCGGTTCCGATGCCAACCCGTACCTGGCAATAGCAGGTGCCGTGGCTTCAGGTTTGTACGGAATCAAAAATAAACTCACCCTGACCAAAAAACCCACAGAGGGAAATGGTTACCTGGATACTTCCAATGGTACACTTCCGGAGACACTCGAACAGGCTACTAAAATGATGAAGGAATCAGGGATAGCAAAAGAGATCCTCGGAGAAAATTTCGTTGATCATTTTATACTGACCCGAGAGTGGGAATGGAAGCAACACCTGAAAGCAGTGACCGACTGGGAGTTTAAAAGATATTTCGAGATCATATGATATTGTTACCCGGGTTTTAACAGTAAAGGCGAAGCGATTCACTGACCAAAAAAAATAAAAAATGACTTTCGACAAAATCTACCAGTATAATTTCCCGACGATCATCAGGTTTGGTCAAGGATCCAGTAATGAACTTGGTGATTATCTGAAAAAGAATAATTTATCAAGGCCGCTCATCGTCACGGACAGCAACGTTTCCCAATTGGATTTCTTTAAAACAATTACCAGGAATCTGCAGGAAAATAAAATTTCTGTTGAGGTTTTTGATAAAATACACAAGAACCCGTTAAAGTCGGATGTATATAAAGGCACCGATATTTTTGATCAAACGAACAGGGATTCCGTGATTGGCATTGGAGGCGGGGCCGCACTGGATGTTGCCAGGGCGATCGTATTGCGGGTCAATCACCGGGAGGATCTTTTCAAGTATGACGACCTGATCGGTGGCGACGTATATGTTACCAATGAAGTTCCCCATTTCATTACCATTCCAACCACCGCCGGAACGGGCAGCGAAGTGGGTCGGAGTGCCATCATCGCTGACGATGAAACCCATCAGAAAAAAATCCTGTTTTCCCCGAAGCTGCTCGCAAAAATCGTTTTTGCTGATCCGTTACTGACTATGGATCTGCCTCCTTTCATTACTGCTGCAACGGGCATGGATGCCATGACACATAATATGGAAGCCTTTCTCGCCAGGATGCCGCATCCACTTTGCGAAGGGATTGCACTGGAAGGAATATCATTAATTAACCAGTCGCTTGTAAGAGCGGTGAATAACCCGGACCTTGAATCAAGAAGTCAAATGCTTATCGCTTCCTTAATGGGTGCCGTGGCATTTCAAAAAGGCCTGGGTGTAGTGCATTCTTTAGCGCACCCATTATCTTCGTTATTAGATACGCATCATGGATTGGCCAATGCAGTAAACATCCCTTACGGAATGGAATTTAATATTGAAGGCTTTGAACATAAATTTAAACGGATTGCAAGGACAATGGAACTGAAAGAAGAAACGGGAGAGGCCGTGGTAAAGCATTTGTTTGAGTTAAATACAAAAATAAATATACCCCATAAGCTCCGTGACATCGGTGTAAAAAATGAACATATTGAAACACTCGCCGATCTTGCGTTTGAAGATTTTGCCCACCCCAATAATCCAAAACCGGTAAGCAGGGAAAATTTCAAACAACTGTACAGTAAAGCATTGTAGTATATGAAGAAGATAATTGGTATCAGTTTTACCGAGCTTAAATTTGAGAATTACTGGAACTGGTTCTCAAAGGAGGATTTGCATGATGATCTTGAATTGATAGAATTATCATTTATAAAAAATAACAGGGAAGATATTGTAAAGTGCGATGGTTTTATCCTGACTGGCGGGGTTGATGTTCATCCATCTTTTTATAAGGGAGAGGCTGAATATAAAAACAGCCCGGCTTCGCACCATCCTGACAGGGACCATTTCGAAGAAAAGATTTACCGGTATGCACAATTGAATAATTTACCGCTGCTTGGAATTTGCAGGGGTATGCAATTGGTCAATGTTTTACAGGGGGGGAAGCTGGTGCAGGACCTTGATGGCGGTAACCTGAAACACCGAAAGGAAGAAGGCACCGATAAAGAACATTTTATTATTATTGAACAAGACACATTGCTTAACAATATTGCAGGCTCCGTTTCGGGCCATGTAAACAGTGCACATCACCAGGCAATTGACCCCAATGCCCTTGGCGAAAACCTCCTGGTGAATGCGCATGATGACGATGCAGAAAAAATAATTGAAGGCCTGGAATACAAGGACAAAACCAATAAAGCTTTCATGCTTTGCGTGCAATGGCACCCGGAAAGAATGAAAGACAATAAAGTAAATCCATTAGCCCATAACCTGAAAAAATATTTACTATCAGCAGTGAGGAAAACAAAAATGAAAAAACTTTCAGTATTTAATCCAGCAACAGGAGAACTTATTACTGCATTGAATGAAGACACTAAAGAAAACCTTCAGAAAAAATTTGAATTATTAAAGGAAGCCCAACCTGCCTGGCATAAAATAAAGCTTTCAGAAAGAGTTAAGGTTCTGGAAACATTTTCACAGTTATTGCATAATAATATTGAAGAGTTGTCCTCCATACTGACTTCAGAGACCGGTAAACCATTGCAGCAATCAAGAAATGAAATAAATGGCGCCAGGGCCAGAATAAAATGGATTACGGAAAATGCAGCAAAATACCTGTCGGAAGAAACCATGAGCAGTGGAAATGGTATGGAAGAAATAATATCTTATGAGCCCCTTGGTGTTATCTGTAACATATCGGCCTGGAATTATCCTTATCTCGTTGGTGTCAATGTTATTATACCGGCATTAATGGCAGGTAATGCAGTAATGTATAAGCCTTCAGAATATGCCACGCTTACGGGAATGGAAATGGAGAAATTGCTGAAAGAAGCAGGCGTTCCGGAAAATATATTTCATACGGCTGTCGGTGCGGGGAGCACAGGAGAACGATTATTAGAACTTCCGCTTGATGGTTATTTCTTCACCGGTTCTTATAAGACAGGGAAATACATTTATGAAAAAGTGTCGCTGAAGATGGTTCCCTGCCAGTGTGAACTTGGCGGCAAGGACCCATTATATGTTACAGATAATATAAAAGATATAAAGTCGGTGGCAGCAGGTACAGCCGACGGGGCATTTTATAATAACGGGCAGAGTTGTTGTTCCGTGGAAAGAATTTATGTACATGAAAAAGTATACGACAAGTATGTAGATGAATTTTTGAAAGAAGTGAAGTCATGGAAATTGGGATCACCTACAGAAGAAGGAATTTATATTGGCCCATTGAGCAGAAAAGAGCAAATACTGGTTTTGGAAAAACAGGTAGCAGACGCGGTGAGCAAGGGCGCAACGATCATGACGGGCGGCAAAAAAACAGATGGTAAGGGAAATTTCTTTGAGCCTACGGTACTGTTGAATGTTACCCACGATATGAGCGTGATGAAAGAAGAATCATTCGGGCCCATCATAGGCATCATGAAAGTTAAAAATGACGAGGAAGCGATACAATTGATGCAGGATACGGAATATGGCTTAACTGCTTCGGTTTACAGTTCAGATAAAAAAAGGGCTGAAAAAATCCTTCAGCAGATAAATACCGGAACAGGTTACTGGAACTGCTGTGACCGCGTTAGTGCAGCATTGCCCTGGAGCGGCAGAAAGCATTCAGGATTCGGCGCCACTTTGTCGCACCAGGGAATACGCGCTTTTACAAAGCCCAAGTCTTTTCACCTGAGGCAACCGGAATAAAAAATGAAAAATATTCCGGCAGGTATTTAGGTGGTTAAATAAAATCCAGGTGAAATATTTCAGCTAGTGTGAGAGGGTAAAACAGGGTAAAGGATCCTTTGGAGATTAAAGTATAATATCCATCGTGCCTCGGGATGACAAAAAAAAAGTAAGACTAATTGCGGCTAACCCGAATGTTTGAACTTTCTTGATGCTCGAGGAGTCCTCGCCTCGAACCTGTATTTTTATCAGCCTAATTGAAAACTATACCATTATATTTAAAAGAACAATACGGAACATTCAATTCTTTACCTATTGCTCTATTTCACTTCAATGTAACTTTTTATGTATTGCCAAATTTTCATCATGAGATGAAATCCATTTGACTATTTTAAAGTTGGTCTCAACCCTTATCAACAACTCTTAAAAAATTTACCCGGTACTTCTTCCAGCATGGCTTCAATTTTTTTAGCCGCATTGGTAATGGAAAGCCCGCCAAGATTGGTACATCTTAAGGTATGATGAATCTGATCACCAACAGCTTTCATGGTGTCTATTACTTCATCTAAAGGAATCAGCTGCTCATAATTGGATAAGGCCATATTGGCGCAGGAAACACCATTGGTTGCGGCCATTACATTTCTTCCCAGGCATGGTGCTTCTACCCTGTTTCCTATGGGATCACAAATAATTCCAAGAGAATTTTGCAGCGCGAGTGATGCAGCTGCTATCGCTTGTTTGAGTGTTCCGCCTTTCATTTCGGCCAATGCGGCGGCAGCCATGCCACCGCCTGATCCGGTTTCTGCCATACATCCACCCACTTCCGCAGCAAAAGTAGCATGTGCCGCGATAAAGACCCCAATCAATCCAGCCGACAGCATGGCTCTCACCAATTCATCTTCCGATAATTTTAATGAATGTGCCGTACCAAACAATGCACCTGGCAATGCGCCACAACTACCTGCCGTTGGTGCTGCCACTATTACTCCCATGGAACTTTTTACTTCCATCATCGCACTCACATACATAATGATGCGATTGCTGGTATCGCCGCCAATTAATTTATCCGCTTCCAGATTTTCTTTAAACTGTAGCGACTGGCTCCCTAATATGCGGTCTTCATAATGCGTTCCTTTCAACCCAAGTTGAATGGCATTTCCCATGATATGTACAATATTCCGCATCTTCTCAAATACTTCCTTTGCTGAAATATTTCCTCTCGCCATTTCATAATCCACTGCCAATTCCCAAAGGGATTTGTTTTTATCTTTATTATACTCCAGCATTTCATTGCAGGAAATAAAAGGAACCCTAAGGTTTTTCCTCGACATAACCGGCAAAACAGGCTGCAGGCATTTGATAAACGAAACACCTTCCATAGCCTCCAATTCTGTAACAATAGCTGCATCCAAAAAAGACTGAGATTTGATTTCTACAAAACAAATCGTACCTGCATGAATTTCGATATCATCATATTGAACAGAAGCTTTCAGAAATTCTACGATGCTTTCCGGTGCTTTGCAATAAATCAAGGTGTAATAATAATCTCCGGCCATGGAAACAGGCAGTCCATCTATTTCAATAACCTCAATCATACCGCCGCCTGTGGAAATAGCTGTAAGCCGACGCGTTTCATTAGCATTATATAACGTTATCTTGTAAGTGTTGGGATGATCTGCACCGATATCAACAATGCTGATGGTAACATTGATTCCAGCCGTCACAATATGTTTATCCGATTCTGGCAATCTTTCATCATAAGCCTCCCAACCCAAAAAACCGCCAAATAATCCCATATCGGATCCCTGGCTTTTATGTGTAGTAGCGAGTGATCCGTTTGGATCAAATTCAATGAGAATGTCTTTGATGTTTTCATCCATCAGGTCCCTGCACATACGGGCTATGCGCAATGATGCGGCACAGTGGGAACTGGAAGGGCCCCGCATCACCGGGCCTATAACGTCATTGAATATGCTCGGGAAAGTACTCATCTTGTTATTATTTTAAACTAAGAGATAAGTTACAAAATATTATTCAAAATCTTACACGAGGGCTCGAATGAAACATGGTGATCGACTACGCTATGTTCATTTATATGGAGAAACCCTGTTTTTAATGATAAATGTTTTTACTAAATCTGTTTTCCCGTCAGACAGAATCATTTTATAGTTTCCTGCCGGTACATATTTTTCATACTGTGTAAAGTAAGGTAAATCACTGGTCTCCCTGCTAACAATTAAATCCCATCGATATTGATTGAGTCCCTTTTGCCCTTCTAAGTTAGTTGCCCAAATTTCCTTGTTTTTTTCATCTCTGAGTGAAAGCGTGATTGCTTTCTCTTCATTCAACCAATAGGTAATGGCCGTTTTTTCAATTGTCCTGTAATCAGGTGTCTGCGCTGCAGAACTAAACCAGGGTAATTGGCTTTCCGCAATTTCAAAGAGATGGTCTTTGTCCAAAAGAAATTTTTTATTCACTAAAGAATGAATAGGAAGCAGATTGATTTTGTAAATACCACGTCCATGAGTAGCCGCTACTAAATCCATAGTAGGTATATGAATCTCAAGATCGGATATGGCGGTGCCTGGCATTTTATTTCCCAGATAGGACCATGTTTTACCTCTGTCAATAGTGATATAAACACCACGAAAACAGCCTGCATACAAAATGTTTTCATTTGCAGGATCTTCCAAAATAACATTCACAGGTTCATCGGGCAAACCTGAAGAAATAGCTGACCAGGTTTTTCCATAATCTTCCGACAGGTACAGGTAACTTTTGAGGTCATCATAATTTATGCCTGTCATAGCAACATAAACCCTTTCTTTAGCAAACTTTGAAGGACAAATGCTCCGGATATAATTATTGGCAAGTCCAATATCGTTTTCTTCCCAACTTACACCATCGTTTTTTGAAACCCAGAAAGCCCCTCTGTCAGTTCCGGCATAGAGTAACCCTTTTTGAATATATGATTCCACAACTGCCCCCGTAGAAAAAGAGCGCTTTTCTTTAACGGCTGAAATAGCAAGATTAGGGCTGATCATCTCCCATGAATTACCGCGATCCTTGCTTTTAAAAATATAATTTCCCCCATGATAAAGGGTCTTATTGTTATGCGGCGATATGAAATATGGCGTTACATAATTAAAAACGAGAGTGTCTTTTATTGCTTTAGTCCGTTTGGGTTGAATTTCAAAAGTACTATCCGCATTTTTGTCAAGCCTGATTGCATAACCATGTTGCATACTGTAATATATAATGTTAGCATTCTCCGGATCAACCTGGGTTACACATCCATCCCCCCCATCCCATGGATCGATCCAAAGGTATTTCCAGGTGTCTGGAAAATCCGGCTGAATCTCGGTTGGAGGACCATATACGGTTGCATCATCCTGAGTTCCCCCATAAATAGTATGGTTTTTTTGATCTATCGTGATGTCATAAAATTCGCCGGTGGGAATGTTGTTGAAATGGAACCATGATAAACCTTTATCATAACTAACATATAAACCACCGTCATTCCCTGCCGCAATATGTTCCGGGTTATCGGGATTGATCCATA
>Ga0209254_10004017_pt1 | contig 13450 bp, 7 predicted proteins | sample FrelakmetDIP11DI_FD_187148 | JGI IMG/M metagenome (GOLD analysis project Ga0209254, IMG submission 187148) | Freshwater lake sediment microbial communities from the University of Notre Dame, USA, for methane emissions studies - DIP11 DI (SPAdes)... | ecosystem: Environmental > Aquatic >...
TTGACTACCGACTCTTGACTCCTGCCCCCCCACTTCCCCCAACAATCCCGTATCTTGCACCCATGTTTGATACCAAGAATATCAACCCGCGTCAAATTGCATTTTTCAATGCATTAACCATATCCCTTGTGGGCGCACTGGCCAATTTTATTTTCATAAGAAACTGGTGGATACCCATCGTAACCTTCTTCGTGCTTTTCATTATTTCTTATTTCCTCACACACTTCATCATACAGCAATTTATTTACAGGAAGATCAAGCTGATTTATAAATTTATATACCAGACAAAAGCAACTAAAAGGGAAGAGTTTTATTATAAGAATATCCTGCCCCAGAAAAGCATGGAAGAAGTTAGTGAAGATGTGGAAAAATGGGCCGAACAGCGTAAGGAAGAAATTGAGATATTAAAACAAAATGAAGCGTACCGGAAAGAGTTCCTGCAAAACCTTTCTCATGAATTTAAAACACCCGTATTCGCCATTCAAGGTTATGTTGATACACTATTGGGTGGCGCATTGGAAAACCCGGAAGTGAATAAAAAGTTCCTGAACAGCGCGGCAAAAAATGTTGACCGGCTGGTAAATCTCATTGACGACCTGGATGAAATATCACGTTTGGAAAGCGGCGAACAACAATTGCAGAATTCCAATTTTGTCATCCAGGACCTTACAAAGGAAGTGTTTGAATCCCTTACCATCAAAGCCCAGGATAAGAATGTACGCTTATTCATTAAGAAAGGCTGCGAATCACCCATCACCGTAAATGCAGATAAAGAAAAGATCAGGCAGGTGCTCATCAACCTGGTAGACAATGCCATCAAATATGGCAAAGCCGGCGGAATGGTCGAAGCCAGTTTTTATAATACAGATGGGAAAAATATCCTGATAGAAATCAGTGATGATGGCATGGGAATCAATGAAGAACACCTGCACAGGATCTTCGAAAGATTTTACCGGACGGATTATGGCAGGAGCCGTAACATCGGCGGAACAGGATTGGGTCTTGCCATTTGCAAACACATCGTGGAAGCGCATGGGCATAGTATTCATGTTCGCAGTAAGACTGATGTGGGTACTACTTTTGGGTTTACATTAGGTGTCAGAAAAGACTAATCAGCAAAGGTTATCCACATTAAAATCCCAACCAGATTCACTTTCATCATCTTTTGGTAAACAAGCCTTAACCGCGAGTTAATCCATGATCGTTTTCTTTGCAACATAGTTTTCTCATGTAGTTGTTTAAAAAGGCGAAACAATCGTTTGAAGTCTTCCCTGGTTTCTACCGGGGAATCTTTTTTTACCCTTTGGTGCATTTAAAATCCGTTAATACGATTCACCAGTTCTTCGGCCAATCCAAAAGAGAGTGTCATACCGGCTCCTCCCAATCCGTTTACAATCCATACACCCGGCTCGGGTGTTATAACCAGTTCTGTATCGCCGTTCGTAAGTTTGGGATAAACGCCATGCCATGTTTCGAGGATCGTTTCGTCTTTAAAGCGGGCAAAAGTTGTAAGATAATCGAGGATCATACTGTTGATAAATTGCTTATCGAATGGATCGGGATGGGGGCCGTATTCATGCGAATCACCCACTGTGAGTTCACCTTCACTATTTTGTGATACCATTACATGTATTCCCCAGTCGAGGTAAGCAGGATACCGCTCAGCAAAATACTGATGCAGCGCAGGCAATGATGGAGCCGTCTGAAAACTACGGTAATGAATAAGCGATAGTCCGCCGCAGAGGGCTGGCCCGATTCGCCAGTTACCCGGCTGAGCAACCATCCGCATCATTTGCAGCTTGCATTTCACAATGGGCTGCCCGGCATATATATCCGGATACAGCGTTTCAAAATCAGCACCACTGCAAACAAACACCATGTCGGCAGAATGCATTTTGCCATTGGCGCTAATTACAGTTTGCCCTTTGATGGCATTAACACTTGTTTGCCAGTGAAACTGGACCCCATATTTTTCTGTTAGCCAGGCGGGTAAATTAGCTATTGCTTCCCTTGGATCTACAATCATTTCATCTCCGCTGTACAAACCGGTAATAAGCCCTTCTGTTCTTGATGCGGGAGAAATTGCGGAGATATCGGTTGCAGCAATAAATCTAAGGGGACGATGATTTTTCTCCAATTCATAGAATTCTTCAAGCACCCTTGATTCTTCCGGGTTATACGCCAGGTGCAGGCTTCCAACGGGGTCGAAACTGATTTTGGCTTCCCGGGCGGTCTCTTCCCAGATACGCCTGCTCAGCTTCGCCCTTTCGTATAAAATACCCAGCGGCTGTCCCACAGGCCAGACCATGCCAAAATTTCTTACGGAAGCGCCTGTTGCTTTAACAGAACGTTCCAGTACCGTAACCCGGTACCCTCTTCTGGCAAAGGCCCTGGCCATGGCCAGACCAACAATGCCAGCCCCAATGATGATAGCAGATCGGCTATTCATTTACGGTAGTTTCATTGATTTGTATTTTAAGCTAAACCAGCGGAGTGATGCAATAATTCCAAATAACCCCACAACAGAAAAACCTACTACGCCCCAGGCATAAAATGACGACCAGTTAATTTCCATACGGATTGTTTCTTTTAACAACATAACCAAAACACTTCCAAGGTATCCAAACGCATCCGTGATGTATATCAGAAACCCAACATTAGCCGCTATCCGGAAACTGGCGATCATCCGTTCAAAAAAAATACAATTGAACGGAATATATGCCATGTATAAACCCAGGCCGGTTAGCTGCATCCATAGCGCGCCGTCCATATTCCCCAGGCTGAACAATAAAGATGAAATACCCGCCAGCAGGAAGCCAATAAAGATAACAATATGGACTAACCGAAAGGCCTGCATGTTTTTCCGGATAAAAACGAGGGAACCCATCATCAGCAGCACAATGACCGAGGTTATCGTTTCCGTGCGGGTGAAAATGCTGTAATTGGATCCATACCCAAGTTCACGCCACATATTAGCCATGTAGTTATCCCTGATATCGCGCATAACAGTAAGAAAAATATAGGTGATTGTTACCAGGACTATACCGGTGCCGAATTGCTGTATGAATGATTTCCTATCTTGCTGCAGCATCGGAACCCTTCTTGTCCTGGAAGCTTCATCAACTTCATCCGGCGGGGGAATTTTTTCAAGCAGGTAAATAAACAATGCAAGTGGTAAAGCAAAAATGGCTCCCGTAATAAAAGGCATCCATTTTTCTGTTACGCCATACTCTACCATCAGCCATTTTGCAACAGAGCGTGTAAATCCGCCGGCGAAAATAAAACTTACCGCCATCACGGATCCTGTGAAGTCGGTGGCTCTTCTGCCTTCTACATAACTAAATACGATACCCCATAAAAATCCCAGCATAAATCCGTTCACCAGGAAACAAATCAAACCGGCCCAAGGTGGCACCAGGGCAAACAGCAATAAACTTAACCATGCTACGCCAACAAGGATAAACATTGTCTTCCATCTTCCTTTTCGCCTGAGGGCGGCAATGAACCGGATACCATAAAACTTGCTCAGCATATATCCTATCACCTGGCTGATGATCAGCAAAGTCTGGTAAGAAATATTCCCTAATTTGATTCCTTCATAAGCAGCTACAGTAAAGGGTTTCCGGTATGCATACACGGAAGCATATGTAAGGAATGCCACCAATGACATATACAAAACAAGGACCCTGGGATGTCCTGCAAAAAAAGAGGCTGCTCTTTGTTGAAAAGTATTGTTCAATATGATTCTATTATAAGCATAAGCTCCTCAAGATTGTCAATGATATGATCCGGGTTAAAAACCTGTAATTCATTTCGGGTATACGCACCTGTTGTAACCGAAACTACCTGACCGCAGTTCGCATTCCTGCCCTCGAGAATGTCAACTTCCGTATCACCCACTTTCACCACTTCCCTGGAATCGGTAATCCCGCAAACCCTCATCAGTTCCCGGATCATAAACGGTGCGGGCCTCCCCTCCGGTACCTCATCGCTGCAAATCACAGCATCAACCGGGGAGGGATTCTTCCAGTTGAGCCTGTACAGTATGGCATCCGTTATAAGCCTCGTAAAACCCGTATTCAATGCTGTTTTAATTCCTTTTTCCCGAAGCTGCAAAAAAATACTCACTGCTCCAGGCAGGGGCTTAAGATCATGGTCCGACATATAAAAATCCACCATGGATTGTTCAAAATCATTATGAATGGATGGAATTAAGGTGTCATACTCTTTCTCTTTCCCCGGATAAAAACTTTCCAGCAACATCCGAATCGCATCCATTTTCCGGTAGCCCATAACCTTATGCACCTCTGCGGCGGGAATTTCCAAATGATGTGACATGAAAGACTGAATGAATGCAGCAGCCACATTTCCCTTGTCGGCAACAGTTGTTCCCGCCATATCGAATACCACCAGTTTTACATTTTGCATAGGATAATTTTTAAAATGAAGATTGTGTTTCAAGATGCCTGATCACCAATGGTTTTAAATTCTGCCATCCTGTAACTGGCCTGCCAGTAACTTTTGCTTCATCGTCCCACTTTCTGAACTGTACTTTAATTTCAAATAAAGGGTCCTCCTCAAATTCACGGGCTTCCTCTTCTGTCATTACGCCACCTTGAACCTGAAGCGTTTTGATGCTTGCATCAGACAACCGGCTCAAATATTCCGGGTACCGGAATGTAAGATACCTTTTTGCTACAACGTGGCTTTCCACAAGTGAAATCAGTTTTTCGGAAAATCCTTTCCGCCGCAGATAGTCGGCACCAATTGTTTCATGTGAAACTGCGCCATATCCGTCCATGGAAGCATAACTTCCTGTGGCAGCAACCAGGTGGCCAATATCGTGAAAAAAAGCAGCCAGGATCACGTCATCATCATGTCCGGCCTCTTCAGCGAGCATAGACATCTGGTGCATATGCTCCAGTTGGGATACCGGCTCCCCGATATAATCCTCGCCTCCATGTAATGCGTAAAGTGAAAAAATTTCATTGGCGGTTTGTTCTATAAAATTCATGTTGTTGAGTTAGGAAACAAAAGTATAGATTACCAAAGCAACCTTTTTTGTATTTTCATTTATAACAATAACTTAATCCCAACCAATTCAAACAAACAGGGATTAAGAGATTTTTGTAAAAATAATTTAATGAAGTTTTTTTACTCTCTTAGTATATTTCTTTTTATCCCACAAGCATTCTGTATTGCACAATCTGATGCGACGAATCAGAAAATATATTTTAATGATACCGGCAGCTATATTTTAAATCCTGTTGTAGTTATCAGTTCAAGGTCTCTTCAAAAATTATCATACTCACCGGTACCGGTGAGCTATATCTCTCAGAAACGCATCAACCAGATGCAAAGCCGCAGTACACCGGAAATGCTGACCGGCACTCCGGGCATATGGATGCAAAAAACCAATCATGGCGGCGGCAGCCCGTTTATCAGGGGGCTGACAGGCAACCAGGTGCTGACCCTTGTGGATGGCATACGGTTGAACAATGCCACCTACCGTTATGGCCCCAATCAATACATGAGTACAATAGACCCCTGGAGCCTTTTCTCCGCTGAAACCCTACGCAGCACCGGTAGTGTATTGTTTGGTTCAGACGCCATTGGTGGTGTTGTTTACCTGCAAACAGAAAAGCCTGGATTTGCTGAAAATAAAAACAGTATTCATGGCACAGTTTACACCAGAGGCATGACCCGGAATATGGAAAAAACCATTGGCGCAAAGCTGATCTATAGTGAACGAAGCTGGGCTGGCATGATTAATGGGAATGTCAGTGAGTTTGGACATATAGTTGCCGGGAATGGAAAAGTGCAAAACCCCACAGACTACGGCCAGCAGGCATGGAATACCAACTGGCGTGTCAAAATCGCCAAAAGCCAGGAGCTTACCTTCGCGTATCAATACCTCAAACAGGATGAGGTTGACCTTTACGACCAGGTAACGCAAAGAGGATATGCTATCTCGCAAACAGACCCGCTAAAAAGAAAACTTGCATACCTGAGATGGACGGCTGATTTTTCAAAACCGCTTTTTTCCAAACTAATAGTAACTGCTTTCCAGCAGCAAATTGATGAAGGCAGAATAAGGCAGAAAACAAATTCGCCCATTGTGACAACAGAAAACGATAAGACCGTCACAAGAGGATTTACAGCCGAGATCATTTCTGATATCTCTGCCAGGCATGAGGCAGGAACAGGAATGGATTTTTATGCTGATAAAGTAAACAGCAACGCTTTTGATAAAAATATTCAGAGCCAGGAAGTAATTGCAAAAAGAGGATTGTATCCGGATAACGCCCGCATGTCTTCCATAGCTCTTTATCACAGGCATCGATGGAAACTGGAACGCTGGCAACTGGAAGCGGGCATCAGGGCAAATATGTACTGGCTCAAAATGGAAGAGCAGCAATTTGGTGAAGTGAACCTGAGTCCCTCCGCAGTGGTTGGAAATTTTTCGGCGATGTATAATATTGGTAATAACTGGAAACTGGCTACTTCAATATCAACGGCCTTCCGGGCGCCAAATATTAGTGATCTTGGCTCTTTCGGTAAATTTGATTTTGGCACTGAAGTACCCACTTCAACACTGGAACCTGAAAAATCATTAAATACAGAAATTGGTCTGAAAAAAATCAATAAACGGATACTATTTTCTGTTTCAGTTTTTCATAACCGGCTTACCAATCTTATTGACAGGGTACCATCAGAATATAATGGTGATAGTATCTATAATGGTGACCGCGTGTACAAAAAAATGAATATAGGCGAAGCGGTTATATATGGCGGTGAGTTTGAAGTAATTTTAAGGCCTGCAAAAAAATGGGATATTTTCGGTCATCTTACGTATACCTATGGTCAAAATGAAAGTGCGAACGAACCACTAAGGAGAATACCGCCATTATTTGGAATGACAGGTTTCAGGCATCGTCCAATTGAAGGGCTCTATTATGAATTCGAAATACTTCTTGCGGGAGCTCAGAACAGATTGGCTAAAGGCGACAAATCTGATCACCGAATTGACCCAAATGGAACACCTGGTTGGGTCACCGTCCAATTTCGGGCAGGATATAGCTGGCGCTGGATTTCATTGCAGTCTGGGATTGAAAATATCCTGGACCAGTCTTACAGAATGCATGGATCAGGTATAGATGGCTATGGAAGAACCGGTTGGATAAGGATGGCTGTTTCTTTTTAAGTTCAGTTTATATAAAACAAGAAAGTAAACAAACTATTGGCGTTCATTCATTTCCTTTATAATGCTCTGTCCGCTGGTGTTTTTCATCATCCATAGCCGGCCCCTGCATGATCTTCCGCCAGTCGATTTCTTTATTGTATTTTTTCATCGCCTTGGCCGGATCAAATACCCGCTTATCAGGCATTTCCAATGTATAGGGAGTGAAATCAGGTTTATTTGTGAAAAAATCCTGTAACAGGGAGGCCGTAATGTCATATTGATTTACATAAGGAACCCCAAGGATATTATAAATCACTTTCAGGATCGATCCGAAATTGCCATGTATATTTGATACATATCCTCTTTTTACATAGGGCCCGGCCATCATCAAAATACTTCTGTGTGCATCCACATGATCCACCCCACCTTGTGGATCATCCTCAGTTATAATCACAAGCATTTTTTTCCAGTAAGGTGTACGTGATAAAAAATGAAGAATTCGCCCAACAGCAAGATCATTATCGGCCATATAAGAATGTACATAAGGATATCCGTCTTCGGGCCTGGGAGAAGCACCATGGTCATTTGGAATTTGAATCGCAATAAACCGTGGCATCTTTTCTTTGCCAGTTAGCCACATACGACTGAATTCAGTTTCAAACTGATCCATCCGGAACTGATCCGGAATATTTGTATTGTATCCTGCATAGTTATGACTGGTCCTACTCCAGAGTGCTTTTTGCATGGGCACCATCACTGCGTGGGCTGCCCCTGTTAAAGTATCATACCACTCTTCGCGAACATGTGCCGTTTCATTGGCTTCCCCGAAATTATAAAAGGGGATCTTTTTTCTTTCAAGGGCTTCCCACAAACCTCCTGCCTCTGCATAATCCTCGGGATCCATACTCCCTGTTGAACCAGGGAACCTACGCCCCGGGGCTTTTGAAAATATCTTAGCCGTTTTATCGACGCTTGAATTGGCCTCTACCCATTCATTTGGGATCACACCCACCATCCAGTGATGACCATGTATCGATGCATCACTGTCGCAATAAAAATTATCACTGAAAGCAAACTGTCTTGCAACCTTACGGTGATTTGGCATTACACTGGCTGAAAGTATGCTGTCCTTTTTTCCTTTTACAGTTACGCCAATACCAAACCTGGCGAGGGTGGCATCTCCCTTTGCTTCTGCCAACTGGCCAAAGACTTCATCATAGGTCCGGTTCTCTTTGGTGATATATACGATATATTCAATGGGGCTTTTAGCCTGCCCCGGTACTGCAGGTAAAGGGTTTTTTGCATCCGCAGTTACAGCAACTTTTTCAAAAGTATTATCCCGGCACTGCTTCGTGTATACATTGAGTTGAGTGACATCTGGCATTACGATTTTCTGAAAGCTGCCTAACTGTATGTCCCCAATATAAGTTCCCTGCACCGGTGCAACAAAATCAGCCCCGCCGTTTGGGCCGGCCCCCAGCCCGCGGCAGGATATCACATACAAATCTTTCTCACCCTTACCGATTAAAACCCTCGTTGGGCCCCAACCTGTCGGAATGAGTCCTTTGGTTTCCCCCGTTTCTGTATCGATCACAGCCACGGCATTAAAACCCAATAAAGCCACGTAAAGTGTTCTTTCATCACTGCTCAAAGTAAGGCCAAAAGGAAGCAAACCCCGATAACGATCAATCAGGGGATCAACCCTGATGGGGATATGCCTGAGGATTTTTCCATCACGGTAATCAATAACCGAAATATTATCATTGGTGGCATTGCTTACGTACGCAAACTTACTGCCCATGGCAACTGAATTTGGACTGGCCCCGCCTGTAACTTCAACATCGTCCAGCATTTGTCCAACCTGGTGCCCTGTTTTAAACCTGCCGGTCACCTTATTGGTTGCAATATCAATGGCATATACACTCATGGCTTCGGGACTGGAAGGGCTTCCGACACCAGGGATAACCCGGCCTTCAACTACGGTTCCATTAATTGACTCCCTGGTATTATCTCCATATGGATGCCAGGGAATCATCATGGAGTCCTTATTTTGTTCCGTCATTCCTGAAACTAACGGATAGGAATACATGCCTACATTACAAACAAGCGCAGTTTTCCAATCGGGACTGATGGCCAAACCAAATGGCAGTCGTCCTGTAGGGATGGAAGCAACCGGCTTGCGGGTCTCCAGGTTAATGCGAACCAGCCGGAAATTAGCCCGGTCAAGCACCAATAATTCATTTACCCCATTATTTAATACGAGGTCGGATGTAAAGCTGTCATCAAAATATTCCCTATTGACCATACCATTGAGTGAGATACTATCCAGCCTGATAAACCTTTCCAGATCATATTGGAGTACAGCACCATTGTCGCCTCCACTGAGGAAAATCGATTTAGAATCAGCAGCAAATGCAACACCTAAAAATGAACCCGCAGAAAAGGGAGATACAATTTTCTGATCATATGAAGGAATGCGCGTCGTTTGAAGTGATTGAAGGTCAATGATTGTAAAGACGCCATTATGTAGTGTTACTGCTCTTTTCCCATCTGGTGAAACTGCCAGCCCAAAGGGGTCGTGGGTTATGCGCACAAATTCCCCTGCTGGTTGTACTATCCTTCCGCTTGGTAAAACGGCATAGTTATTACCAACTATTTGTGTATACTTATTTCTACCCGGGACTTGAAGCGTTTGATAAACCTGCTGTGCAGACAGGCGGAATCCATAGGAAAAACATATCAGGATGTATAAAGATTTGATCATAATTATATTTTTAACTGCGTCATCTAAAGTAAATCAATGATCCCATTTAATATCAATAACAAACCCTAAAGTTCAAAGAATGAAAAAGGGCGAAACCTAAAAAAGTTTCGCCGTTTAAAAAAACTACTGCTTAATAATTGACCCTTTTATTTAATAACCCAAATTTCATTGTTGATATCATCATTCCCCCCAGCAAACTGTCGGCTCAAAGCTGCCTTTAAGTTCTCGCCATTCGTAGAAGATTCTGACGGAGGATATTGAAATCTTTTAGGAATACGTCCGCTGTTTCCGGTTCCTGGTCCTCCCTGGGCAAAAGCAGGGATTCCAGTTCTGCGATAATTGAAAAAGGCTTCCCAGCCGGAATTTTGAAAGAAAGCCAGGTACTTTTGTAAAAGGATTTGATTAAGACCGGATGTTGATCCTGCATATTTAACAGCAGCCTGGTTGTAGTACGTATCCCAACTGAATCCAATCGAATATTTATTATAATCTCCTGAATTACCTGGTGAGCCGCCTGCTTTAAAAAAGAAAACATCATTTTCACCATTCTTTAATCCATAAAATGAATGAGAAGCCTGTATACCTTTTTTATACCAGTCTTCTGCTTCACCGGTAGCCCAACCGCGGTTAATGGCCTCTGCAATATTGAAACACATTTCCGGATAACCAACCTGTATACAGTTCTCAGCAATATATGTACTGTAAAAACGTCTCCTGTTAAAGAATGAGTATTCGCCGGGTAGATAGCCTGGCCCATTATCTGTACCTGCCTTGGTTGACATATCACCAAGATCCTGGGCTGGATTGGCACCAACAAAAGCCTCATAATCTGTAGGCATCAATCCTGCTTTAAGTTTCGCCCCCGCGGGTTCAGCTACTATGAAAACACGAGGGTCTCTTAATTGGGATAAAGTATTCAAAAATGTGGATGAATAATTATACCGGGTTGCATCAAAACCAAAATTATCCGGGTTAATAGGATACTTGTTAAACTGGTTGTTATACACATATTGCATATTATCAGTCATGCCTTCAAGTATTGGAAATTTTGATTTATTTGACAATACTTCAGCAAATTTTGCCTTAATACCAAGATCAGGATCTGATTCCTTTTTACTTAATTGTACGAGTACCCGAAGTTTAAATGTATTTACTACTTTCTGCCATTTGCGTAGATCATTGTTAAAGTAAATATCTCCTGTTATTGTGTTGCTACCCTCGGCGATAAGTGCAGTGAGATCAGCATTGGAATCGTCCAGCCAGGTAAGTATCTTCTTAAAAATATCCTTTTGAGTATCATATACCGGCTTCTGAAACTCAGCTGGTTGTAAAGCTTCTGACTGGGGAAGGTCGCCAACCAGCATGGTCATCCTATAATAAAAATACGCCCGAAAAAACTTCCCCAATGCACTATAGGCGTTTTTCTCAGGAAGGCCACTTCTTATTGCTTCTTCCTCCATTTTTTGTACGTTTTTAAGCGTAGTGAAGCTAAGGCTCGTTGCTGCCCAGTTATATTCCTGGTTTCCATAATAATTGTAATTACAGCAATTAAACTGGTTCCAACGCTGTGCAAGGCTCCATGGGCTTTCATACATACTGTTTACAACACCGTTTAAAACCAATCCAGGTGTTACATTAGTAGGTTTATTGGGGTCTTTTTCCAGTTCATCAAATTTCTGGCAACCTAAAACCGATAGAAGCACCAGGATAATTACTGTGCTGTTTAAATAATTATATCGTTTCATTTCTTAATAATTAACTGTAATTGTAAATTTTATCAGAATACAAAATTGATATTGAAACCATACCTCTTGGTAGTAGGTGTTTGCAAAGTAGAATAAGCTGCAAAACCAGGATACTGGTCCAGATCTACATCTTTTATCTTAGAAAAATAAAACAGGTTTCTTCCAACAAATGAAAGGCTTACCTGCTTGACTACTTTTTTATTACCCAATAAATTATCAGGCAACGTGTAACCAATTATTACTTCCCGAAGCTTGGTAAATGTTTTACTAACAATATTGCCTTCTTCAGGTGAATAAGCCCGGCTTATATAATCCTGTAGATATTGTTTTGTGGTGTTCGGACCAAACTGCAGATCCTTATAATTACTAATATTCCCATTTTCGTCATATTGGAATGGCACTCCATTTGTAACAACCACGCCTGAACCAACATAGGATTTGATACCCTGAACATCCTGAAGACGTGCTTCTCCCATTGCCCCTTCGGTTGTTTCAATATGGCGGCCACCACGGAATGCCTGACGCTGGAGATAATTTACAAGACTGCCGCCAACCCTTCCATCAAACTGAAAACTGAACATGAAGTTTTTGAATCCAAACCGGTTATTGATACCCCATACCCAATCTGGATTGGCATATCCAAGCAATTGACCTTTTGGTAAAGTAAACGGTCTCCCACCGGCATCATTAATCAATGCACCATTTGGATCACGATGAAATGCACCACCATAAATTGCATCAACCCGGTCGCCAATTTCTATAAACCTGTCACCCCTGTTATCCCCAATGAAGAAATTAGATGCCAATTTTGTCTGACCGGGATAGATACCAGCAAGTGTTTCTTTAAAAGTAGACCAATTCACCATTACATCCCAGCTAAATCCGCCCTTTTCACGAGGGCGTATAGCCGTTCCAGTTAGTGAAACTTCCCAACCCTTGCGTTGTGTTTCGATACCATTAACAATCTCTTTGATATAACCGGTTGCCTCAGATACATCTCTTTGAAAGATACCCGGCCCGTCTTTATATAAAAAATAAGTCACATCAAGTCCAAGTCGGTTTCCCATAAAACGTATATCAACTCCTGCTTCATAGTTTGTACGGGAGAAAGGTTTCAATGAAGGATTACTGATTGTATTGGAATAGTAGGCAGCTGGCTGGTTATTGTATACCAATGGCGTATTATACGCTGCAGTATTCTCATAGGTTGGGCCATCATACGCAGTTACATAGGGAGATCCATATCCAATTGGATAAGCTGCAGGCCCTTTTGTGGGTGATGTGAGCCCACCCTTGACATTTGCGACTGAACCAAAAACCTTTAAAAAACTAATAAAATCAGGCAGATTAGTATATTCTGAAATAACTGTACTTAAGGAAGCTGATGGATAAAAGTATGTATTATTACCTGCCGGCAAAGTAGATAACTTATCCCACCTTCCGGCCAGTGATAAGTTGACATAATTTTTATAAGAGATATCTGCAAAACCATACCAGCTTAACACCTGCATCCTTGAATCAAAATTGTATATCTTAACAGGATTTCGGGAATTGGAGAAATTGTACACTTCCGGAACATTAAGATAATCCGTTGTGGCAAAGCTTGAATTATATTTAAAAGTGCGATAGTTGCCACCGGCTGACGCCCTGATATCAAGCCCCCTGAGGATTTTTCCATTATTTGTATAAGACAAGAGAAAATCTGAATTGTTTTCAAACAGGTCTCGCTTGTCTTCCCGATAGTCGCCTTGAGCCTCT
>Ga0209254_10004018_pt1 | contig 13449 bp, 14 predicted proteins | sample FrelakmetDIP11DI_FD_187148 | JGI IMG/M metagenome (GOLD analysis project Ga0209254, IMG submission 187148) | Freshwater lake sediment microbial communities from the University of Notre Dame, USA, for methane emissions studies - DIP11 DI (SPAdes)... | ecosystem: Environmental > Aquatic >...
GGAAGGCGGATATTACCTGAGAGATACGACCTGGGACGAGGAAAAACCGCATTTCATTGAACGGACGATCGAGAATCTTTCAAAGAAGGCCATCCCCGGGTTGAAGGATCATGTAGTAGCCGCAGACTGCGTCACCCCACTGGATTTTGAGCGCAAGTTGATGCTTCCTGAAGGCGCGATTTACTCCTTCCAGCAGGACCTGACCGCCCAGGCGGTCTTCCGCCCCTCCGCCCGCTCAAAGGTTATCTCGGGGCTTTACCTGGCGGGTTCCTCCACCCATCCGGGTGGCGGTGTGCCAACAACGATCGCCTCCGGGATGATCGCTGCTGGATTGATCTCAAAATATGAATCCTGAGGAGAAATTCAACCATGAGAAACCGATCTCACTTCCCCTGGTTTTCCTTAATCATGATTGGTGCAGTTGCTACAATTATTTGGTGGAATATGCTGCCCGAACATAAAAAAGAGTTCTACCGAAATCTTGCCCGCCAGGCACCTGATCTTCCTGGAAGATATATGATCTAAGATCAGATATTTTTAACCTAAAGCTGTGACCCAAGAAACAGGTCACAGCTTTTTTAACCGGCAATAAAATTGCTAAGCAATTCCCTCAGGTGAAATTGAGCTGCGGGCAGTATCCCGCAGGTGATTCACCCCTGAAAAGAATTCGCGCATGATCACCACGGAAAGATATTGGCCAAGAGGGGTTAATTGACAGGTGTCTTTTTCAAACGCGCCAACCATGTTCAAAAAGAACATCTCCAACCAGAGTCCTCTTTTACGGGAAATCCCAAATTCACTGGGGAATCCGTCTTCAGCCATTTCTAACCCGAAAAGATCCATCATCAGGTTGTAGCGCATCTGTGCGTAACGACTATATTTCTGAACCTTGGTAACACTCATTTCATCAGTGGAGATAAGCTTTTTATACTCGGAGAGAGAAAACGTGTTTACATACAACGTTCCATCCAGGTAGCTGAACGCACCAGAACCGAGACCGACATACTCGCGGGTGTTGACGATATATTCATCAATCATCCCAACCCCATTGCGCTGAAATGTCCAGGCTGCGCTTGCGGTAAATTCTTTTTCCATCTCTTCATGGACGATCTCAAAGAACCTGCGCTCCCGGCGGTAATCCACCAGGCCAACGCTGCTGGCGAGAGACCGGGCTACTGTTGGCGATGTCATCAAAGGATAATAGGTCACCTGTTGCGCTCCGGAATCGATCACCCTAAGGATATCCTCCCGCAGGATCTCCTCGGTCTGGTTTGGGAAATTGAAGATCATATCCACATTAAGACAGATGAATTCAGGTGCGAATGATCGGATGCGCTCCTGGATCTCCTCGGCACTGCCAAATTTTTCGCAGCGCTCCATCTGGGCAAGGAGCCGGTTATTGAAACTTTGAACTCCTACCGAAAGTCGCTGCACCCGTCCTTTCAGCAATTCAATTACTGGTGATGTCAGGTGATTTGGGTTGGTCTCACAGGAAACCTCACGGATCGGGAATAGCTCTTTCGCCAAGTCGATCGTTCGGATCAGTTCATCCGGGAGGATCGTTGGCGTACCGCCGCCGATATACACGGTTTCAAATCGGTACCCAAGATTTGCAGCCTGGTTGATCTCTTTTCGCAAGGATTTGAAATAATTCCGTGCTTCCATTTCAACAAATAGATATCTATTAAATGAGCAATACGGGCAGAGACTCTCGCAAAACGGGATGTGGATGTAAAGAACATACTGGCGCCCGGGTTTTGGCGGGGGCAACCGGTGATTCCGGGTTGATTTGATATTCAGAAACCGCCTCGTCTCCACCCGCAGGAAGGTGGTAAGCACCCGTTCTGAGAACACAGGCAGCCAGGAAGAAAAAACCGGGTAGGCAGAAAACCCGCTCCCGGGTTTCTTTCTTAAGGATGGGATACTCGTGTTCATAAATCAAACAATAGAAAAGTTATCAATCAGCAAGCTGAATTTCCAGCCCATTTAACTTTTGGGAAACACGCACCGGGACCGTTCCAACCAGGGCTTTTTCAGTGAAGCACATCCTGCGTGCAAGACTGATGAGGGTCCGGATCTCATCTTGAGGGGAGCCACTATCGAGGGTGATTTCCACATCAAAACCATCACAAAACCCTTCCGCATCACCTTTTAAAACCGAGCCCTGTTCATGAAAGTACCCTGTGACAAGCACATGCTCATTTTTCATCTCAGTTTTACGTTTTGCCGCAACCTGCGACAGGTGGGAGATCAGTCAAAGCGCCATCCCGGATACAAAATAGGTCAACGGGCTCGGGGCGGTCCCCTCACCTCCCGGCATGTAAGTCCCCTCATCGCTGCTGATCGCGTACATGCGGCCGGTTTCCGGCTGTCCGCCTATCACCTGCTTGCGCCAGTGATCCAGAGAGCGGGCGTCTGCTTCCACGGTGATAGCCCGGTAACCCGCGTCTTTTTTAGTGTGATTCGCTTCCAATTCGTGATTCCCTTTCTGGTTTTGGCCTCAATCGATCGGAACCGGTTTACGGACCTTGAAGCAAAAGGCAAACAGAATGGTACCCAAACAAACCGGGATATACCAGTACCGGGCATATTGATCAAGTTGGGAGAACATCTTATTAAATAGACCCAAACCAAACAGCATGAGCAGCATTGCCAGGGCAACCAACCACCAGCTGGTGATCCCATAGGGCGGTGTACCGGGAGGATCCTGCGGAAGCGCACTTCCTTTTGAGCGACCGCCAACCTTGCGCCTTTTTAAAGCATAATCCTTCTGATACCGCCTTTTCTGACCGCGCAGCTGGGCCATCCGAAAATAAAAGAATACCATCGCCAGCATGACAGCAATAATTTCAGGGGTAAAAATCATTTTTTCTTCTTCTCCAAACGGTTCTTAATAATACGTTTAAAGTCGGCTTTCGTGGGTTTCAACCCCCTGCCTTTTTCCTGGTAAATCGCGCGGGGTGAAACATAACCAAAACCTGTTTTGTATTCCAGCTCGCATTTATCTTCCCTGGAGAGCACATAAACCTCAGTATTCGGAATCCTCACCCACGCAAACCTGCGTTCGGGTCTTGCAATCAGTGCAATAAAATAAGGATCGCCATCTTCCTTGGGGGTCGGTAACGTTATGGTAACTAGACGTGTTGTGGAATTAATTTCCTCGATCTCAAAGCATAATCCTGCTGAAGAAACACGCTTTTCTTCATCCAAACGGTCCCCGACATGGTTCCAATAGAATACCAGGATGTCATTTCCTTTCCGTTCCAGGTATTCCATGAAAGTGCTCGTGCTGGTGTGAAACAGGATCGGAATTGCCTCAAACCCGTAATTCCAAGGCAAGCTTTTCTTTTTATCCATTAAGTGTTCCTTCTTCTTGGGTTTCCGATCAGGTGGATTGATTATACCAAGTTATAAAATCGTGAAGATTTTCCGGTTTCCTTCCAAGAATATTCTCCAACACTCCTGGATTACCCGTAAACCCATATTTATCGTAGTATTGAAACATGGATGTCAATGTGTCAATCGCATATCTGCCTAAACCGGATTTTTCAGCGTTTCGCTGCCAGATCGACAAATCCTCTTTCATTGGGCTCACCGGGCGTCCGATGCATGAACTGATTATTTCTGCTACTTCGATTTGATTGAGGGATTGGGGTCCGCAGCATTCATAAATGGCATTTCGATGGCCGGGAAGTGTTAAAACGCGAGCTGCAGCCTCCCCAATATCCCGCAAATCCACCACGCTGATGCGTGCGGAAGTGGAATAGGGGACAGTGTATCTACCTTTTTCTGTAATTTGCTTCCACCCGCCAAGAATATTCTGCATATATGCGCACGGTTGAATAATCGTGAAATCAATCCCGCTTGCAAAAATCATTTCCTCCACCCTCATCTTTTGCCAGTGGTGCGGCATCGCCTCAACTTGTGGATGTAAAACAGAATGGTACACGAAATGATCCACCTTTTGTTGTACCGCTACTGAAAGAATTCTTTCACCAATTTCTTTCTCATCATTCGCAGCATTAGGGCAAATATGATATATTTTTTCGATCCCTTGGCAAGCCACACGTAAAGCAGCGCTGTCTTGGAAATCTCCCACGGTCACGCTCCCTACTCCAATGCTGGTGACTATGTCGGCTTCCGACTGAGAACGTACAAATGCCCGCACTATTGATTTTCTGCTTAATAACGCGCGAATAACCGCTTGTCCGGTTTTTCCTGCAGCACCTGTGACTAAGATCATTTTTTTCCCTCGATCTATAAATAATTATTAACCTATCAGAATAATATACTCCCCGTCGCAATTTTCGCTCCGGGGAGTATATCCATTCGATACTATTGACACGGTTATTTCCGTATCAATGAAACCTCCGGTTCTGAATTACTCCAGAACATCCGCCGGGCGGGTCACCGGAGGCTTGAAAGCAAGGAAGATGAGATTCAAGATAATCCCAAACAGGGCGCCGGTTGCGATGGGTGGCCAGCCGTAGGGGAAGACCCCCGTCAACAGCGGGATGGGCAGACCAGCTGGGTAGCCGATGGTGCCACCGATACCCACTACAAGGATGATAGCGCCAATGGCAAGGTTTCCAGGACTATAGAGATCAACTTTCTCAGCGATCATAAGCGCAATACCCTGCATACCAATGACACCAAAGAGATAGATAGCAAGACCACCCCAAACGGCAGTCGGAACCATGTTGATGGCATCTTTGAGTGGTCCAATGAAGCCTAGAATTACGGCGATGGCACCAGCAGCGATCAGAACAACACCGGAGTAGTTGCGGGTGATCACCATCAACGAGTTGTTCTCGCCGTAGTTGGTGCCGGCGGTGGAACCGAAGAGCCCGTTCACCAGGTCGTTCAAGCCATCCAGCATCAGGTTCAGACCAATGAATTTGGAAAGACCCAGCTTCTCGCGTCCCTGCTCCTCTGCCAGGTGATCAACATACAGGCTGATCTGGTAGAGGTGGGCAGTGGATTCGGGGATGGTCGCGATAGCCATGATGCCTACGCTTAGCATTACTGACCAGACTAGCGGGTTGGAAAAATCTGGGAAGGTGAATTCTGGTATGATAAAGGCAGCTGAAGTGAAGGCACCCTCAACATTCACCAGACCCATGATCCATGAGAAAATGAAACCAACGATCGCTCCGAGAAGGATCGGAATCATGGAAACAAAACCCTTACCCTGCAGGTAGACCGATAGCAGAACAGTTACCAGAAGGGTGAACAGGGACACACCCCACCACGTTAGGGTTAGATCCGGGGTCGCTACCGGATCAACACCGCAGCAGGTTCCGGAAGCCATGGTGAGCGCTGTATAACCAAGTCCAAGACCGATCACAATCGCAACCGAACCTGTGACAATTGGAGGCAGGACTTTATCGACGCCTTTCTTACCGCCGGTTAATCGGATGATCAAGCCGACGATAATATTAATTACACCCGTGGCAATGAAACCTGTCTGAACAACGGAAATGGTCTCAGGTTTCGCGGGTACACCGAACCCTAAACCGGGTTCAAGCTGGGAAACCACAGCGGTTACCGCAGCAATGTAGCTGAAGCTGGAGCCGTAATACAGGGGGATGTAGTTCCCCATGGAGAGTTTAGCGCCGATCAATGCGACGATCGTAGCAAAACCAGTAACGGTCAGCACGGTCGAAACATTGAAGTGCATTAGGAGGGCGCAAAGGACTGTCGCTGGGAACATGGTGATGACGTGCTGAAAACCAAGCACAACCATCTTTCCAAACGGGGGGACATCTTGTGGCAGATATCCTATTACTTTTGTCGGTGTAGACATTGGCAAGTTCCTTCCTTCTATAGATTGAAATTAAGATGCAGTTTTTCGTGCTTTGCGCAGGATCGTCCAAAAAAACACTCCCCGGACGTTCCGGCACATAAAACAGAAAACGCCGATTTCCCCGATAGGCACCTCCTATAATCTAATCTTAATCTTGACATAATAATCATACACCATATTGTCAAGAGGGTATGGGGCAGAACTCATTAGAGATTTCACGTTTTTCATCCTGCCCCTACTTTCCTATTTCATGTTTTTTACGATCGTGGCAATTAGCCATGCGATCAGTGCGACAGGGATAATATAGAGCACCATGCGCACTTCCGCTATCTGCAATAAATTCTTTTTCGTTACTTTGGTCGTGTTATCAGCGTTTTCGGTGTCGGTTTCTTCTTTGACATCAACTTTCTTACCGGTCTCAGTTTCTTCCATCTTTGCCTCCAAAAATATATTTTAGTGTTTTCACCAAGCTAGCTCATAAATCTGCTGCTATCAACAATTATGAGTTGCCAGATTTTAGTGAAGATTCCTTCAGTTTCTCTTCCAGCGCTTTATCCAAAGTACCAAAACCGGCTTTGATCATCATCTTACTGACGCTGTCGATCATGCGCTGACCAACACTGGCAAGTGTTCCTCCAATGGTGATATCACCTGTGTATTTTAAAATAGTAGTATTGTCACCATTATCCAAAAATTTGACGTAACCAACACCTTTTGCAAAACCCGGAGCACCTCTTCCATCCACCGTCAGGGTGCAGCTTTCCGGGGGAACCTCATCAGAGACAACCAGGGTTCCTGAGAAAGTGCTTGAAATAGGTCCGATTCGGAGATGGATGGCAGCTTCATAGTTATTCGGACTTACCTCTTTGAGCTCCTGGGTCCCAGGGATCGCTTTCGCCAGGACCTTTGGATCACGGATCATCTCCCATACAACTTCCCGTGGGCCTTCGAACAGATGCTCACCTTCAATATTCATTAATTCTTCTCCTTGTTTCTGATATGGAACTTGATTGGAAGTCCCATTTCTTTCAATTATTTCGATTTCTGCATGTATTCAAACACTTTTCCTGGATTCAGGTTCGATTCCAGCAGTTCCAACTTGAACTCAGGAAGCGCATCCTCCAACGCCTGGATGAATGCCGGCGGGGTAGGGATAGCTCCAGCTTCGCCAACGCCCTTGATACCAAGCGGGTTCAGCGGGGTGGTGTTTACCGCATGCCCGATCTCAATCTTATGGGGCATATCCGTTGCCTGCGGGATTAGGTAATCCATAAATGAAGCGGTCAAAAGCTGCCCATTCTCATCATAGGATATCTTCTCATACCAGACATTCCCGATACCCATCGAGACTGCCCCCTGGATTTGCCCTTCTAGAATCAGCGGATTGATGACCGTGCCACAATCGTGGACAATGACGAATCGTTTAATTTTCGCTTCGATAGTTTCAGGGTCTACTTCCAGGATGAGCGCAACAGCCCCAGAACCGGTGGCGCCGTACGGAGGGGCAAAATAGGCGGTGGCTTCCAGGCCAGGTTCCACACCCGGAGCGATTGTCCCGCGCATGGGATTGGCTTTGAATGCCAGCTCTCCAAGCGCAATCTGTTTTTTTAGGTTGCCCTTCACGCATACGTAACCTTCGCAAAGTTCCACTTCTTCCACCGGCACTTCCAGGAATTTCGCACCGGTTGCGAGTGTCTTTTCGCGAACTTTTACCGCTGCCAGGTGCATGGCGGTGCCAGCAATGGCTGCCCCGCGGCTGGCGAAGGTTCCCGCGCCCCAGTGAAAGTGATCGGTATCCCCAGTGATCACTTTGATATCTTTGGGTTTTACGTTTAATTGCTCGGCAACGATCTGGGCAAAAACCGTGAAATGACCCTGCCCCTGGGTGCTGTAACCGGTGGAGCAGCTCACCTTGCCGTTGTTACCGATCGTCACCCGTGCACCTTCATAGGGACCCACTGAGGTTCCTTCCGTAAAGGTCACCACCCCAATACCGAGGTGCTTGCCGGCAGCACGGGCTTTGGGTTGGATCTCCTTGCGGAATTTCGTGTAATCGACGATCTCGAGCACGCGTTCTAAGTTGCCCTTGTAGTCGCCAGTATCCAGGACTCCTTCCACAAAGTCCTGGCCGATGATCCCGGTGTGGACAGGGAATTCGGAGGGGGTGAGCAGGTTTATGCGACGCAGCTCTGCCGGATCCATCTTTAGCTCTTTCGCAGCGATATCCATCATGCGCTCCATGACAAACACGCCTTCAGGTCTGCCAGCACCGCGTACAGGGGTCACCACCATCTCGTTAGTGAAGACCATGCGGATCTCGGTGTAGAAATTGGGAACGCGGTAATTGTTGACCGTGTGAGTCTGGGTGTTCAGCGGAACGGTCATCCCGTAGGAATCATATGCGCCGGTGTTGTGATAAAACACATCCTTGAAACCCAGAATAATTCCGTCTTTTTTGAGCGCGATCTCGCAATAATGAACCTGGTCGCGTTCCGAGGTCGTGCCGAGGAAATTCTCGCGCCGGTCTTCAATCCATTTGATCGGCCGGTTGAGTTTCATCGCAATCCAGGGGAGTAAGACGTCGTCGGTTTGCGAGGTCATTACTTTAGGGCCAAATCCGCCACCGATGAAGGGGATCTCCACCCGGACCTGGTTCTCCACCAGTCCAAGCCTGCTGGCGATGGCGCCGCGCAGCGGCAGTGGTGCTTGGGAGGTGGCCCAAACGGTCATTTCCTCTTTGCGGTCATTCCATTCCACCACGAATCCGCGGTTTTCCATGGCCGCACCCGCATTACGATCCGCATAGAGCTTGCGGGTAATGACCACATCCGCGTTCTTTTTTGCTTCTTCGTAATTTCCGGCTTCCTGCTTGACCAGCGCTGCCATATTGGATGGCAGGTCTTCGTGCACAAGTACGGAGGTATCATTCCAGGCTTTTTCAAGGTCGACAACAGCAGGCAGCGGTTCTACATCAAAAATGATATCGTCGAAGGCATCTTCAGCAATGTAGCGGGATTCTGCGATCACGATGGCAATCGGTTCTCCAGAAAAACGGACTTTATCCTTTGCGATCGGAACCAGGGTGCGTGCATTAAATTGCGATCCTTTAATGGCTGTGGGGGGAGGAACCTGGAGCGGGCCGGGTTTCCAGTAATCACCGAAATCTTTGGCAGTATAAACTGCCACCACACCCGGGCGTTTGAGGGCTGCGGAAACGTCGATATTCTTAATGCGGGCATGGGCGTAATCGCTGCGCATGAAGGCAGCGTGCAGCATACCGGGGATCTCGATGTCATCGATGAACTGGGCTTTGCCAGTCAGCAGCTGCGGGTCTTCCAGCCGGGTTTCTCTTTGACCAAAATATTTTCCAGTCACTGTATCACCTCTCGAATTCGGTTAGCGGGAAGACATCTTTTTCGAAGCATCCATTGCAGCCTCGATGATCTTCTCATACCCAGTACAGCGGCATATATTGCCGTCAATGGCTTCACGGACCTCGTCCTCGGTCGGTTTGGGGTTCTTCTCCAGGAAGGGAACAAGGGTCATCAGGAAGCCGGGAGTGCAGAACCCGCACTGGAGGGCATGCTTTTCGGTAAAAGCCTGCTGTAGGGGGTGGAGCTTATCCGGAGTCCCAAGAGATTCCACCGTGCGGATATCGTGGCCGTTGGCCTGGACAGCGAACATCAGGCAGGACCGGACGGCTTCACCATCGAAGATGATGGTGCAGGCACCACAAATGCCGTGCTCACAGCCTACATGAGTGCCCATGAGATCAAGATCATGGCGCAGGAAATCGCTCAACAGCTGGCGGGCTTCCACCTCGCGGGTATAGACCTGGCCATTGACGGTAACGGTTACAGGGAATAAATCACTCATTTTCAGCCTCCTCGCTTTGCCCGGTCGAACGCTTCGGTCAGGCAGCGCACGGTTAAAACACGAATAAGGTTGCGGCGGTAACCTGCGGTGCCATGCAGGTCTGTCGAAGGATCGATCTCTTCAAGAGCGGCTTCCGATACGGCCTTGAAAGCCTCCTGGGAAGGCGCATTGCCCACCAGGAACTCAGGCGCTTTTTGGGAGAGGATCGGCACTTCTCCAACTGCCATAAAAACCAGCCTGACCGATTTACAGCGGCCTTTGTCATCCAGGGAAACGAGGGAAGAAACAGCAGCCTGGGCGTAGCCTCCCTTCTGGCGGGATACCTGAACATAATTGCTCCCGGTCTTCGGGAGCAGCGGCCTGAGAACAACTTCTGCCAGCATCTCGTCCGGTTCGATCAAGGTCATGAACGGACCAATAATGAAATCAGATCCATCCACCCGGCGCTCTTTACCTATGCCGCGGATCAACAGTTCCATATTCATCAAAACTGCAATACTTGGCAGCTGCCCGGCCGGATCGGCATGGGCGATCGCTCCGCCAAAAGTACCGCGGGCGCGGATCTGTGGGTGGGCGATGAATTTGGAAACCTCTGAAAGCAGCGGGAACCGCTTTGTCACTTCGGGGTCGTATTCCACCTTGTTGACCCGCGTCATTGTACCGATCGCCAATCCGCCATCCTGGGTCGGCTTGATATAGGAGAGCTCGGGGATGTTATTTAGATCAACCAGGGCTGCCGGTCGGGCCATGCGGAAGTTCATGGCCGCGATCAGGCTCTGACCGCCCGCCAGGACTTTACCGTCGTAGCCTAGCTCTGCCAGCGTATCCAGCGCTTCTTCCACGCTGGACGGGGCATAATAATCAAATTTCACTGGCTTCATATTTGCTCCGCCTTTTTAGGATAGGGAGGGTGACGTTGAAGAAACCCTCCAAAACAAATTCGGTCAATAATCATAAAGACCTTCAGAATATCTTTCATCCGAAGGTCTTCATGTTTTACAGTTCTTTGAAAGCGACGAATCGGCCCCACATCGATTCGGCTTCCATCGCCTTCTGAAGGAAGCAGCCGATGTAATAGCGACCGCTCTTGGCGGTGGCAATATCACCGGCGAGGTTCTCGGCATGAACGATCCTCTTGGAGAACAGGTTGAGGTGCATATCCTGGTAGAACTTATCCAGGGGATACATTTCATCCCAATCCTTCCCGAAATCTTTGACGAGCTTGGCGTTTGCCTCAGCAAACGTTTTGGGATGCCAGATGCGCATGATGGTGTTCATCGGGTGGTCAGCAGAAACTGCGTCCACGCCGATCCACTTTATTTCCATTTCGGCCGCCCACTTGGAGAAATCGGGCGAAGGACCGGGATGCTTGACCATGTAGCGAAACTCATCCGATTCGGGGCTGGCCCAGCCGAACTTGTTCCAGCCGGTCTTGATCACCAGGATGTCACCCTTGCGGATATCGACCACGTCGTGGATCATCTTTGGGGTATAGACGCTCGAATCACTCACCAGACCAGAAATATCCGCAATGACCCCGGGGCCGACCCATTCTGAGAGCGGCACCTGGCCGATCGTGCGGCCGTTGGGATAGAAGTGTTTCTCACCGTCCATATGGGAGGCAAGGTGGATGCTGGCGTTGCAGATAGATCCGTTGCGACCCATGCCGAAGAACTGACCGCCAACACGCTTGGTGTAGGTGACGCTCAACGGGATATAGTTCAACCACTGTGGGGTTTGCACGCTGAACGGAACGGTCATATCGATCATTTCCGAGCTGGACATGGCGGAGATAAAATCACTTTCGCTCATACCTTCCGGAGCAGTGTATGCGCAAACACGCGACCAGGCGGTTTCCACTTCCATATAGGGGATTGGCATGATCGTGATCCAGGCACGCTTGTTCTTGAGCTTATCGATCTCACCCACGATGCACTCGGCCAGCACAAGGTGGGCCTTGGGCATCTGGATATGGGTCAGGTCGTAATACTCTCCCTGGGGGAAAGTTTCATCCCAGGTTTTACCGGTTTCCTTCTTAAGTTTCTCTTCGGCAAGCTTGAAGTGATTCTCATGCATGCGGCGGATGGGGGTATTCATGGGGTGTTCTGCAGCGCCGCAATCCACGCCGACCACCTTGAGCTTCATTTGAATTGCCCACTTGTAGAACTCAATGGAGGGACCCGGGTGGCGCACAAGGAAACCGAATTCCTTCGACTCAACGCCGCCCTGTGCGGCCGGGTTGACCACATCGGGCTGATCCCAAGAATACTTGTGATAGCCGGTGTTGATGATCAGGATATCGCCGGGTTTTACATCGGCTTTCTTCTGGATCATTTCCGGGGTGATGATGGAATAATCCGAAACCATGTCGGAGATATCCACGATAACGCCGGGACCGCAAAGGTCTTTCAGGGGGATATCGGCAATCGCCCGCGCACCTGAATGGAAAGCCGTCTCCCCCACGAGATGGGTTCCGACCGTGTTGCTCCAATTCAGGATTTGCCCGTTGGCGCCTTGCCCGCCGCCATAGGCACCGGTAACGCGCTTGAAGAAGTGCACTTCAAGAGATTTCTCGCCCGGCCAGGGCGGGGTAAAGATGCTGCAATCCTGGGTCAAATCATAGAGTTTTGCTTCGGACATCATTTTGATAAAAGCATTTCGGTCCATCTTGATTCTCCTTGATCGTGAAAGGTGAACTAAAAACCGTATTTCTCAGCAAAGGCAACCAGCGCATCTTCGAAGACTTTCATCGGAGCGGAAACAACACCCGCTCCAACCTGGCCAACGCCAGCTTCCTTGTGCGCTACGCCGGTATTGACCCGCGGGGTGATCTGTTTTTCGACCACCTTGCGGATATCGACTCCTGTCGGGGTACCGCGGAAATCGAGGAACGGGATGGTGAAATTCTTGTTCTCCGCGTAGGTGATCTCGTACATATCCAGAGTGGTATTGATAGCATCCCTGGGAACACCGCCAATAAAGGTGACCAATGCGGGTGCGGTGGCCATGGCAAAACCGCCAATGCCGGCTGTTTCAGTAATGACACTGTCGCCGATATCAGGGTTGGCATCCTTTTCGCTGAATCCCGGAAAATAAAGCGCTTTAACCATCGGAGCCGGCGCGGTGAACCAGCGGTCGCCGAGACCGCTCACGCGGATGCCCCAATCCGTCCCGTTGCGGCACATGACGGTAACGATCGTGCTGCCTTCCACATTCTCACCGGCAGCGGTCATGGTCTTACAGGCAGCCATCACCGGGTTGAGAATGCTGAGGGCGTTCTCACCCAGGAATTTTATCACCTCAAATGAGGTGGCAGTATCTTTGGCAGTTTTAGCAATGTAAGGCGCCAGTTGGGTCGTCCATAACACCGAAGCCGCGTCGAGGCGGTTGTGGCCGTCGTCGCCCATGTGCAGCGCTTTGGCTAATATGCTGCGAATATCCAACCCGCCGACTGCTTCCAGAGCAGCTTTGACCGTTGGACCAAGCGTACTCTCCATCCATTTCAACTTGGTGATTACATCCTCACTATAGGCGCCCATGCGCAGCACCTTACCGCGACCTTCGTTCAGGTTGGAATAGCAGGTGATGTTGTGGACCTTGTTCTCGATGATATAGACCGCCATTGAGGGTGAGATGACCCCAGCCATGGGACCAGTGCACATATGTTCATGGCAGGGTGCAAATTCGATCTTGCCGGATTCAAGCAATTTCGTTGCTTCTTCCTGATTTTTTGCTTTACCCTCAAAAATCAGGGCACCGATCATGGC
>Ga0209254_10004019_pt1 | contig 13448 bp, 10 predicted proteins | sample FrelakmetDIP11DI_FD_187148 | JGI IMG/M metagenome (GOLD analysis project Ga0209254, IMG submission 187148) | Freshwater lake sediment microbial communities from the University of Notre Dame, USA, for methane emissions studies - DIP11 DI (SPAdes)... | ecosystem: Environmental > Aquatic >...
CAACCACCCACACCGGAATGGGGATCTATGTTGAGCGCAGAACGCAACCAGGTGTTCACTGCTCCATATCTGGTCTTCTACCCAGGACTGTTTATCATCTTGGTAGTGCTTTCATTCAATTTATTAGGTGATGGCTTACGCGATGCCCTTGATCCACGCCTGGCGATGAGGAGCAAATAACAGCCTCCCCGCCTATTACTTCTTGATGTAACCCTCCACGAATTGTTTGTTGGCAGTCAGAACTTCCATTACAGCTCGATTGCTGGAGGTGGCGTGAATGAGTTCATCATCGCAACGGATGCTCCAGAGGCTCTCTCTACTTACTCTGATATGTTTGAATATTACTGGCAACAAGCCATCCCATTGGATGAATGGGAAATACTCGGACATTAACCGGGTTTTGATAAGAGCTATGTAATTCTAGATGTGTTAGAACGGGATAAGGGTCAGCTGGGTGATCTCCGGTGGACAATTAATCCGCAGCGGTACGCTGATGCACCCCAGGCCGCGGTTCGTATATAACCACGAGTCCCGGACTTTATAGAGTCCGGCTGGGAATTTCTTTCCCAGGTATGGATGAAAGAAAGGCAGCCTTCCAGGAATGATCACCTGACCACCGTGGGTATGACCGGAAAGCTGCAGCGAAATGCGTGAATCGCGACAGGTCTCGTCTGCCAGGTCTGGCTCATGCAGGAGCAAGATGACCGGAGCTCCGGACGGTGCCTGATCTAGAGCAAGCTTCAGATCTGGTTGTCCAGCCCAGCCATCATCCATCCCAGCCAGGAAAAGAACCGCGTCCCCAACGCCGATCGCCAGCCCTTGATTATATAAGACTGGCAACCCGGATGCATCGAAGGCTGCCTGGAGGGCGTGGATACCAAGCCAGTAATCGTGATTGCCCATCACCGAATAAACTCCGTAGCGCGCATTGAGCTTGGCAAGCAGTGGGGCTATTTCAAAAGCAGCCTCACGGATGCGCCACACAAAATCCCCGGTTAAGACAATCAAATCTGGTTGCAATTGATTGACGATTGCTACCGCTCGTCGCACAAGGTTTGGCTGGGTGTATGGCCGCAGGTGAATATCCGTCATCTGCACAATGGAAAAACCTTCCAAAGCTGGATGCAGACCAGGAATCGGGATAATAACCTTATCTATAACCGGGTCTTGAGATTCGTCCACCAAATACAATCCACCCGCGATGGCAATCAAGCTTGCGAGCGATACCCCACCAACTTTCAGAATACCGCGTTTGCTAATTGGCATTTAATTTCTTCTCCATAATCAACACCTGGATTCGTAGAATAGCCTGAGGAAGTCTACTCCCGGAAACAATCATTCTACAATTTATGATTGGAGTGATGAGTATTATATCCAGAAAACTACTGACCCCCAGGCGATAACCTGGGGGGTGTTTTTTCATTTCCTGTATGATTTCCCGCTGATCAGGGATGAATCTTGTTTTGTTTGGTAGCTATGTTTTGCATAGGCGCTCACCTTGTGGTGTGCATCTCACATTAGCAAGAAGTTGTTCCGTTTACCCACATAGGGTAGTCAATATTACCGCCACGGTTTGGGATGTGTGAGGTAGTAGCGCGCCATCTCTTGCCAGCGATAAGCTGAGACATCTGCTGCACTCAGTGTGGTCAGGTCAACACCTGCATAGGGATGTGTGGAATAAAAGCTCGCCAGTGCCTGCCAGCGGTAAGCTAAGACATCTGCTGCACTTAGCGTAGTCAAGTTAATGCCAGGTGAGGGAAGAGCTCCGGAGAAGCGTTCAATTGCTTGCAAGCGGTAACCATTGATCAAGCTTTGTTCACCGAGGTCAGTCGCACTCAGAGCGGCTAAGCCAGCATCTTTTGAGGCACTCGCAGCGTAGAATGGCGCAGTGTAACGCGCCATCTCCTGCCAGTGGGAGGCAGAGAGTTCTGTCGGAGCAACACCAATAGATGGAAGCACGTTAAAGATACTTGCCAATGAACGTTGGCTATAATAAACCGATATATTTGCCGCACGCTGGGTGGAAAGACCGCTGGCAGCAAGTGCCTGCCGACTTGACAGGCCTATCCCCAAAAAGACTAGAAACATTGCCATGAGCCAAATGCTGATTCTGATTTTTGTTTTCATTTCAAATCTCCTATGTGTTCGTTGGTTTCTTCATAATAATCATTTGTTAGTTTGCCTACCAAGTAAGCTGTAGGTATGAGCGATACTATATCACTTTGAAGCTCTTTTAAGTGTACTATTTGGATACAATTTAGTTTAATTACTATTGTTCCTCTGCTGAAAGGATCTGGATGGACAAAGGCTTATCTTTTGGCTACTGGGTACGTCGCCGTCGTAAGGCGTTAGACCTGACACAGACCGAGCTCGCTGGCCAGGTTTTTTGCGCGCTATCGACTATAAAAAAGATTGAAATTGATGAGCGCCGTCTATCGCCCCAGATGGCAGAGCGGCTTGCAGAATGCCTCCACATCCATGGACAGGAACGCGAGGTTTTTCATAAAGCAGCCAGCACCGAATTATCGTTTGACCAGCTTGAATTGCCCGTTGATCCGATAATCTCCAAACCAGCGGTTTCCAATCTGGCTTCCCACCTGCCACTGACCCCTTTTGTTGGTTATGAGGGTGAATTATTGCAGATCTCCGACCTCTTCAGTCGGACTGATTCCCGGCTCATCACCCTGGTTGGGCCTGGTGGGATTGGAAAAACCCGCATAACCATTCAAGCCGCATCTGATCTATCGGTGCACTTTTCAGATGGTGTATATTTCGTTCCTCTTACCCAGCTGGATGACCCCACGAGTATACCCACCACAATTCTGGAGGCACTTGTGGTGCAAGTGCCTGCTACACAGGATCCAAAAGGATATCTCCTGGACTATCTAGGCGATAAAGCCATGCTTCTGGTGTTGGATGCCTTTGAGCACCTTCTTGCTGGTGTAGATATCCTGGTCAATTTATTGCAAACTGCGCCGGCTTTATACCTGCTCGTGACCTCGCGTCAACCATTGAACCTGCGCATGGAGCAAGTGTTCAATGTCCAGGGAATGAAAATTCCTCATGAAGTCACAACCCAGGACCTCGAATCGTACGATGCGGTGCGTTTATTCATCCTGACCGCTAGGCGGGCATCCACAGGATTTACCCTGAACCATGAAAATGTTGCCAGTATCGGCAACATCTGTAAGCAGGTGGAGGGCATACCCTTGGCAATTGAGTTGGCAGCTTCATGGACCCGCACGCGCTCGTGCGAAGAGATTGATAACCAAATCAAAGATTGCCTGGATATTTTGGCAACCACGATGAAGGATGTACCAGAAAGACAGCGCAGTATTCGGGCGGCTTTTGATTTTTCCTGGTGATTATTGTCGGAAGAGGAAAAACGCGTTTTTTCTGCAGTTTCTATCTTCCGAGGCGGATTTAATTTGACGGCTGCCGAAAAGATCATTGGTACAAATGAAAATACATTAGAATTTCTGGTGAGTAAATCGTTATTACGTCTCGCTCCCTTTAGCCACTATGATATGTACATACTTATCAGGCGCTATGCTGAGGAAAAATTGGACAGCACAGGCGGATCAAGCCAATTACGGGATGCCCATCTTTCTTTTTATAGGAGGCTTGCCGAAAATTCACAACCGGGGGTGGCTGCCGTGGATGATGTACCAAGCAACACCCATCTTGAGCAGGAGCTAGATAATATCCGCGCAGCTTTAACCTGGGCTATTGAAAGTGGAGCGCAAGAGAGCGGGTTGCGCCTGGCAACTGCCGTTGGATCCTTTTGGTATACAAAAGGTTACCTTCGGGAGGGGATTTACTGGCTTAGCAGGATGCTTGCCTTGAAATTTGGTCAATTCCCATCTGCCTGGGTTTTTGCACTTAATCAATCTGGGAGCATTACACGAAGCCTTGGTAATTTTGAGCAGGCATTATCATTGAACAAGGAGAGTCTCTCCCTTTTTAAGGAGATGAAAGATAAGCGAGGCATTGGTCTTGCACTCATGAACCTCGGCATCGTCAGCTACCTTAATGGCGATTTTAAACGAGCAACCCGAATTCTGAAAATAAGCCTGGTGAGGTTTCAAGAGACAATGGACGAATGGCATCAAGGCGAGGCACGCATCCGCCTTGGTGAAGTATATCTTAGGCAGGGGAGACTTGATGAAGCTGCTCTCCTATTTAAAGAGAGCCTGCTTCAATCAATAAAAATCGATCATAAATTAGCGACGGCTTTCTCGCTTGGGGGATTAGGCGATATTCATCGGTTACAGGGAAAATACGACCAAGCAGTCGATTTGTACAAAGAGTCTTTGGATATTCATTGGGAATACCAACATAACCTGGATATCCCCTATACGCTGGAGGCTCTCGCTTTGGCCTACGCTGGTTTGGGTGAAAATCGGGATGCATCCTTTCTTTGGGGAGCGGCTGATAATCTGCGCGAGCGCCACAGTTCCCCAATGCCTCCTGTTTACCAGGAAAACCATACACTGGTCATGCTGAAGGTGCGTGCGGAGTTAGGTGATCCGGACTTTACGCGAGGCTGGGCTGAAGGAAGCCTCACTCCACTGGAAAAAATTGTTGCCTGGGTAAATCCTGCAAGTTATAAATTGCTCTAAATTCTTCCCTCATAACAATTTCACGATATCTACCGTGTTAGCATTCTTGCCTTCTGCATAGGCCAGTGAATGCCATCAAGGCATCCTTCATTGTCTACCCTTTGTTTCACTGGTTGTATCCACCCAAGGATATGTAGGAATAAGTACCGGCGTTCTGCATTACCATAAGTAGCCATTCTGTTGACATCATTAAAGAATTATCTCTGTAAGTTCTTGGATGATTATGTAGGTGTATAACGCCTCGTTGATAAACCCCATGATAAAATTCAATAAATTTGATAAAGAGGAGAATGTTCATGAGAAATAGAATAGTATTTATCATTTCCATGATTGTGATCTTGGCAGGTTCGGTAATTGCAACAAAGGGGGATGGCGGTGTTGCCCAAGCAGGAGCAGGAATGAAGAACAATCGTGGTGAGCAGGGAGTGACTGTGATTGGTCCAATTTTCCCCACAATTAGCCCTGCCGTAAGGGATTTGCCGCCTTACGGCAGCGGTGAGTGGACTAGAAAGGGAGGTTAACCCCCATCGGACATATGACCATAAAACACCCTCCAGCCAAGGAGGAGTTGGCGGTATTGACCCACTCTTGGCGATTCAGGCAAATTTACCAGCCACAAATGGTTTGGATGGCTTCTCAACCCCAATCGTAAATATTAACGGTCATGGATATACTAATGTTACCCCCCCAGATACAGTGGGTGATGTGGGCAGCAACCATTATATCCAGATGGTGAATGGTTATTCCACCATGGTTACCATTTACGACAAAGCCGGAAATATCGTCTTTGGACCATTTCCATTAGATTCATTAGGAAGTGGTGTATGTTCTACAGGGTATGGAGATCCAATCGTGCTTTACGATCAGCAGGTTGACCGTTGGTTATTGAGTGAATTTGCGGGCAGTGGTAATAACCTTTGCGTTTATATCTCAACGACCTCAGACCCTACCGGGACATACTATGGATATATCTTCCCTACACCAGATTTTCCGGACTATCCTAAATATGCTGTATGGCCAGATGCTTATTATGTGACTTCGAATGAATCCAATCCAGCGGTTTATGCTTTAGACCGGGGCAAAATGTTAGCAGGGTTATCTGCATCAATGCAAAGATTCACGGCCCCTCCATTGTCAGGTTTCGGATTTCAGGCTTTAACCCCGGCAGATCTCGATGGAGAGACATCCCCTCCAGCCAGCACACCGGGCATCATGATGCGCCATCGCGATACCGAAGTACACGGTCCCACGGGTTACCCAACCCAAGACATCCTAGAGATCTGGCAGTTCCATGTGGATTGGATTAATCCGGACAATTCTACCTTTACAGGTCCGATTAATATCTTTGCTTCAGAGTTTGATTCGGATTTGTGTGGATTGTATAATTTCTATTGTTTTCCCCAACCAGGCACTGGTACAACCCTTGACCCGCTGCGTGAAGTAATCATGTGGCGTCTGGCATACCGTAATTTTGGTGTTCACGAGACTATGGTGGGAAACTTTGTCACTGATGTCAACGGAAACGATCATGGTGGTGTACGTTGGTTCGAGTTGCAGAAAGAAGGCGTAGGTTCCTGGGTTTTACATCAGGAAGGTACCGTCGCACCAGATGCAGAGCACCGCTGGATGGGCGCGATTGCTATGGATGGTAGCGGGGATATTGCCTTGGGATATAACGTTTCAAGCACAACAGTTTACCCCTCATTACGCTATATTGGGCGTTTACGTTCGGATCCTTTAGGTACCATGCCGCAGGGTGAGTACTCACTCGTGGAGGGGACCGACTTTAATCAAAGCAACCGTTATGGCGATTATTCTGCCATGAGCGTCGATCCTGTAGACGATTGTACTTTTTGGTTTACGGGTGAATATGATGCCGGACCTAACCATGAATGGAGTACGCGCATTGGTGCATTTAAATTCGATTCATGTACTGGCTCGCTTGGTCCAGATTTTACTTTGTTAGCCGATCCTGAAAGCCAATCGGTATGCGCGCCTGCCAATGCTCAGTATGGTCTTACGGTTGGGTCAGTGATGGGTTTCTCTGACCCGGTCACGTTAAATGCGACCGGCAATCCAGCAGGTTCAACTGCCGGCTTCGATGTTAATCCGGTTATGCCCCCTGGTGTTAGTATCTTAACCATCGGGAATACCGGGGAGGCCACGGCGGGAAGTTACACCATTGATATTGTTGGGATCGCTCCTACTAAGACACATACAGTGACGGTTGGGTTAAACCTCTATTCGGATCCCCCCAGTATCCCGGTGTTGCTTTCCCCAGCTGATGGCGCGGTGGATGTAACTCAGTTTCCCACTTTAGATTGGGGAGATTTGTCCTTGACAAGTGGATATAACTTACAGATGTCTCTCACCCCACTCTTTGAGACCCCAACCCTGACCGCTACTGGATTAACCTCTTCAGATTACACGGTGATGTCTCCCCTGCAAGGAGGCACTTGTTATTGGTGGCAAGTACAGGGATCAAATACGTGTGGGCTGGGTGAGTGGTCTGATCCATTCCACTTCGCTACCGTCGCTCTGACGACCACGTTTTATGATGACATCGAATGGGGGTCTGGAAATTGGTCACATGCAGCTGCCCAAGGAACGGACCATTGGGCGATTTCAACCGTCCAATCACACAGCCCGACCCACTCCTGGTTCGTACCTGATGATTCTATGATCACCGATACACGTTTGTGGACAACGAATCCGATCGCAGTGGGTGCGGGCAGCACGCTGGTTTTCTGGCACCAGTATCAGTTCGAGGGTGCCTCCTATGACGGTTCGATTCTAGAGATTTCCAGTAATGGTGGTGGTACATGGACTGACTTAGGTCCTTACATCACAACGAATGGTTATAACGGTACGATAGATTCTGGATATAGCAATCCACTAGGTGGGAGGGATGCTTGGACTGGCGATTTGACATCCTGGACAAAAGTGACTGTTGACTTGAATAGTTTCGCCGGTCAGAGTGTGATGTTTCGATGGCGTTTAGGTTGTGACTCCGGTGTTGGCGATGTGGGTTGGTACATCGATGATGTTCAAATCACGGCACCACTTCCTCCGCATCCATCTCCTTCTTTGATAAGCATTTCCCCCATCTCTGGATTTATGGATATTCCCACACCAGTGGTGATCGAAGGAACAGGCTTTGCCGGCACACCGAGTATAAAATTGGGTGATACCTGGTTGATCTCCACTACTTTGGTGAGTTCAACTACGATCGACGCAGTTATCCCCACAGGGATTGTTGTCGGTACTTATGATCTCATTTTATTCAATGGTGACTGCCAGACTTACACATTATCCAGCGCTTTTACAGTTATTCCAGAAGTACCGATTGCTGGTTTGACAGCCACAAATGATAGCCCAACTATGTTGGGTGATCCAACCATATTGACTGCGACGATCACGTCGGGTACGAATGTCGATTTCGTCTGGGATTTCGGTGACGGGATTACTTTAACGGGTCAGGTAGTATCGCATACTTATTCAGCCATAGGTAGTTTCACGGCGACGGTCACTGCAACGAACCCCATAAGTAACACTCAAGCTACCACCACCGTAGATGTTTATATCGCACCAATTGTGAGTTACTATTATCTCCCAGTGATCCACAAATAGTAAACCCTCCCAATCATAAAACGCCTGTGGGTGATGAACTTCAACCCACAGGTGTTTTATTAATATTTCTCAAACCTTTGACATTCTTCATTAGCGCGGCTACAATGATAATTGGAGGAAGAATGAGCGCCTGGCCGGGCAAATTTGTCATTGGTTTAACGGGGAATATAGCCACCGGTAAAAGTGTAGTGCGCAAGATGCTGGAGCACTTGGGTGCATATGGTATTGACGCAGATGCATTAGGTCATCGCGCCATTGCCAAAGACGCTCCAGGCTATAAAGCTGTGGTCGATACCTTTGGAAAATGGATCCTGGCTCCGGACGGACAGATTGACCGTGCCAAATTAGCGCGGGTGGTATTCTTAGACCCCGAGGCACTTGCCCAGCTCGAAGCAATTGTTCATCCCCTGGTACGCCAGGCAGTGGATATACTTATCCGGCGTGCTCACCAGAAGGTGATAGTCATCGAAGCCATCAAACTGTTAGAGGGTCCCTTGCGTCAGTCATGTGATACCATCTGGGTCACCTACGCCCAAAAGGATATCCAGATTGGACGCCTGACCCAAAAACGTGGTATGGGTTCAGCGGTTGCGCACCAGCGTGTAAATGCACAGTCAGCTCAGCTAGATAAAGTTATTGCGGCTAACACCGTTATTCACAACGAAGGTTCTTTTGAAAACACCTGGGAGCAGGTAACCAAAGCCTGGAGAGAGCTCTTCCCTGCGTATGAAGCTGCAGCCCCCATGCCAATTGAAGCCCCAAAAGGGGAATTAGTGGTCGAGAAAGCCCGACCACGCCATGCAGCTGAGATTGCATCGATAATCTATCGCTTGAGTGATGGCAGGCTGAAACCAACCAGTGAAGATATCATGGCAGCCTTCGGTGAAAAAGCCTTCTTATTCCTTAAATTGGATAATAAGCCGGTGGGGATAATGGGATGGCAGGTTGAAAACCTGGTGGAACGTACCGATGAAGTTTATATAGACCCAGGTCAATCACTATCAAAGGCAATGGCGGTTTTATTGAGCGAAGTTGAGTCGACCTCCCGTGATCTGCAATGTGAAGCAGCGCTACTGTTTTTGCCTCTTGAATTGTCCAAACAGGAAGATGTATGGAGATCTTTGGGTTATGAACCACGCACAATCGAATCCTTAGGGGTGCGTGCCTGGCAGGAAGCTGCTCAGGAAACAATGGGAGATGGGGAGTCCTTGTTCTTCAAACAATTGCGCAAAGACCGTGTCCTGCGACCGGTATAGTTCATAAAATCTACCTCTCCAGTTGGACCTGGATTAGGTCTACACAATGAAATGGAACCAGCAGAATAAATGATCGGACAAGGTTTTTTCCAAAACCTCATTCGCTACCTGATTGATAGCTTGGGCTTTGTTTTTGAGCGGCTCAATTGGCTAAGTATTCTTGACTTGGCAATTGTTACGCTGATATTTTTTGGCTTATTGATTCTATTGCGTGACACTCAGGCAGTGGTGTTGTTGCGAGGGGTACTTTTACTGGTCGTTCTTGGTAGCCTTTTAAATAGCACTCAGGTGTTACCCGCATTCTCCTGGTTGGTACGAACAACCCTGCCCGCGCTTGTAATTGCAATTCCAGTGATATTTGCTCCTGAAATCAGGCGTGCGTTGGAACGACTTGGCAGGGCAGGTTCTATCTTTGGAACCGGGAAATCTTCCTCAGGGACTCAAAAATCTATCGCCGCGGTTGTAAACGCAGCCATCCGCCTCTCCGACCGCCGGCATGGTGCCCTGATCATCCTGCAACGACTCGATAATTTAGAGGAATTTGTTCGCACTGGCGTAATTGTGGATGCGCAAGTTACACCTGAATTGATCCTGCAGATATTTTACCCAAATACCCCCCTGCATGATGGTGCTGTGATCCTGGAGGGTTCGCGAATGCTGGCTGCGGCTTGCGTGATGCCACTTTCCGCGAGTGGTGTATTGGCTCACACTGCTGATCGGCAGCTGGGCTTGCGTCACCGGGCTGCATTGGGAATTTCAGAGGTAAGCGACGCAGTTGTCGTCGTTGTGTCGGAAGAGAGTGGAACGATATCTGTGGTGAGCAACGGAAGGATGATTCGTCGTCTGGATGCAGAAAGGTTGGAAAATATCTTGAGAACATTCTTCAGCCCTAATGCACAACGTCAAGGATTGGCTGACATACTCAAAGGTATATATCCTGGTGGCAAGAAACCAAGAGGAGAGTCTTAATCAGTGAAGATCCTGCGTTGGTTGGCAAAAAACATCGGCACATTGTTGGTTGCATTCATTCTGGCAGTCATCGTTTGGGTATCTGCGGTCATTGCTTCAGATCCCAATGAAGAGCATATCCTTGCTCGCTCTGTGCCGATCAAGGTCATCGGGCAGGATCCGGGCTTGCAAATTATGGGTGATATCCCCGGCAATGTCACCCTTGTATTAAGGGCACCCTCCTCGGTTTGGACCCAGATGAATAATGACCAACAATCAGTGCGCGCCTGGGTGGACCTGTCAAATTTAGGCTCTGGCGTACATGAAGTCCCTGTTCAAGTTCAGATCACCCCTCGCCTTGTTCGCCTGATCCGACAAGACCCGGAATTGTTGACCATCACCCTTGACCCTATTGTTTCCAAGGTCTTTCCGGTCAATCTGGTCGTTCAGGGCGAGCCTCCAACTGGATATCAGGCTCAAACTCCTAAGCTCGATCCAAATGAGGTGACAGTGACTGGTCCAGAATCCCTCGTCTCCCTGGTCAAAGAAGCACGTGTGAAGGTGGATATTGCGAATGCAACTCAGACCATTGTCAGCGATGAGACTCCACTACTGCTGGATGAGGAGGGCAGACTTATTGTTGGATTGACCATATCGCCAGATATAATCACCATTACTCAGCCAATTACATTACTCGGCGGTTATCGTTATGTAATTGTTCGGCCCGTCTCGGTGGGGCAGGTAGCCAGTGGCTATAGATTGACGAATATTTTCGTATCCCCGGTAGGAAAGATCGTTTTTTCCTCTGATCCTGATCTGGTTAATAATTTACCAGGGTATGTGGAGACCCAACCGATCGACCTCACCGGGAAAACTGATGATTTTGAGACTCTTGTGGATCTGAATCTACTGGCTGGTGTTTCAGCCATCGGAGATCCAAAGGTTCTGGTCCAGGTAAGCATTGCTGCGATTGAGTCGAGTCTATCAATTTCACTTCCCGTGGAAGTGATTGGGCTTGCACCAGGTTTGGAGGCTAGCGCGGCACCAACAACCGTAGACGTCATCCTTTCTGGCCCAGTACCTGTGTTGAATACACTTGGACCAGGGGATGTGAGGGTAGTGGTGGACTTAAGTGGATATGATGTGGGTACCTATCAATTAATCCCGCAGGTAGACATCCTTCCTGAGCAGGTGCAAAAGGTTTCGATGCTTCCTGCGACGGTTGAGATCACGATCACAGCTGCACCCACACCTACACCCACACCAACGCCCACTGCCACTCCGTTTGGATATGTTGCACCGCAACAGACTCCAACCTCTACAGCTCGTCCATAAGAAGGATATTTCATGACAAAACCAATTGTTGCCCTGGTGGGTCGACCCAATGTTGGCAAAAGTACTTTATTTAACCGCCTGGCAGGGGGACGCCTGGCTGTGGTGGATGATGTTCCCGGCACGACCCGTGACCGCCTGGTGATGGAAGCCGAATGGGCTGGCACAATCTATGACATCGTAGATACTGGGGGGATCGATCCTTCCCAAGTCGGCCCTGGTCGTAATCAACAGCCGCTTTCGATCGGTTCAGCAGACTTTATCGAGCAAATCCGTGCTCAAGCCGAGATTGCTATTCAGAGTTCAGACGCTGTACTGTTCATCACAGATGCTGAGGGTGGTGTGACTCCAGCAGACCATGAAGTGGCACGCATCCTCCGGAAATATCAACACGACGTAGATGGACAAGCCAGACCCCCCGTGCTCTTGGTGGTAAACAAGTGCGACAATGAATCACGTCGTTTAGCTGCCTTTGAGTTCTATGAGCTGGGTCTTGGGGAACCATATCCAGTATCAGCCTTGCACGGAACTGGCACCGGAGACCTATTGGATGTTTTGGTTGCAACTTTCAAAAAAGAAGGCGAAGAAGTCGAGGATGATTCAGCCAAGGTAGCGATCGTCGGTAAACCTAATGTGGGTAAGTCCAGCCTGCTTAATCAAATCCTGGGAGAGGAACGCGCCATCGTTAGCCCAATTGCTGGTACAACCCGGGATGCAATCGATACCCACCTGACCTACGGAGATATCCCATTGTTGCTGATCGATACGGCAGGTATACGCCGCCGTGGGCATATCTCTCCAGGAGTGGAACAATACAGTGTATTGCGTGCCCTGCAAGCCATCGAAAGATCAGATGTGGTTCTTCTCGTTCTCGATGCAACGGATGGCTTGACAGCCCAGGATGCCCATATCGCAGGTTTTGTATTGGATGCCTGGAAGAGTGTGGTGGTTTTAGTGAACAAGTGGGATGCAATTGAAAAAGACACCCACACAATGGATGAATTCACACGAACCGTCAGGCAGGAATTGAATTTTATGGATTATGTTCCGATCCTGTTCATCTCAGCCAAGACTGGTCAGCGGGTGGACCAGGTTTTGCCTCTGGCATTGAGGGTTCAGGAAGAGCGCCTGACCCGTTTACCAACCTCAAAAATCAATCGCATTCTGCAACATGCCCAAGAACGGCATCCTGCGCCATCTCACGCTGGAGCGGAATTGAAAATCTATTATGGTACCCAGGTAAGAAATGACCCACCAGTTTTCCTGCTGCATGTGAATGACCCGAAATTGGCTCACTTTACCTACCTGAGGTTTTTGGAAAATTGTATTCGTGAGGAGCATGCGTTTTTGGGGACACCCATACGCATCGTCTTACGGCCACGCAGGAAATAAGGAAACTCGTTTGCATTCATAATTTATGACTCACAATCCATTAATCCACCTTCCCTTGCCCGTATGGGAGAGCGGTTATATAATGCCTGGAATGTGGAGGAAGATTGGATACTAATCAATCAGAATTAATTCCTGGGCAAGATCAACCCAAAAGAAAACGTTCTGGATGTCTTAGCTTTTTGGTGGATATTCTAGAGACGCTAATTCTTTCATTGGTGTTGTTTGTAAGCATCAATATCATCTCTGCTCGCATCCGGGTGGATGGAGA
>Ga0209254_10004020_pt1 | contig 13447 bp, 11 predicted proteins | sample FrelakmetDIP11DI_FD_187148 | JGI IMG/M metagenome (GOLD analysis project Ga0209254, IMG submission 187148) | Freshwater lake sediment microbial communities from the University of Notre Dame, USA, for methane emissions studies - DIP11 DI (SPAdes)... | ecosystem: Environmental > Aquatic >...
AAGAGCAGGGAGCAAAGAGTTCGTGGAAAAGAAATCAAAGAAGGAAAAAAGACCGCTGGTTGAAATAAACCGGGATTTCTGCAAGGGCTGCGGGATCTGTGTCGCCTTTTGCCCAAAAGAGGTCCTCGAGCTCGACGATCACGAGAAAGCGGTGGTGAAGCATCTGGAGAAGTGCAATGCCTGCACGCTTTGTGAGCTTCGGTGCCCGGATATGGCCATTGAGGTGAAAACAGGTTAGAGTACTAGAAAACAGTCTTTGGTTGCGGCCAGAGGTCTGCATTAGGGTGGCGGAGTTCAACATCTGAAGTAACTGCTCAGGTGTTTAGGCTGAAGGCTGAAGACTGAAGGGCAATAATGATCACCCATGACACAATCACCTGCCAACGTATCCAAACGATCTTGGCTTTGTGTGATCGCGCAGGTCTTTTCCTTCAGTCTATCTACCTGAGTAGTTACCTCAGATTTTTCAATATAGCCTTCGGGTCATTGAGGGAACTGCATTATCAACCAACTTTGTCGAAGCGTTTGGGCTTCTTGCCCAACGAGGATTCATCTCTGATTGAACCAAAGGTCGTAGAAACCGAGAAGGTCTTGAATGGCTTGGGTGTGCTTTGCGAGATGTTTTATAGCCTTCAGCCTTCAGCCTAAACACCTGAGCAGTTACCATCCAAGAGGAACAGAAAACCATGGGGGATAGAATACTTTTCATTCAGGGGAATGAGGCCTGCGTGGAAGCGGCGCTTTATGCAGGGCTTGATTTTTTCGCGGGTTATCCGATCACTCCTTCCACAGAGATTGCGGAGCTGCTCTCCGCACGCCTGCCCCAGAAGGGAGGGAAATTCATTCAAATGGAGGATGAAATTGCCTCCATGTGCGCGATCATCGGGGCGTCTCTTACGGGACTCAAATCCATGACCGCCACAAGCGGCCCGGGCTTTTCCCTGAAGCAGGAGGCGATCGGTTATGCGATCATGGCGGAGGTTCCCTGCGTGGTCGTGAACGTCATGCGAGGGGGCCCCTCGACAGGCATGCCCACCAAGGTCAGCCAGAGTGACGTGATGCAGGCGAGGTGGGGAACGCACGGGGACCACTCCATCATTACGCTGACCGCCTCCAATCTCCAGGATCTCTTCGCGATCACGGTGGAAGCGTTCAATCTCTCGGAGACGTACCGGACGCCGGTCATTCTTCTGCTCGACGAGGTGGTCGGCCATATGCGGGAGAAGCTGACCCTGCCGGAGCCAGGGGAGATCCCGCTGGTTCAGAGGCTCAGGACCTCCGTAAAAGAGGGGACGGATTATCATCCCTACCTGCCCAGGGAAGACGGCCGGTTACCCATGTCGGATTTCGGCGGGGTTCACCGCTACAATGTCACGGGGCTCATGCATGACATGTGGGGTTTCCCCACGGACAACCCCCAGGTGGCTTACGGCTTGATCCGGCATCTCGTGGACAAGATCGAAGGCCACGTTCAGGAAGTCACGAGAGTCAAGGAATACTTTCTCGATGATGCAGAGACGGTTTTGGTCTCCTATGGGTCTTCGGCAAGATCCGCTCTTCACGTGGTGGAAAACCGGAGGGCAAGAGGCGAGCGAATGGGGTTGCTGGAGCTCCAGACCCTCTGGCCTTTCCCCGCCGACGCCGTGAGAGAACGGTGCAATCATGCAAAATCCGTGGTGGTCGTGGAAATGAACATGGGGCAGATCCTGCAAGAGGTCAGGAAGGCTCTGGACGACCCGGAGAAAGTGTTCCTGGCCAACCGAATTGACGGCACCTTTATCAGCCCTACGGATATCCGGAACATTCTGCGCGTCATCCAGGGCAAAGGAGTCTGATCCATGTCTGCCAAAGAATATCTGCGCGAAAGGTTTATGCCCCATATCTGGTGCCCCGGATGCGGCCACGGCATTATCATGAACAATCTGGTCCGTGCGATCGCTTCCCTGGGGCTTAAGAAAAGCGACATCGTCATGGTCACAGGGATCGGGTGCTCCTCACGGATCTCAGGCTACCTTGACTTTCACACCCTCCACACGATCCATGGCCGGGCGCTGGCTTTTGCGACCGGAGTGAAACTGTCGCGGCCGGAGCTGACGCTCATCGTTCCCATGGGCGACGGAGATGCCCTGGCCATCGGCGGCAATCACTTTATCCACGCAGCCAGGCGCAACATTGATATCACGGCGATCATCATGAACAACAACATCTATGGGATGACCGGCGGGCAATTCTCCCCTCTCTCCGGCTACGGCAAGATGGCGACTACGGCTCCTTACGGGAACATCTATGAGGCCTTCGATATTGTGGAACTGGCCAGGGGCGCCGGCGCTTCTTTTGTCGCAAGGACGACCGCCTATCACGTGACCTCCATGAAAGAGATCCTTGAAAAGGCGATCAGCCACAAGGGGTTTTCGGTGGTTGAGATCCTTTCCCAGTGCCCGACGTACTACGGCAGAAAGAACAAAGTGGGCGATGCCGTGGACATGCTTAATTTTTACAAAGATCAAACCGTCCCCATGGGGTCGGAGAAAAAGAAGGACAACCCCGCATTGATCGAAAGAGGGATTTTTGTTGAGGAAGAAAGAGCGGAATACTGCTCGGAATACCAAAAGGTCGTCGAAAGAGCGAAGCGAGAAAGGCAAATCTGATGGAGAGATATCGAATCGTTTTTTCCGGTTCCGGCGGGCAGGGCGTCGTCACCGCGTCGATCATCCTTGCCGAGGCGGCTGTCATTCACGAAGGACTGAACGCCGTCCAGTCCCAGAGTTATGGGCCTGAAGCCAGAGGGGGAGCGACCCGGGCGGATGTCATTATCTCGGACCGGAGCATCCGCTTTCCCAAGGTGAATCAGCCGAACGTGCTGGTCTGTCTGACCCAGGAAGCCTACAACAAGTTCTCCAACACCATTCGGCCAGGAGGACTTCTGCTGACCGACAGTCACTTTGTCAAACAAGAACGCAGGGTAGATGCCCGTCAGATAGGCCTTGAGATGTACAAAGCCGTGATGGATCGCATCGGCAAGCCTGTGGTCCTCAACATTTGCATGCTGGGTGCCGTAATCGGGCTGACCCAGATCGTCAAGACGGACTCCATCATGAAGGTCCTGGAGACCAAGATTCCCTCCGGTTTCCTCGATATGAACAAGAAAGCCCTGGACCTAGGACTCCAGCTGGCCGAGGCCTCCGCGGTCAAAGGAGCTTAAAGGCCCGCCCTCACCGCAGAGGACGCAAAGCACGCAGAGGGTTTCTTGGTCTAAGCCCTGAAGAGCGGGTCTTTCTTGAAACTTCAAACTTCTCTGCGTTCTCGGCGACCTCTGCGGTGAAGGATCTTATCGCAAAGGCTTGGGAAGTGAGAAAAAGATGAAGGTCGTTTTTCACGACGACTTCTACGATGTCTACACCACGGACCCGGCCGCTGAGCCCGGGCGTATGGAGGCGGTGATCGACGTCATCCAGCCCCATGTGGAATTTGTGAACGCCGAATCCGCAGCTGAAAAGGACCTGCTCGCGGTGCACACCCAGTCGCACGTAGAAAATGTGAAGAGCATGGGGCTTTACCCGATTGCCGCCCTCGCTGCAGGTGGGGCGATTCAAGCGGCGACCCTGGGTTTGACAGAGCCGGCTTTCGGGCTCATCCGGCCTCCAGGCCATCATGCTTCCTCAGGCTCATGCTGGGGCTTCTGCTATTTCAATAACATGGCCGTTGCGCTGGAACACCTCAAGAGAACGGGAAAGATAAAAACGGCGTATGTCCTGGATATCGATCTTCACTTCGGGGACGGTACGGTCAACATTCTGGGCGGCAAGGACTGGGTCAGGGTCTACAACGTGGACGCCAATGACCGCGAAGCCTACATGGATGAAGTGAAGAGGGAAATGGATCGATGCAAAGTGGATCTCATTGCGATCTCGGCAGGGTTTGACAATCACGAGCGGGATTGGGGCGGAACCCTATCTACGGAGGACTATCGCGAAATCGGCCGCATGGTGCTTAAGGCGGCCAAGAGAGCTCGAGGGGGGTGCTTCGGCATTCTGGAGGGAGGGTACAACCACAGTGTCCTCGGCCACAATGCGATGGCCCTCATAGAAGGATTGGGGAATTGTGAATTCTGGGATTAAATCCCTGAATTCCTTAATCCCTCAATTCCAGAATTTTTTTGCAGGTTTGATCCATGGTATCCTGTCCATCCTGTGATCCTGTCAAAAACAGGGTTTTCATTGTGAACCCTCATGCGGCAAGAGGCGCTGTCGGGAAGAACTGGCCGCAGATCAGGGAGCTGGCGGAAAAGCGCCTCGGTTCCTTCAAGTCTTTCCTCACGACCGCCCCCGGAGAGGCCACTCAATTGGCCCGCCTTGCCGTGTCCGAAAGCGCTCAATCCGTGGTTTGCGTGGGAGGGGACGGCACCCTCAACGAAGTCATCAACGGCCTCATGAATGATGACGGCCCCAGGAATCCTGATCTTCAGCTCGGGTTCATACCCAACGGTACAGGGTGCGATTTCAGAAGGACCCTGTGCATTCCCACAAATGCTGAACAGGCTCTTGACGTGGTCGCAAAAGGGAACACCCGGCTCATTGATCTGGGGCGACTCAGATTCACAGATCACGATGGTGAGATAAGAACAAGATGCTTTCACAATTTGACGAGCTTTGGACTTGGTGGAGAGGTCGACGAGCGGGTCAACAACTCCGGAAAAAAGCTCGGCGGCTTTCTTTCGTTCATCATGGCCACACTCATCTCGCTCGTTCGTTATGAGGGAAAACGAATACGCCTTCGCGTGGACGACCATTTCGATGAAGAGGTGGTTGTTTTGAATGTGGCTGTGGCGAACGGCCAGTATCACGGAGGAGGGATGTGGGTCGCTCCCGGCGCGGACCCGTCCGACGGCCTTTTCCATGTCACCATCATAGGAGACCTGTCTCTTCCTGAGGTATTTTACTATCTTCCGAAGCTTTACAATGGGAAGATCCTGCAGGTGAAACAGGTGCGATCCCTTACGGGTAGAAAGGTTGAAGCTCTTTCAGACGAGCGAGTGCTGCTCGATGTGGATGGGGAACAACCCGGCCGTCTCCCAGTGAAGATAGAGATAATCCCATCAGTGTTGCGAATTCTCAGCCCGGAGGCGTAGAAGACGGAAATCAGGAGATGATCAAGAAACAGAGGTAACGCGTGAAATCAACTGTCGCTGCGGCTGCGTTTCTTGTATTCCTATTGTGCACGGAGGCTCATGCGGAATCGAATTTCCGGTGCGGGAATGAAGTCGTCAGTGTCGGCGATACGACCTACGAGGTTCTTCAGGAGTGCGGGGCTCCGGACTATCGCGAGATCAGAGTCACGGAGAGAATCTATGCGCGGCGAGGAAGAGACTTCTACGGCACCAAGGTCGTCAGGGTTCCGGCCGGCTCCAAGTATGAAGGGGTCTCCACCGGGGATGAGACATGGTACTATGATCCGGGACCCACTGGATTTGTGTATGTTCTGGAGTTTGGCAAATCCCGTCTGAGCAGCATCAAGAAGGAAGGATACGGCAGCGCCAAGGGCATCCAAAGCTGGGAGGAACGAAAAAAACTGGCTCGATAGGAGGAAGAAGAACGGGGACAGGGTCACCGGAGTCCAGAGAATTTATAACGATTTGAAAAGACTGGATTCCGGCTTTCGCCGGAATGACGGGTAACCCCATTTCTGGACTTTTTACGAACGCAACAATGGTTGGAGGTGCGTGTTTCTGGACCTCAGTCTATTCCTGAAAGGACTTATCATCGGGTTTTCCATCGCCGCGCCTGTCGGGCCGATCGGCGTGCTTTGCATAAGACGGACCCTGGCGGAAGGCAGGATCTCGGGTTTTGTGTCGGGCATGGGAGCGGCTACGGCTGATGCCATGTATGGATGCATCGCCGGTTTCGGAGTAACGGTCATTTCCAATCTTCTCATCGGGCAGCAATTCTGGCTTCGCCTGATGGGCGGAATTTTTCTTTTCGTGCTTGGGGTGAAGACCTTTTTGTCCAAACCGGCGGAGGCGGCTTCTAAAACAACCGGAAAGGGGTTGGCTGGCGCTTACGCCTCAACCCTTTTTTTCACTCTGACCAATCCAATAACCATTTTGGCTTTTGCCGCCATCTTCGCCGGGCTGGGCCTTGGAAACACCAGGGGAGATTACACTACCGGGCTGCTCCTGGTATCCGGGGTGTTCCTGGGTTCGGCTTTCTGGTGGCTGTTTCTGAGCACCGGCGTCGGCCTGTTCCGGACGTGGTTCAACGGGCCTAGGCTACGATGGGTGAACCGGTTCTCGGGCGTGATCATCGCCGGATTTGGGTTTCTTGCTTTTCTCAGCCTCCTTCAGCCATAAAGTCCACTCCTAGCTGGCTTAAGGTCTTGGAGCAGCCTTTGGTTGCGGCCAAAGGCCTGCACTGGAATCCTAATCTGAAACTTCTACGAAAGGTGCGCTTATGGAATTCTCCCTCCTCAAAGACCTCCTTTTGGTATTTGCTCTGGCCATTGCCGTTCTTCTGATCTGCCATCAGCTCCGCGTGGCGGCGACCGTCGGTTTTCTCGTCACAGGGGTTCTGGTAGGGCCGCAGGGACTGGGATTGATCGGCAGCGGAAAGGAAGTCGAGCTTCTCACGGAAATCGGTGTGGTCCTTTTGCTCTTCACGATCGGGCTGGAGTTTTCTCTTGGGGGCCTTCTGAGAATCAAACGATATGTCCTTCTGGGCGGAGCTCTCCAGGTCCTGTTAACGATCGTGGCGTCCTTTCTCATTCTGAGGCGCTTAGGCCTTGCGCCCAACCAGGCGGTGTTCATAGGGTTTCTTCTCTCCCTGAGCAGCACGGCCATTGTGCTCAGAATTCTTCAAGAGCGGGCCGAGGTGGACAGCCCCCACGGTCAGATCAGCCTGGCCATTCTCATCTTTCAAGATATCATTGTTATCCCGATGATGGTTGTGACTCCTTACCTGGCAGGGGTGGGAGAAGAAACACAGGGCTCCTTTGTGGGATTGATTCTTAAAGGAGTAGGGCTGATCGGGTTCGCCTTTGTGGCGGCCAAATGGCTCGTTCCTGCGGCGCTCTATCAGATCGCTCGGACCCGAAGCCGCGAACTCTTTTCTCTCACCGTTCTGGTCATCTGTTTTGCAGTGGCTTTCCTGACCCACAGCCTTGGACTGTCTCTGGCCCTGGGCGCTTTTCTGGCGGGTCTGATCATTTCTGAAACCGAGTTTACCTCGGAGACCCTCGGCAACATCATCCCTTTCAAACACGTGTTCACAAGCCTCTTTTTTGTTTCCATCGGCATGCTTCTCGATGTGGAGTTTTTGATCGAGCGGCCCGGCACCATCGTGATGGTTGCGATATCCGTGATGGCCCTCAAGCTGATCCTCGCCTCTCTCACCGTCAGTCTTCTTGGATTTCCCCTGCGAACGAGTATCATCTGCGGGTTGTCCCTGTGCCAGGTGGGAGAATTCAGCTTTGTCCTTTTTCTGGCAGGCGCGGGCATGGGGTTGCTTGAAAAGGAATTGTACCAGCTCTTTCTGGACGTTTCCGTCCTGACCATGGCGGCAACGCCCTTTGCCATAGCCCTTGCGCCGAAGTTCGCCGATTGGATGATGACGCTGCCTTTTCCTTCCAAGGTGAAAAGAGGTTTCACAAAAGCCCTCCTTGGGGGCAAGAGAAGGCGACACCGGATCCTCCGGGACCATTTGATTATTATCGGCTTTGGACTCAACGGAAAAAATGTGGCGCGTGTTGCGAAAGTCGCGGGCATCCCCTATGTGGTGATCGAGATGAATCCTCAGACCGTGAGGGTGGAGTCTGCAAAAGGAGAACTGATCACCTATGGAGATGCTTCGCAGGAGGCGGTTCTTGAGGAGGTGGGGATTCAAAAGGCCAGGGTCGTCGTCGTGGTGATTTCTGATCCCCTGGCAACCCGCAAGATTGCTGCAGCGGTGAGGAAAGAAAATCCCAATGTGTTCCTCATTGTCCGCACGCGCTTTGTCACGGAGATGGAATCCCTCTACGCTCTCGGGGCAAATCAGGTGATCCCCGAGGAGTTCGAAACGTCCATAGAGATCTTCAGCCGGGTTCTGGCAAGATACTTGATCCCCAGGAATGAGATTGAGAGGCTCATCGCCGAGGCTCGCTCCGGCGGTTATGACATGTTTCGAAGCTTATCCGGCCAGTCCACTGATTTTTCAGATTTAAAGTGCCAGATACCGGATGTCGATATCACGACCTTCCGGGTAGGGGATGGGTCTCCCATCGCTGAGAAATCCCTGGCCCAAATTGAACTCAGGAAGAAACACGGAGTCACGCTGCTCGCCATCCGGCGCGGTGATCAGGTGCTGTCAAACCCTGACGGGAATACGATCATTTACGCCGGTGATCTGTTGGTTGCTCTTTCACAGCCGAGCAAGCTTGCCCGTTTCGCCCAACTGTTTCTGGATGGGCAGAGAGGAGGAGCCGATGAGTGTTATCTTTCACACCGTGCTGAGCATGATCATGCACCTGAAAAGGAAATGCCCTGAATGCAAGAGAGAGCAGATCGTGCCTTCAAGTCAGCGGAAGGAAACGGTCCTCTGCAAGTTTTGTGGAGCCAAGATCCCGCCGAACAGGTAGGGCTTGAGGAAACCCTCCGGCCTTGACTGCGCACAACCTTCCCACCATCAGGATCCCCTTGAAGCTTAGGGGTTCCGTTCATTGACTTTTTTTTCTTGCTCCGGTAATAGTCTTAGACTGAATCCTGAGAGAATTCATTCTGGGGGGATCTTTACTTGAAGATCATCATTGTCGGAGCCGGCGAGGTCGGCTACCATATTGCGCAAAAGCTCTCCGAAGAGAATCAGGAAGTCTTTCTCATTGACAAAGATCCGGAAAAGATCAGAAGGATCACCGAAAACCTGGATGTTCAAGCCATTCTTGGGTCAGGAACGAGCCCGGAAAGACTGAGGGCCTCAGGCATCAAAGAAGCCGACATGCTGGTCGCCGCCACGGACAGCGATGAAGTCAACCTGTTTGCGTGTTTGCTCGCAAAAAATCTCAACCCTTACATCCTCAAGGTCGCCCGGGTGCGAAGTCCGGAGTACCTGGAAGAAAAAGAACTCTTCAGCCAGGATTTCCTCGGGGTGGATCGAATCATCAACCCGGTATCAGCCATGGTCGAGCAGATTCGCAGTCTGATGATGGTGCCGGGAGCCTCGGATGTGGTGGATTTTGAAGAAGGACGAGTCAAACTGATCGGCATCACGGTTAAACCCGATTCTCCCTTTGTGGATCGCCAGTTGGCTTCCTTCAGGGGAGTGGAAGGGAAAGTCCTTGTCGGAGCGATCGTGCGCGGGGAGCAGGTTTTCATCCCCCGCGGAGAAGATACCATTCGAGCCAATGACCTTGTCTACCTTGTGGTAAAAGGGAGTGACGTCCCTCACGAATTCGGGTTCTTTCGAGAGGAAGAGAAAGAAGGGGGCAGGGTCATCATTGTCGGCGGTGGAGTGACAGGAACCGCCCTGGCCGCTGCTCTGGAGCGCACGAAGAGAAATGTCAAGGTGATTGAAAAAGACCCGCAAAAGTGCACGGCCCTGGCAGAAAAATTGGGAAAAGCGATTGTTCTTCATGGGGACGGCACGGATAAGGATCTCCTGCAAGAGGAAAACATCAGGGATGTCGATTTCTTGGTCGCGGTGACAGGGGACGAGGAGAACAATGTGCTCATTTCACTTCTGGCCAAAGGGCTGGGCGCAAAGAAAACGATTACCAGGATCAACAAGTTGAGCTACATTCCCCTTGTGTCCGCGATCGGGATTGACACGGTGGTCAGCACAAGGCTCTCTGCTGTCCGGGCCATTCTCCAATATATCCGACGGGGAAGAATCATCTCTGTAGCCCCTTTGAAAGGGGAACATGCAGAGGCCATCGAGGCCGAAGCTCTAGAAACATCGGAGATCGTGAACGTCCCCCTCTCCCAGGTGAAATTCCCGAAAGGAGCAATGGTGGGCGCTATTGTGCGGGGCGAAGAAATCATCATTCCTCGCGGAGACAGTATCATCAGGCCCAAGGATCGCTTGATCATTCTGGCGCTTCAGAAAGTGGTGCCGAAACTGGAAAAACTCCTCACGGTGAAACTGGATTTCTTCTGATGCACCTTCGACGCGTCTTACGCCTCATCGGACTTCTTGTTTTTTTCCTGGGCCTGTCCATGGCTCTCGCCCTTCTTGTCTCCGTTATCTACAAAGAGCCGAGCACCTGGGATCTGGCCGCCTCCATGGTGATCACCTGCGTCGCAGGGCTGCTCATCTTCCTGGGCACAAAAGGGGAGGAAGTCTCTCACCTCAGCCACCGGGACGGTGTGGCCATCGTGTCGTTGGGGTGGTTTCTCGCCGGAGCGGTCGGAGCCCTTCCCTTCCTCGTTTCCGGGTCCATCGACAATTTCACGGATGCTTACTTCGAGTCCGTCTCCGGTTTCACGACCACAGGGGCTTCCATCCTGAGTGATATCGAAAAGCTTCCCAGGGGCATCCTCATGTGGAGGAGTATCATCAGTTGGCTAGGAGGAATGGGGATTATCGTGCTTTCCATTGCTATTCTCCCTTTCCTGGGGATCGGAGGGATGCAGCTTTACAAAGCGGAAATCCCGAGCCCTGTGGTGGATAAACTCCGGCCACGGATTTCCGACACGGCCAAAGTGCTGTGGAAGGTTTACATCCTGCTCACGGTTATCCAGATTCTTCTTCTCCTGGGCGGAGGCATGTCCCTCTTCGACTCGGTGTGCCACGCCTTCTGCACCATGCCGACCTGCGGGTTCTCCCCGTTAAATAAGAGCATTGGTCATTATGACAGCCCTTATTTCGACGGCGTGATCATCGTGTTCATGATCCTGGCCTCCATGAACTTCTCTCTACACTATCGCCTGCTGAAAGGGGAGGTGGGTATCTTTGGCAAGGATCCGGAGTGCCGGGTGTTCCTGATCTTGGTTGGGATTCTCATCCTCCTGGTCACCCTGGACATTTATGGCAGCGTGTATCCTTCGCTGATCCAGGCCTTTCGCTATGCGGCCTTCCAGGTCAGCTCCCTGATGTCGACCACGGGATTTGTCACAGCGGATTACGACACCTGGCCGTCCTTGTCCAAGTGCCTCCTGGTGCTCTCCATGTTCTTTGGGGGAATGGCCGGATCAACCGCCGGCGGGATCAAGACCGTGCGACTGATTGTAATGGCCAAACACGCCTACCAGGAGGTCTTCAGGATCATTCACCCCCACGCCGTCCGGGCGGTCAAGCTGGGGGGAAAACCGGTTCCCGCCGATGTCTTGAGCAGCATCTGGGGGTTCTTCTTCCTTTACCTGACCTACTACATGATCGCCACTCTGATTCTTGCCGCAGTAGGCCTGGATCCGATTTCGGCATTCTCGGCAGTGGCAGCCTGCATCTTCAATGTGGGCCCGGGCCTTGGGTCGGTGGGGCCCACTCAGAACTTCCTTGCCGTGCCCATCCTGGGCAAATGGGTGCTCATCCTCGGCATGATCCTGGGGCGGCTCGAAATCTACACCGTGATTGTTTTGTTCATGCCCGAGTACTGGCGCAAGTAAACAGGAAGAAAAAAAGGGACAAAGGCACAAAGTGGCAAAGGCACAAAGCAGAAAGACCCGTCTAGGATATCCCTTTGTGCCTCTGTCCCTTTGTCCCTTGAATTCAGTCCTCGTTACTTCTTTTTGGCTTTTTCCATTTCCTCCTGCTTGAGCACCCGGCGGAGAATCTTTCCGACCAGGGTCACGGGCAGTTCATCGCGGAATTCGATGATCGACGGGATCTTGTAGTGGGTCATCTTGTCCTTGGCCCACTCCTGGATATCCTCCGGCTTTATCTGGCCTTTCTTCGCAGGGTCTAGGACCACGAAGGCTTTCACCACTTCCCCCACCTTTTCGTTTGGAATACCGATGACCGCAGCTCCGCGGACGTCGGGATGCCTGTGGAGCAGGTCTTCCACTTCAGCAGGGAAAATGGCGTAGCCCTTGAACTTGATCATGTCTTTGGCCCTGTCGCGGATGATGGTATAGCCATCTGCGTCAAGACAAGCGATATCCCCCGTGTACAGCCAGCCGTCGCGAACCGTCGCCGCGGTCTCGTCCGGCCGATTGAGATACCCCTTCATGATCTGAGGGCCTTTGATCACCAGCTCACCGGTGTAGGCCGCTGCCTGCTCGGACTGTTCCTTGGTGAGCCCGCCTGTTTCAGCAACCGCGAAGGGTAGGGGCGGCAGCTCCTTGGTCCCTGTCTCCTTGTCCATGATCTTGATGTCCGTGTCAGGATAGGGAAGGCCGATGGTTCCCAGTTTGCGGCGCCCATGAATGGGATTGGCATGGGTGACCGGAGTGGCTTCGCTCAAACCGTATCCTTCCACGATAATCGCTTTGGTCAGTTCCTCGAATTTGTTTTGAACTTCAAGAGGCAGGGGACCGGCACCGGAGACCGCCATCTTGAGGCCGCTCAGGTTATAGTTTTTGACCTTGGGGTGTGTGTTAATCTTGTTGAACAACACGGCGACGCCCGGCATGATCAGGCCGCCCTTGGAGGAGTACTTCTCAATGGCCGCGAACAACTCTGCCAGGTCCACAGGCGGTTTCGGGAAAAGAAGTTGAAAGCCTCCGATGCGGATAGCGGTGTTCATGACCGTCGTCATCGCAAAGGAATGGAAAAGAGGCAGAACGCCCACAATGCCCGTGCTGGCCTCTTTTTTCCACAACCATGCGTCACACATGACGGCATTGGTGACCACGTTGCGGTGGGTGAGCATCGCTCCTTTGGGGAGGCCGGTTGTCCCTCCCGTGTACTGGAGCACGGCAATGTCCTCAGGGTCAACCTTCACCTGAGGCGGATTGGGCTTGGTTTTAAGGAGATCCGTCAGTTTAAGGGCATTGGAAGGCATTTCACCCACAGGGATCTTTTTGAGGAACTTGCCCAGGAAAACCTTGAGGGCTGAAAACCCACAGAGGTCCACCACGTTGGTGCCGATCACTGTTTTGACCTGGGTTCCTTTGACTCCCTCCCGCGCCTCTGCGAAAACAGCGTCGAGGATAATGAGGGCCTTGGCCCCTGAATCCTTGAGCTGATGCTGGATCTCCAGAGCTTTGTACGTGGGGTTAATGGCTGTGACCGTCACGCCGGCGAGTTGACAGGCATAGTAAGAGACCACGAACTGGATGGAATTGGGAAGCATCAGCGCGCACACGTCGCCCTTCTTCAGGCCGAGATCGGCCAGAGCCGTGGCCAGTCGCTGGACCATTTCCCAGAGCTCACTGTAAGTCACCTGAGCGTCCAGGAAGAAGATCGCAGGTTTTGAGCCATGCTTTTCTGCTGACTGTCTGAGAAATTCCGCCAGAGTGCAGTCGGGGTAGTCCAGGCACTTCGGCACCTGAGACGGCCAGTACTTGTACCAGATTCTGTCACCCAAAGATTCCTTGGCCATA
>Ga0209254_10004021_pt1 | contig 13446 bp, 13 predicted proteins | sample FrelakmetDIP11DI_FD_187148 | JGI IMG/M metagenome (GOLD analysis project Ga0209254, IMG submission 187148) | Freshwater lake sediment microbial communities from the University of Notre Dame, USA, for methane emissions studies - DIP11 DI (SPAdes)... | ecosystem: Environmental > Aquatic >...
ACCCTCGACGGCGGCGTGGAAGGCGCCGCGGAACTGGGCCGGGCCCACCCCACATGAACTCCAGGTGGCGTCGTCGGGGATGAGCTCCATGAAGCGGTTGAAGTTGGCGAGATCCAGGCCGCAACCGCCCAGGACGCCCCAGACGAACTGGTAGTGAAGGGGCTCTACGAAGATACCCTGGGGGCGGATGAAGAGGGTGTTGTAGATGCCGCCAAGGTCATAGACCTCCAGCTCCGGCTTGGTGCCGGCCTCTTTCATCTCCTTGGCGAAATCGGTGAGCATCTGGAAGGTGTTGGTGAATACCGTCTCGCCCAGCACGACATGGTTCTTCCAGTCGCCGAGGGCGAAGTTCATGGAGTTGGTGTTGAGGGAGGCCATCTCCGGCTTGAGCTGCTTCACGACGTTGATACGCTCGTCCGGCGTGGCGCCGATCCCTATGGCCGTGGAGAGGTTGATGACGATGGGGCATTTCTCCTTGATGCCCTTGACGATCGCCCTCAGCACTTCGATGTCGGCGGTGGGAAAACCGTGTTCCGGGTCGCGCGCGTGGATGTGCACGATGGCGCATCCGGCGTTGTAGCACCGGTAAGCCTCCTCGACGAACTCCACCGTGGTATAGGGCACACCCTCGTTCTGGTTCTTCATGGTCGCGGCTCCGGCTAAGGCCGCGGTGATGATGCATTTATCCTCTAGTGACATGGCAACACCTCCTGCTGATTCGCTAATACGTTGTACTTGCCCATTGCTTCCCGTTATGCCGGATGGGAAACAAGCTAATCCTAATACAGGCGCGCTAGAAAAATCAATTTGATATCGAAGATGCTATAGGGATGTAAAGGGGGCCACCTTTTGGTAATGTAATTATTATCTGCGTGGCCTGTTACCGGAACCGTGTCGTCTGCGGCTCCAGGGTGATGTAAGGAGGATGAAGATGGAGCAACTTAATCCGGCCCAGATCAAGAAGAACATCAAGCAGCTAAAACAGCGGCAGGAGCAGTACCTATATTACCTCGGGCAGCTTGCCTTCCAGGCCGGCGAGGAGGGGAAACTACAGGATGCCGGGATGCTCGAGGCATACGGTACCCTAAAGGACATCCAGGCGCAGATGGCACAGGGCGATGCCGCGCTGGAGCAGATCAGGGTGGCCAAGGAGGTTGCACAGAACCCCCGCTGCCCACAGTGCGGTGGGTCGCTGCCCAAGGGGGCTGCTTTCTGTGCCAGCTGCGGCGCAAATCTAGCCACGCCGCCGCCCGCTGCGGTTCCCGCAGTGGCACCCGCTGCGCCGCTTCTCACTGGCAAGGCATGCGTGAACTGTGCAGCGCCCCTCGATGACGATGCGGTGTTCTGCGGCAACTGCGGGGCGCGCAGCGAAGAGGGAGCGGTAGCCGAAGCCGTCCCAGCATCTGCCCCCGCATTACCTGCTCCCCCCGTTTCCGAGATGCCGGCACCCCCCGCTCCCACCGCTGAGGCAGCTCCACCCGCCCCGGAGGCGGCCGCAATGGTGGAAACCGTAACGGACGAAGCCGGGGCTCCCGCGGCAGAGGAGGCCGCACCTCCGATCGAAGAGACCCTCGCCTGTCCGAAATGCGGAGCCGACGTGCCCGAAAAGGACATAATCTTCTGTTCCGCCTGCGGGACGAAGGTGCGTGAATGATCCAGGTCTATACGGGGGACGGGAAGGGCAAGACCACCGCATCCCTCGGTCAGGCCTTGCGCGCCATGGGCTATGGCATGAAGGTCTTTATGATCCAGTTCATGAAAGGGAGGACCTACGGTGAGCTCATGACCTGCGAAAGGTGCCTGCCTGACCTGACCATCGTCATGTCCGGCCGGGATGAGTTCGTGAAGAAAGGAGAGCCGGAGGAGATCGACCTGCGCATGGCCCGGGAAGGCCTGGACCTGGCGAGGAAGATCGTATCCGAGGGCGAGCACCAGATGCTCATACTGGACGAGATCAACGTTGCCGTCGATTATGGATTGCTCCCCCTTCCGGAAGTCCTGGATTTCCTACGCTCCTGCCCACGCGAGCTGGAGGTTATCTGCACGGGCAGATATGCTCCGGACGAGCTCGTGGACCTCGCCGATATGGTGAGCGAGGTACGGGAGGTCAAGCACCATTACCGGCAGGGTGTGGAGATGAGGAAGGGTATCGAGTACTGAGCCGGACAGCGCGGCCCAGGCGGCACCGCCCTTATACCAGAGAGGTGATGGATGGTGGGGAAGGAAAGATGGCTTGAGGATGAATACGGCCCGTCCCCGCAGCGAGACGCGGCTTTTACAACCGTCTCTGGTGAGGAGCTGCAGCCGCTGTACACCCCGGAGGATGTGGAAAGCCTAGCCTACGAGGAAGACCTGGGATACCCGGGCCTCTACCCCTATACCAGGGGCATCCAGCCGAACATGTACCGGGGCCGCCTCTGGACCATGCGCCAGTTCGCCGGTTTCGGATCCGCCGCGGACACCAACCTCCGCTACAAGTTCCTGCTGGAGAGAGGCCAGACGGGTCTTTCGGTGGCCTTCGACATGCCCACCCTTATGGGCCGCGATTCCGACGATGCGCGCTGCGAGGGAGAGGTGGGCCGCTGCGGTGTGGCCATCGATTCCCTCAAGGACATGGAGGTCCTCTTCGACGGCATCGACCTGCGCGACATAACCACCTCCATGACCATCAACGGCCCGGCCTCCGTACTCCTGGCCTTCTATCTATGCGTTGGTGAGAAGCAGGGCGCTTCCTTTTCAGAGCTGGGAGGCACCATCCAGAACGATATCTTGAAGGAGTATATCGCCCAGAAGAGCTGGATATTCCCGCCCCACCAATCGCTGCGCATCATCACCGACATCCTGGCTTTCTGTTCCCGCGAGGTCCCCCGCTGGAATACCATATCCATCAGCGGTTACCACATACGGGAGGCGGGCTCCACGGCGGTGCAGGAACTGGCCTTCACCCTGGCCGACGGTTTCGCCTACGTGGAGGCGGGGATTGGGGCCGGTCTCGACGTGGACGACTTCGCACCTCGCCTCTCCTTCTTCTTCAACTCCCAAGTAGACTTCTTCGAGGAGATCGCCAAGTACCGCGCGGCCCGGCGCATCTGGGCCCGGCACATGAAGGAGAAGTATGGCGCGAGGGACCCCCGTTCCTGGATGCTGCGCTTCCATACCCAGACCGCGGGATGCTCCCTCACGGCGCAGCAACCCGAGAACAACATCGTGAGGACCGCGTTCCAGGCGCTCTCCGCTGTGCTCGGCGGCACCCAGAGCCTGCACACCAACTCCATGGACGAGACCCTGGCATTGCCTACGGAGCAAGCGGTGCAGATAGCGCTGCGAACCCAGCAGCTCATCGCCCACGAAACCGGCGTGACCAACGTCATCGACCCCCTGGCAGGCTCCTATTTTCTGGAGGCCCTCACCGACCGCATGGAGGAGCAAGCGGAGGAGTACTTCCACCGGATAGAGGAGCTGGGCGGGGTTCTGGAGGCCATCGACGCGGGCTTCTTCCAGCGGGAGATTGCCGACGCCGCCTACCGCTACCAGCGTGAGATCGAACGGGGAGACAGGGTGGTGGTGGGAATGAACCGCTTTCAGAACTCAGGCGAGACCATCTCCATCGACCTGCTCAAGATCGACCCCACGGTGGAGAAGAAACAGTGGGATAAGCTGGGGGAGCTGCGCGCCTCGCGGGCTGCTTCCGGGGTGGAGACGAGCCTCGCGGCACTCAGGTCGGGGGCGGAAGGGAACGCCAACCTCATGCCTCTGATCATCTCCTGCGCCCGGGCTTACTGCACGGAGGGAGAGATCATCGGCGTGCTGCGCGAGGTTTTCGGGGAATACAGGGAGACCGCCCTCTTCTAGAGGGTCGAGCCCGGCTTATGCCCCCCTATAAACCCTCTTACAACTTGGCCTTTATCTTGGCCACGCGCTTGTCGTACTTCTCCTGGGAGATCTGCCCCGATTCCAGCATCTGCTGCAGCGCGTAGAGCTGCTCGGTCGCCTGCGCGGTCTTGTAGTACTGCTGGTTCTCCCGCACCTGCTTGGCGTTGGCGACATCCCGCTCCGTCACCGGGCGGGCGATGAAGTAGATGAGCATGCCCAGTAAGGGCAGGATGAGCACGAAGATCACCCACAGAGCCTTTACCCAGCCCGAGAGGTTGACGCGCTGGAAGATATCGCACAGGGTGAATATCCACACCATCATGAGCGGGATATAGATGAAGAAGACCACCAGCCATTCCCAGAATTCCATATTTCCTCCTCTATCTGGTGCTTGATGTAGAGCTTAGAAGGATCTGCTTAACGCAGCCAGGTTCGCCGCTAGAGCAGCTTGGCCTTCTGCGCCTGGAACTCCTCCTCGCTGATGACGCCCTTGTCCCGCAGTTCGGAGAGCTTGGACAGCTTGTCGGTGACGTCCGCCGCCTGGGCTGCCTGCATGGACTTCTGATATTGTTCCTGCCGCTGCACGTCCTGGGGCAGGATGGGGCGGGCGATGAAGTAGATGAGCATGCCCAGTAAGGGCAGGATGAGCACGAAGATCACCCACAGAGCCTTTACCCAGCCCGAGAGGTCGACGCGCTGGAAGATGTCGATCAGCGTGTAAGTCCAGAGCATGATCATGGGGATGAAGATGAGGAAGAGGAAGAACCACTCCCAAAACCCAGTCTGTGCTACCAGCATCAACCATCACTCCTTCCGGTCCGAATTCCGCCATCCAAAAGTAATCCGTCGTTGCACAGACCTATTATGCCCCAAACACAAAAGAAGTATAGTAATATCTTCGCGTCCCACAGAGCATGGTCTTGCTGCGGGAATTCCTATATACTAGTTGCGGTTCATTGGTCCGACCACTGAACTCCCAATCGAAACCAGGAGGGACAGTGAACCCGAGAAAACACCGTGTTCTCATCGCCAAACCCGGCCTCGACGGGCATGACCGGGGCGCCAAAGTGGTCGCCCGGGGCCTTGCGGAGGCGGGCTATGAGGTAGTCTACACCGGACTGCACCAGACCCCGGAACAGATCACCGAGGCTGCGCTGCAGGAAGACGTCGAGGCCGTCGGCCTTTCCCTCCTCTCCGGGGCCCACATGACCCTCTTCCCCAGGGTGATCCAACTCCTGCATGAGCAGGGCGGGGAGGGCATTCTGGTCTTCGGGGGCGGGATCATCCCCGAGGAAGACATACAGGAACTCACCGGCATGGGGGTGGCTGCCATTTTCACGCCCGGGACCCCCATATCGGAGATCGTATCATTTCTGCAGAAGAAGCTGGATTGATATAGGGTCAGGTCTTGTATTTTGCGCGCCGAAGTCCATGGGCACATGCAAAAGGCCTGATCAGAAGCGTGAAAATGAAGAAGTAACGTTTACATACTGGAGTATGCAAGGCACAAGACCTGACCCAGGATAAGCTGGGTTGAAAGAGGCGAAAAATATCTAATATAATAGGATGGCCCGTGCCGGAGATGCCCTGTCTTTCCACGGGCGGATCCCCGGCATTAGAGATAGAGTAAGGTAAGCGATATAGGACGTAATAAGGAACGGAGCGGGGTAAATCATGTGCGCTGAAGAACTTGATTTCGTCGAAAAGTACGACCTCCTCGGATGCATCCAGTGTGGAAGGTGCACGGGTGGTTGCCCTGTCGCTCTGAGGACGGATCTCAGGGTCAGGTGCTTCATGTACGACGGCTTGAACGAGGAGCGCCTGGAGGAACTATCAGAGAAGCCGGAGATCTGGGACTGCACCACCTGCTACACCTGCGCCGCCCGCTGCCCCAAGGGGCTGGAGCCCCTGGAGGTGCTCATCGGCCTGCGCAGCCTGCAGATCGAGGAGGGGAAGGTACAGCCCACCGTGCGCGACGCCCTCGAGTCCATCTTCAAGGACGGCAACCCCTGGGGCTCGCCGCGCGCTAAGCGCCTGGAATGGGCTTCCGACCTGGAGGTGGAGATCCTGGAGCCGGAGGCGGAGGAGACCACCGACGTGCTCCTCTTCATCTGCTGCACCGACTGCTACGACCCCCGGGTGATGAAGGTTGCCCAGGCGCTGGTAAGGGTGCTGAACGCCGCCGGCATTGATTATGGGCTCATCGGTGATGACGAGAGCTGCTGCGGAAGCGAGGTGCGCCGCCTCGGCGAGGAAGGCCTCTTCGAGATGTGCGACGAGGAGAACGTGGAGATGCTGAACTCCTTCAACGTCAACCGCATCGTGGCCATCAGCCCGCACTGCTACAATACGTTGAAAAAGGAGTACCACGGTCTCAAGGTGCCGGTCCTGCACTACACCGAGCTCGTTGCGCAGCTGCTCGAGGACGGTAAGCTGGAGATCCCCAAGGAGATCGCCAAGGTCGTCACCTACCACGACCCCTGCTTCCTGGGCAAGCAGAACGACATCTACGACGAGCCCAGGTACATCATCACCCGCATCCCGGGGGTGGAATTCAAGGAGTTCGACCGCTGCCGCGAGCGCAGCCTGTGCTGCGAGGGCGGCGGGGGCAAGATGTGGGTTGAGAGCGAGTCCAAGGAGGAGCGCCTCGCCGAGATCAGGATAGAGGACGCCAAGGAGATGGGCGCGCAGGTAGTCGCCGTAGCCTGTCCTTTCTGCCTGCTCACGCTGGAAGATGCCACCAAGGTCAAAGGAGTGGACGAGGAGATGCAGGTTATGGATATCCTCGAACTCCTGGCTGAGGCTTTATAGATAGATCGAGCCATAGTGCTGTCATAGCAGGAAACGGATGAGGAAAGAAGAGGTGAAACGCGTATGAACATGGTGGTATGCGTAAAGAGGGTCCCGGATACTGCGGATTCCGAGGTCCACATCGATGCCTCCGGAAAGGATATCGACAAGAGCAGACTATCCTTCGGTATCAACGAATATGACAACTATGCGGTGGAGGAGGCCATCCAGATCAAGGAGCGCCTGGAGGGCAACGTAACCGTCATCAGCCTGGGTGGCAAGGAGAGCGATGAGGTAATCCGCATGGCCCTGGCCAAGGGCGGCGACGAGGCCATCCGCCTCGAGGACGACGCCTTCGCAGGCGGAGACGCCCTGGCCGTGGCCAAGGCGCTGGCGGCGGCCATCAAGGGCCTGGAATACGACATGGTCTTTGCCGGCTCTCTGGCCGATGACGATGGTTACGCTGCGGTGCCGGTAGCCCTGGCGGAGCTGCTGGGAGTCCCCCACGCCACCTACGTCAAGAAGGTGGAGATCCTGGAACCGGGCAAAAAGGCAAAGGTAGGGCGGGAACTGGAGGGCGGCCTCATGGAGGTCCTGGAGATCGACATGCCCTGCGTGCTCGGGATACAGAGCGGCATCAACGAGCCCCGCTACGCATCCTTCAAGGGCATCAAACAGGCTGCCAAGAAGGAGATCGCCTTGAAATCAGCCGCTGACCTGGGACTGGATGCTTCCGACCTGGGCGAGGCCGGTTCTTGGGCGGTGCTGGAGCAGTTCACGCCTCCGGTAGTGGGCGAGATGGCCGAGATGCTGGAGGGCGAGCCCGAGGAGACCGCGGCGAAGTTGGCGGCCATCCTGAAAGAGAAGGGGCTGGTATAAATGAAAGACATCTTCGTACTCATGGAGCACCGTCGCGGCGATATGCGCGACGTTTCGGTCGAGATGCTGAGCGGCGCCGGCAAACTGGGCGGGACCGTGGTCGCCGTCCTGCTGGGCAAGGACGTCGATGCCTTCGCGGACAAGGCCGCGGGCTTCGCGGACAAGGTCCTGTACGTGAACGACGCCATGTTCGAGAACTTTAACTCCGCGCTCTACCAGAAGGCCCTCTCCGCCCTCATCAAGGAGCACGGTCCGGGCGTGGTGCTCATGGGCAACACCGCCCAGGGAGTGGACCTGGCCCCCGCACTGGCGGTCGAGCTGGAAGCCCCCCTGGTGACCGACGTAACCGCCATGGAGATGGACGGCGAGAAGCCCAAGCCCACGCGTACCTTCTACGGCGGCAAGCTCGATGCGCACCTGACCATGAAGGATGCCGACCTCTACATCCTTACCATCCGTGAGGCCACCTTCGTGGCCGACGAGCCGTCCAAGTCCGGCGAGATCGTCAAGACAGACAACCCGGTGAGTGAGGACGTAGCCTACCGCAAGTTCCTGGAGTACGTGGAGCCCGAGATCGGGGACGTGGACATCACCCAGTCGACCCTCCTGGTGGGCGTGGGCCGCGGTATCCGCGAGGACAAGAACTTGCCCGTGGTGGAGGAACTCGCCCAGGCCATGGGCGCGGACCTGGCCGCCTCCCGCGCCGTGGTGGACGCCGGCTGGCTGCCCTCCGACCGCCAGGTGGGCATCTCCGGCAAGACGGTGAAGCCCAAGCTCTACCTGGCGGTGGGCATCTCCGGCGCCTTCCAGCACGTCACCGGCATGAAGGGCTCCGAGGTCATCGTGGCCATCAACAAGGACCCCGACGCCCCCATCTTCGGCATCGCCGATTACGGTATCGTGGACGATCTCTTCAAGGTAGTCCCCAAGCTGGCGGAGAAGATCAAGGAGCTGAAGGGCGCTTAAGCGTTGTCATTGAGACCGGATTCCTCCGGTTGCCATAATGGAATTGCAGGATAAACGACCTTTTAACGAAGGCACTAGGAGGACTTAAGACATATGAACGGTAAACCAAGGATCGGTGTCTATGTCTGCCACTGCGGCACGAACATCGCCGGCACCGTGGACGTGGAGGACGTGGTCAAGTTCGCCCAGACCCTCCCGGACGTCGCGGTGGCGCGCAACTACAGCTATATGTGTTCGGACCCGGGGCAGGCGCTGATCATCGACGACATCGAAAAGGTGGGCCTCAACCGCGTGGTGGTAGCCTCCTGCTCCCCGCGCATGCACGAGCCCACCTTCCGCAAGACGCTTCTCGCCGCCAGCCTCAACCCCTACTTCCTGGAGATGGCCAACATCCGCGAGCAGTGCTCGTGGGTGCACCCGGACCCCATCGCCGCCACCGAGAAGGCCAAGCGCGTGGTGGAGGCGGCGGTGGTCAAGTCCCGCCGCCTGGAGCCGCTGGACGCAAAAGAGGTGGACGTAGAGCCGTCCTGTCTGGTCATCGGGGCAGGCATCGCCGGCATCCAGGCCGCCCTGGACATCGCCGACGCGGGCTTCAAGGTCTACCTGGTGGAGAAGGAGCCGTCCGTGGGCGGGCACATGATCCAGCTCGACAAGACCTTTCCCACCCTGGACTGTTCGGCCTGCATCATGACCCCCAAGATGGTGGATGTGAACAACCATCCCAACATCGAGCTCATGACCTACTCCCAGGTGGAGGAGATCGGCGGCTACATCGGCAACTTCGACATCAAGGTGCGCAAGAAGTCCCGCTACGTGGACATCAACAAGTGTACCGGCTGTGGCGACTGCGCTGATGCGTGCCGCATGGCGGGGCGTTTCCCCAACGAGTTCGACGAGGGCATGGGGATGCGCGGCGCCATCTACATGCCCTTCCCGCAGGCGGTGCCGGCCAAGTACACCATCGACAAGGAGACCTGCCTCTTCCTCACCAAGGGGAAGTGCGGCGAGTCGCCGAAGTGCGCGGACGCCTGCCAGCCGAAAGCGGTCGATTTCGATCTCACCGACGAGGTCGTGGAGTTCAAGGTGGGCACGATCATCGTGGCCACCGGCTACGACGTCTTCGACGCCAGCCTCAAGCCGGAATATGCCTACGGGGTGTACGACAATGTGATCACCGCCCTGGAGTTCGAGCGCCTGGTAAACGCCTCCGGCCCCACCGGCGGCAAGGTGGTCATGCTCGAGCGGGGCAAGAAAAAGAAGAAGAAGGAGGGCGAGGAGGAGGAGGCTCCCAGGGTTCCCGAGAGCATCACCTTCATCCAGTGTGTGGGCTCCCGCGACAAGAGCGTGGGCAACGAGTACTGCTCGCGCGTATGCTGCATGTACACCGCCAAGCTGGCCCACCTGGTAAAGGACAAGGTCGGCCACGACTGCGAGGTGACCATCTTCTACATGGACGTGCGCGCCTTCGGCAAAGGATTCGAGGAGTTCTACGACCGGGTTCGGCGCGAGGGCGTGCGCTACATCCGCGGCAACCCCTCAGAGATCTACAAGAAGGGCGACAAGCTCATCGTGAGGGCCGAGGACACCCTGACCTCCACCCCCCTGGAGCATGAGACGGACATGGTGGTCCTCTCCGTGGGGCTGGTGCCGCGCCGGGATAACCGGGAGATCATCGACCTGCTCAAGCTCTCCCAGACGTCGGACCTCTTCTACATGGAGGCACACCCCAAGCTGAGGCCGGTGGACACCGCTTCGGACGGCGTCTACCTCGCCGGCGTGTGCCAGGGACCGAAGGACATCCCCGACGCCGTCGCCCAGGCCAAGGGCGCCGCTTCGGCGGCCATGATCCCCATGGCCTCCGGCAAGGTGAAGGTGGAGGCCCAGATCTCCTTCGTGGACGAGGCCACCTGCCGCGGCTGCGGCTTCTGCGTGGAGCTGTGCCCCTACACTGCCATCGAGCTGGTGGAGGTAAACCGCATGGGCTGGCCGGTGAACGTGGCCCGGGTAAACGAGGCCCTGTGCAAGGGATGCGGCGCTTGCGCCGCTGCGTGCCTCTCCGGCTCGATCCAGCAGCGTTCCTTCAAGGACTGGCAGCTCCTGCCGCAGATACAGGCCCTGGGGGTGAAGTAGAACATGGCCGAGAACAACGATTTCGAGCCCAACATCGTGGCCTTCCTGTGCAACTGGTGCTCGTATGCCGGAGCCGACCTGGCCGGTACCTCGCGCATAACCTACCCGTCCAATGTGCGGGTGATCAGGGTCATGTGTTCGGGCAGGGTTAACCCGCTCTTTGTGATGAACGCGCTGCAGCAGGGGGCCGATGGGGTGCTCATCTCCGGGTGCCACCCCGGCGACTGCCACTACATGCACGGCAACTACTACGCGCGGCGCCGCTTCAACCTCATGCGCAACTTCCTGGAGTACCTGGGGGTCGAGCCGCAGAGGGTGCGCATGAGCTGGGTCTCGGCCTCCGAGGGCGCAAAGTGGAAGGAAGTGATCGAAGAGGTCAGAGAAGGCATCAAGGAAGTCGGGCCCATGGATCAGTTCAAACGGAGGCAGTTAAATTGGTAGACCTGACTAAACTCAGAGAGATGGCCAGAGAGGTGATCTCCAGGGAGGACGTGAGGGAGTTCATCGGGTACCGCCCCGGCACCTACGGCTTCCGGGCCCGCCCCGCTTTCGTCATGGGTCCTGACGATGCTGACGAGCTCATCTTCACGCCGGCCTGCGTCAACAACCTGGCCAGCTATATAGTCCTGGAGGAGAAGCTCCCGGTGAAGCGGGGAGAGGAGCCCGACCTGCGCAAGGTCGCGGTGATGGTCAAGGGCTGCGACTCCCGCGCGCTGGTGCAGCAGATGGAGGAGAAGGCCTACGACCGCGAGCGCATCCTGGTGCTGGGCATTCCCTGCCGCGGCGTGGTGGACATGGCCAAGGTCCAGGCCAAGTTCCCCGATGTGCTGGAAGTCGGCGACATCGCCCTGGAGGGCGACAAGTTCGTGCTCTCGTTCAATGGCTCGAAGGAAGAGGTGGCCAAGGAGGAACTGCTGGCGGACAAGTGCGCGCGCTGCCGCTATCCCACCCCCCTGGTCTACGACGAACTCCTGGACGCCGAGGTGGAGCGCTTCGCCGACGACGACTACGCGGACGTCGAGGAGCTGGGGAAGCGTTCGGCCGAGGAGAAGTGGGCGTACTGGGAGGAGAAGTTCTCCCGCTGCATCCGCTGCTATTCCTGCCGCAACGTCTGCCCGATGTGCTACTGCGAGGACTGCGTCCTTGACCGCCTGCAGCCCCAGTGGATGCGCCGCAGCGTGGACATCAGCGAGAACGCTGCCTACCATATCTCCCGTGCCTACCACCTGGCCGGCCGCTGCATCCAGTGCGGCGAGTGCCAGCGGGTATGCCCGGTGGACATCCCGCTCATGGAGCTCAACCGCAAGTTCTACCACGATGTGGAGGAGCTCTACGACTACGAGCCGGGAACCAACGTAGAGAATCCTCCCCTGCTCTCGACCTTCAAGGTCGAGGACCGTGAAGACTTCATAATGTAAGAGGTGGGTGCTATGGCATTAAAGAAACTTAGCAAGGAAAAAGTCGGAGAGGCTCTGGGTGAGCTCTCCAAGTTCCGCCTCATCGCGCCCGCCAAGTCGGATGATGTGGTGGTCTTCAAGCAGATAAACAATCCCGGGGAGGCCTTCCTGGACTACGGGAACTCGACCGTTCCCGCCAAGAAGTTCGCCTTCCCGCAGACGGAGACCCTGTTCCGCTTCGTCACCGGCAGCCCCGAGCTGGCGGAGAAGAACGTGGAGGAGGAGGGGACCACGGTCATCTTCGGTCTGCGCCCCTGCGATGCCCGGGCCATGGCCATCGTGGACAAGCTCTTCTCCTGGGACTTCGACGACCCCTATTACCTCAAGCGCCGCGAATTGACCACCCTGGTGGGGATGGCCTGCGTCGAGCCTCCCTCGGTGAACTGCTTCTGCACTTCCCTGGGCGGCAGCCCCTTCGGAGGAGAAGGGCTGGACATGCTCCTCACGGACATGGGCGACTACTACCTGGCGCAGGCGCTCACCGACAAGGGCAAGAAGCTCACCGAAACGCTGTCCTCGCAGCTGGAGGACGCCCCCGCCGATGACGAGCAGAAGGCCAAGCAGATGGCCCTGGACGCGGAGGGCAAGATACGCCGCACCATCGATACCGCCGGCATCCCGGAGAAGCTGCCCGGCCTGTGGGAGAACGAGCTGTGGAAGAAGGTCTCCGCCGCCTGCCTGGGCTGCGGCATCTGCACCTTCCTCTGTCCCACCTGCCACTGCTTCGACATCCAGGACGAGGTGGAGGAGATGGGGGAGGGGCGCCGCTGCCGCATGTGGGACTCCTGCATGTTCGAGGAGTACACCGTGCACGCCTCGGGGCACAACCCCCGCCCGACGCGCAAGGAGAGGACGCGCAACCGCATCAACCACAAGTACTCCTACTATCCCGACAAGTTCGATGTCATAGCCTGTGTGGGCTGCGGCCGCTGTATCAACCTCTGCCCGGTGAACATCGATATCCTGGACATACTCGATCAGGTGGTGGATGCCTCATGAAGAACCCATACATCCCTGATCAAGTAAACATCATCGACGCGTGGTACGAGGCGCCGGGAGAGCGCTGCATCAAGACCTTCAAGGTGACCTTCGCCGACGAGAAGGTGTGGGACACCTGGAGCCACAAGCCGGGACAGTGCGCCATGGTGGGTATACCCGGCGTGGGCGAGTCGATGTTCTGCATCTCCTCCTCGCCGACGGAGAAGGGCTACCTGCGCTTCAGCATCATGAAGGCGGGTAGGAACACCGCCGCCCTGCACGAGCTGGAGGCGGGCGACTCCTTCTTCATCCGCGGCCCCCTGGGGAACAATTTCCCCGTGGACGAGTGGAAGGGCAAGAACATCGTGACCAT
>Ga0209254_10004022_pt1 | contig 13445 bp, 17 predicted proteins | sample FrelakmetDIP11DI_FD_187148 | JGI IMG/M metagenome (GOLD analysis project Ga0209254, IMG submission 187148) | Freshwater lake sediment microbial communities from the University of Notre Dame, USA, for methane emissions studies - DIP11 DI (SPAdes)... | ecosystem: Environmental > Aquatic >...
TCCGCAACGGGGGGAGAACCTCACACGCCTTCTTCGATTCCGGGCAAGGGGCATGGGCACGGAATCCGGTTAGGGATCTTGAGCATGCCCCCCGGCCTCAGCCAACCGCGGGCAATGCCAGGAAACGGAAACGTTCGCCGAGCTTCGAACGGTGCTACGCGCTCATGCCAACGGCGGCCGCCTGTCACTTGAGGCCGAAGAGGTGAGTCCTAACTGGGACCCCCGATTCGTCTCAATCTTGCTGACAAGATTCAGTCGGGTGCACGCAGTGTCAAGCCTCGGGTTCCTGCACCTGGCTACGCACAAAGATGAAGGTCCCAACGATGAATCCCACTGTCTCGATGAACGAGATAGCGTAGCCACCAGTGGACCCTGGAACGGAGAGGATGAATAGGACTGGGCGGCCAATGCCACCGACCAACCCAGCAATCAGAAGCGACCAGCTGGCGACTTCAAGCTGCCGCCTGTCCAGCCTCATCCGGTCGACAAGGAAGCCAAAGAAGAAGTTGACGAAGGCCGTGAACACGCCATATGCGTGCAGTACTTTCCAGGTCTGGTACTGGCTCTCGGTTAGCATGGAGCCCCCGAATAGATCCACGGTCAGGGGAACTCCAACCACAACACCGATGACTAGAAACAAGACCACACCGAAGACGATATTCTTCCTGCCTACATCTACACCCGCAAGAAGTCTGTTCATGACGGTCTCCTCTCACTCCAAGTATATGATACTGACCGCATGGAAATCATAGTCTAAGCCTTTGCGGCAACCTCCTCGGCGATTCGCCTGCAGCTTGTGACGCAGTCACCCTCGATGGAGTTGTTCACTCCCGTTCGGTCTGCAGAATCACAATGTGCGATCGCCTGACATTGGGTACTGCCGATTCCATTGGCGAACCATCGCGATAGCCTGCGTCCACGGATCATGCTGCGGTTGAGCATATTGATCTTTCCATCGAAGGCAAATCCGCCTCCGGCTTTGGTGGCGCGCCACTCGCTGATGAGCGTGGTCTCCCCGAACCCGGCCGGTTCGGCACCTACAGGCGGACCTGGAAGCAACACCCCATGCATGAGGCAATTGCTCACAAGAGGTGATGCGGCGGATGGCTTCTCCGCGTCAATCCTTGTCATCAAACGTGTAGGACGTAATTGCGACAGCCAGATCCGTCTTGTTCTTCGGTAGGAATTCCCGGGCCAGCGGCATTCGGTCCGCTGGCCGTGGGTCGTACTGGAATCCAGGGATCTGTGGCAGGCCAAACCGATAGGTGTGCACAAGCACGGTTACGTCGCCCGGTGATGTCGCCTCGACGGATAGCTCAAAGCCCTCCGGTGGCGGCAGCCAGAACTGGAAGGTGTGCCAGTAGCTGTTCGGGGGCGCCTGAACAACGCCGGTTTCAACCGAGATGTCCGTTCCGGCGAGGGTGAGCGCCGTAATCGGACTGCTGGCGTTGATTCTGACCTCCACCCAGGATACGTCGCCGGGCGCAGTCACATGTAGATCTAGGGTGCGCCTGCCGCCCGCCGTGCGATCCGTCACCACGTCCACCTGCGCCGGGGAGAGGCCCAGCGTCGGCGCGGGTGCGAACAGGTAAGCCTGAGTCGAATCTGGAAAAAGCTGCGGCAGATCCCCAGTTCGGTAGCTCGTTCCCAAGAACTGAGCTGTCCACGCATCGGTCTCGGGGTCGCTGCTAACCCACAACGCCTGATCGGTGTCTACGTCCAACGCGTAGAGCATCGAGTCTGCTTGTGGGCGCTGCGCATCGGGCGCCGCCGTCAGGCTGCCGAGAATCAAAGCCGCCGCAGCGACCGCGCCCGCGCAGACGGGCAGGATCCAAGGGTGCGGGCGCGCCGCCTGGTCCAGGTGCGGAACCAACAAGCCCAAGAGCAGCACCATGATGGCCACTGGGAGGACGATCAGGTCCGTCCCCATAGTGAGGTAGAAGGCGTAGGGGCTCCAGCCGACGAGCAGGAGCATGGGCAGCGCTGTGGCCGCCAAGAGCACGGCACGGCGCCATGGATTGAGTCGGCGCTCCGGAAGAAACCAGAGCAAGCCCAAGCCGATGAGGCTGAACAGAAGCGGCCAGGCCAGCCAACACGAAGCGCCCGGCAGCTGCAGGCTCGCCAGAATCATGGCGATCAGCCACGAGAAGAGTGCACCAAGGGCAAGATCCCCCAAGCGAAGGTACCGCCGGAGTAGGACGTAGACGGAAGACGTCACGGCCACCGCGAGCGCGCAGAATGCTAGCCAGTAGAAGACGCCGTTAGCCGTGTCCACCACCGCACCGTATTGCGGATAGAGCTTGACCAGCCCCTGCCAAGTCACCCAGGCCAGCCCAGCGCACATGAGCATGACCAGGCCGAAGGTTACTGCACCCAGGGGCAGCCCGACGGCGGTGACCTGTCCCCGCCGCCAACCCAAGGCCACCAAGCCGACAAAGAGCAGCGCGATGGCTACGGCAATCGGCAGCGCCCACTCCTCGGGATACTGCACCAAGCCCAGGCCCAGAATGTTGAAGTAGATCGAGTTGTCGCTCGAGCTTAGGCTCGTCAAGTCCAAGTCGCCAAAGTGCCGTCCCAGGCTCAGGGCGTAGGAACCCTGGTGTTGCAGGCTGCCCAGGTCGAGGTTGGCCGTGCTGTCGGTCAGCGTGTGGTAGCGAAACTTGCCGCCGACATGGGCAAAGTTGAAGCCCGCGATCCCGGCCTTCAGCAGCGGCGTGAAGTCGCTCTCATTCGGCATCGTCCGGTACACGCTATCCATCATGGAGCTGGCCACAGGGTAGGGGACGGCCCGCGCGTATTCGGCGATCAGATGAGCGTTGCCGGGGCTGGTCTGATAGGTATAGACGACGCCCGTATCGCCCCCCGTGTCGAAGTTGAGGGCGAGGCCGACGTCTTTCGCCCATGGATGCTGCTCGACAAAGCCCATAGCCCCCAGCAGGCCAACCTCTTCCGCGTCCGTGAAGAGCAGAATCACGTCATTCTTGAGCGCCGGCCCAGCTTGGAGCGCACGGGTGGTTTCGAGCAGCGTGGCCACCCCCGCCGCATCATCGCTGGCGCCCGGCCCGGTGGCCACCGAATCGTAATGGCCAAGCAGCAAGATCGCATGGCCGCCCCCTGTGCCACGCAGGCGCGCGACCACATTCTGGATGTTGCCGGCAACACTCCAGGCCGGATCGACGGCCGACTGCGGATCGACAACGAGCGTCGCCTGGACTTGAGGATCGAGGCCCAGCTCCCGCAGTTCGCTCAGGATGTAGGCGCGGGCTAGCGCATGCGCCTCCGTGCCGATCGGGCGCGGCTCGCCAGCCAGGGCCACGACGTGCCGGAAGGCGCGCTCGGCCGAGAATTCGGTCGGGGGCGCACTGGCTGACACGACGCGCGGCGGCTGCTGGGACGCAAACATGGTCGCCGCAGCCACCACTGTGAGAGACAGCCAGAGCGCCGCCGCCGGCCAAGGGCTAAGCCTGGGTTGCATGACCCCTCCATCACGACTTCGACACTCTGCCCTGGCGGGCTGCCAATGGCGGCCGAAGCCCAGCGCGGGTAGGGACAGCGCCTCAGGTCAAATGCATTATCGCGAGGATGCCGAACCGCAGCAAGACATCAGCCGCCGTCATCTCCTGCGAGGTGGGCGCGGTCGCCATCGGCTGGCACGGGATCTCCACCCAAGGAATGCCAAGCAGAACGGGGCCCGCGCCGGCGGAATGTGGCGTTTGGTAGTGGAACTCGGAATATGCGCAGACATGCCATTGCATTGTGCCGATGATCCCTTCCGAGGTGTACTCCCTTCTGGGCGCTCCTTCCTGCCTCCCGTTGGCGAAGATCCTTGGCCCGGCCCAGTTCTCACTCACAATCTGCATCAGTTCTTGGGGGCAGTTCAAGACCATGCCAATGAACACTTCGAATCCTCAGCCTGACTTCTCCATCACTATTGCTGTTACCGAACAAGGCGGAAACACACAACGCCCATTCCACTCAAGTTCGCTGATCTTCTCGGCAACCTTGTCGGGTTGGTCCCTGGTGTTTCCAGCCTGATATCCGTTTGCCGCTACCGTATGAATTCGAACCAGCCTTGAAAAGGCGAAATCCGATATCTCGATTTCCGCCTCCAGGTTCTCCTGGTGATCACGATTGATCACGAAGACGGTCAATCGATGCTCATCGAGATTGGCGCTTACATCAAGAAGCGGAACCGATCTGCGCTGAGGGAGGTTCAATAGCCTTGGTACTCCCACAACAGGACATTCGGTTTCGGAGAACACTCTCACTCTTCCAGAGAGCTGCCGATATAGCCGAAGGATGTAGAACACGGGCGTACGCACGAGCGCATCTAGCGTAGTGAGGAGCGGCGGTGCTGCGGTATTGAGCATAGCGAACATGGCGGCGATTCTTACGTATTTCGCCTGACGGTGAAGGGCATGGATGATCCCTGCCACGCCGATGGCCTCACGCTGAGTCTGGTAGGGATCCGTGAACCTGCGCAGGGGGCCGAGGATATTCCATTCATCAACGGCGATGGGCAGAACCTTGCCGATAAGCCGGTCCGCCATTTCCTCGATCTGTTGGATCTGCTCCTCCAATGCCAGTCCCCCGGCAGCGATCGCATAGTAATCCCCGAGCGAGTCGCCGACGTGCGACCGCAAGGGAGACCAACCCGGCATGTAGAGGTGCAGGGATAGGAGATCCATGGCGTCGCCAACGCCTTGGATGAGCTCCTCGTTCCAGCGCGCAAACATGAGGGCGTCGCCTCCGGATGCGACGAGTTTGATATCCGGATTAGCGCTTCGCATGGCTTTTGAGAACCGGTGGAAGCGCTCCACGTACTTGCGCGGCCTGAAAGCACAGCCTCCCGGTTCGACCAGGTTCCATTGTTCGTTGCCCACGCTCCAGGTTGGCACCGCCTTGGGACCGAATCGATCGCGGATGTAAGCGACCCAGCCCGACGCCTCCTCAGGATCGTCCGCGCCGAGACTCGCCGTGATACTCGGCTCGGAACCCACGCTACGACAGAGATCCATGAATTCATCGGTTCCAAATCGATTGTCTTCCTCCGGCCCGAGCGGGAGTGGAGGATTGCCGAAGACCATCCTGATAAGAGGCCTGCCCCACATCCGGTTCGGGACCTTTGGCCGATGGGGGCCAATCCCATCGGACCAATGATACGAATCCGCGAAACACCCGCCAGGCCAGCGCAAGAGCGGGGGATTCAATTCTTTGATCGCGTCCAACACATCCAAACGGAACCCGCGGCTATCCTGTGGAGCCCTGGACCCCGATTCCGCTACGAGGCCCCCCAATACCTGCCGCCCCATATGCTCGATATTCTGCCCGTAGATGCGTGGGTCGATCGTATCTAGAACGGTATCCGCCCTGACTCTTATGGAACTCCGAAGGTTTCTCACACCCCCCCCTTTCTGGGCCAGTGAAGAAACAGACAAGGGATCTCTCCGGCGGGGACAATGGGCGGATTGTACAACCCCCGCCCCATTGGCGCTGATGAGAGCAGCGAGAACGAAGCGGTTGGCATCAAGGAGAAAACATGGCTAGCAAGAGAATGACCAAGACTGAATTTGTGGCCGCCGTTGCCGAGAACAGCGGGCTGACGAAGTCGCAGGCCGACGCGCCGCTGACTGCGATCAATGCGGTTGTGGCGCGTGAACTCGGCAACAAGGGCCCGGGAGAAGTTGTCCTCCCGGGCCTACTCAAGCTCAGCGTCGTGAACAAGCCCGCCACACCCCAGCACGAAGGTGTCAACCCCTTCACCAAGGAGCCAATGACCTACAAGGCGAAGGCGGCGCGCAAAGAAGTGAAGATAAGCGCCCTCAAGGCGCTCAAAGACGCCGTCTGAGCTCCTGAAGTTCGAGGTGAGGTTGCATCAGCGGGCGCTGGCGGCGAAGGGTGAGGCGCGTTCTTTCCTTCAATCCGTCGGCGCCGCCTCGCTTACCGCCGACTCGAGCGCCGTTAGCTGCCCGGAGACTTCGTTCAGCCCGGTGGCGACGCGCTGCAAGCGCTCCTGCTCCTCGTGGACAAAGCGCCAGTACGGCGCCATCGCCTGCCGCAATCGCTCGAGCCCTTGACCTAGCTCACGTGTGAAGCTCTCTTCCAGCGTTGCCGCCAGCTGTGCACGCAGCGCTTCCATCTTGGTGCGGAACTCACGCTTGGCCACGCCGCGCCGCCAAGGAATGACCGCCAGCCCGATCACGCCCACCACGCTCGCTGCCACCAGCCCGGTGGCATCGGCCGCAGCCGTCGCCAGCAAGGCCTTGAGTACCAGCCCAAGGCTGACCGCGCCGAGTTCGACCAACCCGACCATGGCAACCGATTCCCGTACAGCCAGCGTAAGCCGCTCACCCTCGGCAACTCGGTCATAGGAACGAAGGACGCCGTCCGCCTGCGCTCCCAGGCCCTCCAACAGCTCCCGCCGATTGTAGGCAAACCCACCTGCCGCCTCTCGCGACGCCTCATGCAGCGCAGGGGTTTCCCGCCGCCGGCCAAGCTCGGCCGCGGTCCGCCGCCACACGCCCAGCTCGCGCTCGACCAGCCAGTCGATGACCCCTTGGACATGCTGGGTGACAAGCTCGGGGGTGTCGGCGACGACCTCCTTCTCGAAAGCCGCCTGCATACGACGCCTTTGCAGCATATCGCCAATCCTGAGCAGGCGCATCCGGTCGTCCAGAAACGCCTCGCCGCGCAAGCTCATCTGCAGCAGATCGTTCTCGATGTACGCCCGATGCCGCTCAAACTCGGATCGAGTCTCCACTTCATAGGCGTCCCATTGGCCCTCCGCCATGCGCAGCGCCTCGGCATCCTCAGCCAGCACCTGCAGCCGCCCGGCGGCAGTAGCCCGGTAGTCTGCCACCAGCTTCCCAGCGACACCCAGGGGGCTGCGCAGCTTGAGTGCCACGAGTTGGGTCTGCGTCAGCGAGCTGCGCAGGTGGTCGCGGAAGCGGCGGAAGCCTGACGCGGCCGGCGAGTCCGGCGAGGATAGCCCTGCCTTGGCCGAGACCGGGAACAGCTCCGGATCGAAGTCGAGCAGACGCCGCACTTGCGAGCGCACGAACGTTTCTACCTCACGTCGGGCAGCCTCGCTCTCGAGCACGTCGTCCTTGTTGACCACGACGACGACCTTCTTCCCCCACTGGCGGATGCTCTCGAGGAAAGCCCGCTCGCTCTCGGTGAATGGCCGGTCGGCCGAGGTGACGAACAGCACCAGATCGCTGCGTGGAACGAAGTCGCGGGCGATCGCCTCATGCTGCCGCAGCACGGCGTTTGTCCCAGGGGTGTCGACGATGCGCACCTGGCGCAGGAGCTCGGCCGGGTAGCGCATCAACCGAACGTCATCCTGGACAAATTCGGGCGGCCCCGCCTGGCCATGTGCCAAGATGCACACGCGGTCGGTTGTCGGCGTCGGGCCCTCGGGCAAATACGCCTCGCCCAGCAGCGCGTTGATCAGCGCCGACTTGCCACTGTTGAACTCGCCGACGACGACCAGAAGGAAGAGCTCGTCGAGCTGCTGCAGCGCCCGGCGCAGGTGCTCGAGATCGGCAGGCGCCGCCTCCCAACCGGAGAGCACGTCCAGCGCGCGCTGCAAGACCGCCCGCTCTTCGGTCCAGATACGCTTCTGCTCTTCGTTCAGCCACTCTGCAAAGGTCATCATCGTAGATTGTACCGGAGGCGGCATCATCGACCTAGCTCCGGTCACGCCTGGCCGGCGACGCCACGGCTGACGGCGCGGCTCTTGCCGCCGAGCTTCATCACTCGGGAATGCCGGGCTCCCCGAAGGACGTCGGGGCGGTTTGGCGGGCGCACAGTCAGCCCCTTTCCAGCCATGGCCACCCTCCGAAGCTCTCCGAAGAGGGAACCCAACTGACTGATACGCGCGTCGGCTTGGTGACCTAATGTGGCCCGCACGACACACAACAACTCCCCACCCTGCTGCATTGGGAGGGGGCAACGGTTGAAGCTTGAGCGGGAAGAACGCATCTGGTGTGTGCTTGAACTCATGCTTCCCCCCGAGATCGTCCAAAGGGGGCCGGCTGTGGTTGAACGACGGCTCACGCGTACGCCTCCACCCCCGAGATTCGGGACATCCTTCGAGCCACGACGTCGCCGCCGAGCGCACGCACCCCGGCCTCTGCAAAGAGCAGGCACTGAGCGGCCAGCACGATTGTTGAACGTGGTCTCGGCCGGCCTCCCCAAGGCGAAAGACCCAGCTGGAACGGCGAATGCTCGCAATCCGGGGGGATGCAGGCACGCGGTCAATAGACGCCCCGGGGTGCCCGAGCGCCTTGGTCTCGATATCCGGCCGGAGCCCACACCGTCCCGATGGGTTGCGGGGTTGCCTGAGAGAGCCAAACGGGGGCCTTGTGAAGCCCCAGGTCGGGCCCGAACCGGATCTCAGACCAGACGCCAGGCACTCGGTCCGGCTAGAGGTTACGGATGCGCGTCGCCACCAGCATCAAGACGAGCCCAATTAGGACAAACCAAAACGCGTACTGGCTCAGACCGGCAACGTTGCCCACGTAGCCCAGGAGGCCAAGCAGGCCCAGGGCGAAAGCAATCCACCAGGTGATGTTCAGGGGAGCGCTAGGTTTCATGGTTTCATCTCCTTTAGTATCGACATCTCTTCGTCCGGTGTTCGGCCCAGGGGTAGGAGGGTCGAACCAACTGCGGGCGAAGTCAAGTTGCGCGGGTCCATGCCCCTGGTCGGCCGACGGGACCCCAACGGCCTCGAGCCAAGCCGCGCCGAGCATGCTGGCCCGCAAATCGAGATACGGTGGTTCGGGCTATCGGCGTCTCGAACCAACGATTCCACCCAGAATGAGAAACACGATCGCCACTCCAAGCAAGAAGCCAAGGTTGTACTGGCTCCCGTCGTTATGCACTTCGTACATCTGCCAACCCTGGTTGACGAATGAGAGCACGAGGGTCACCGGGGAAATGATCCCATGCCAGATTCCCGGGAGGATGCCGGCGACGCGACCGTACGCATCGGCTGTATCGACCAACGGGTTCGGGCCGGGAGTGTAGATTCGGATCGTCACCCCAGGCACGTCAATTTGACCGCTGGGAGCGGGAGTACCGGGAGTGGTCGGCACCGGCGTGTTGACCTGTGCGACGGTGCCGGGAGCACAGCCCGCGACCACGATAAGCATCATAGCTAGGAGCGCAAGAGTGAACAGCTGCTTCATCATCTTCTACCTCTGGCCTTGAACGGGCGGGCCTGTTGCGCAAGTGAGCCGCCGCATGGATGCAAGCCAGAAAAGAGGTTGCGGCTCATTACTCATTCTGCGGCTACTGCCCTCCGGCCGCATCCAACGACTGGGGAGTATCGATCTCCGCCATCTGGGGGAGACGCATGCAAGCACGGCGCATCGCCGGCTGCAATCCCGGACTCCCGGCCAGAACCCCCAGGGCAGGCCGCGGGATGAGCTCTTGAATCGGGGAATCTTCTCCACCCTCCAGGAAGCCGATGTGCTGATCGGGCGACGGAGGCTGCAGCTCACGACTGGAAGCCCCCCGCATCGCTCGCCGCTTCGTTGCCCGCCAGCGCCACGGGGCTTCTAGACGCCCTGCGCGGGGTTCCCACTTGCGTCTCCAGCGGCCTTCGGAGTAACATCGTCTCTGGCGCAGGAACAGGGTGCAGCTCGATCTCAACGCCCGGCGCAGGCAAGTCTTGCCTCCGTTGGGTCTCGACTGTTCCTGCCTAATTTCATCATTCACTCCTGTCAGAGGCTGCTGGCCGCTGATGAGTGAGGCTGGGCAATGCGGAACAACAGGGAATGGACAGGCCCCGGCGTGGAAACTAAGTCAGAGCATGGCCGGGCGAAAATCGAATCACACCAAGCCAAGGGCCTCTGTAAGAAGTCCCCCCCATGAAGCCGAGCTTGAAGCATCCCTCGCCAGGTGAAAACAGTGAGCGGTATCGCAGCATTTTCGATGCTGCCAGCGACGGATTGATCCTCACCGATCTGGACACTGGATCCGTGATTGAGGCGAACCCCGCAGCGTGCGCGATGCACGGCTACGCCCGTGAGGCATTCATTGGGCTTCTCCCTCCAGCCTTCATCCATCCCGATAGCCAGCACCGATTCGCCGACTTCACCCAGGAGCTGCGATCCGGCACCGTGCTCGAGGCGCTGGTCCAGCACGTCCGTCGGGACGGCTCGACGTTTCACGCCGAGTGGTGCGGGACGGCTTTCACTCTACTTGGCCGGCCGTGCATCCTGGGCGCCGTCCGGGACGTCAGCTCGCGCCTCCAGGCAGAGCACCGGCTCCAGCAGCAGGTCGAAGCCCGGACTCGAGAACAATCGGCGCTGCTGGATATCTCGCACGCCCTGGCCTCCACGCTGGAGCTCCAGCCGGGCCTGATCTTGGATCGGCTGCAGGGAATTGTTGAATACACACACGCCGGGCTATTCGGGCTTGCCAATTCGACACTGACAGCCCTGGCCGTGCGTGGTGCAGAGCAGCTGGAACGCGCCGTTCCCCTCCAGGTCCACTTGGAGGGTCCGGAGGCGCTGGCAGGCCTGTTCAACAACCATCGCCCGCTCCGCATCGCCGACATCAGCGGCGATGATCCGGCGGCGGCGTTTCTCCGCACACTGCTGAAGGGGGAGGCAGCCGTGTTGCTGGAAGGCGTGTGCGCGTGGATGTGGGTGCCCCTGGCCGTCAAAGGCCGGATCATCGGCGGCCTGGGCATCGCCCATGCCCAGCGGGACTACTTCACGGCCCATCACGCCGCCCTGGCCCTCTCGATGGCCGACCAGGTCGCGATCACGATGCTCAACGCCGAGCTGTCCGAACAGGCTCGAGACCTTGCCGCGCTGCAGGAACGCCAGCGCCTGGCGCGGAGCCTTCATGACGCCGTCAACCAATCGCTCTTCTCCGCCGGCCTGATCGCCGAAGTCCTGCCGCGCCTGTGGGACCGTGACCCGGCCGAGGGGCGGGAGTCGCTTGAGGACTTGCGCCGGCTGACGCGCGGGGCCCTGGCCGAGATGCGCGGGCTGCTGGCCGAACTGAGGCCAACGGTCCTGACTGACAGCAGCCTGGGCGACTTGGTGCGCCAGTTGGCCAACGCCTTCACCGGCCGAACGAACATTCCAGTCAGCGTGACTCTGGCCGGGGAGCATGTTCTGCCCGCGGACATCCAGGTGGCGCTATACCGCATCTGCCAAGAAGCGCTCAACAACATCGCCAAACACGCCGGAGCCCGCCGTGTGGAGATCGACCTACACTATGCCATCGGCGCCGCACCGGCGGATTCGTCCCTGGCACAACCAGGTGCGCCCAGGATAATCGCCGTCAGGTCGGTAGACTTGCAGATCCATGATGATGGCGTCGGCTTCGACCACGCCCCGCCGGCGGCCTCCGGTCATTATGGGCTGGGCATGATGCGCGAGCGCGCCGAAGCCGTGGGAGCAAAGCTGTCGGTCACCAGCTCGCCGGGATTAGGCACCGAAATCACCGTACACTGGCAGGATACCCCGGAACAGGAGGCCTGATGACGTCCCCCTCCCCACGTATCCGCGTCCTGGTCGTTGACGACCATGCAATGGTCCGCCGCGGGTTGGCGACTTTCCTCAAGGTCTACGATGATCTGGAATTGGCGGGTGAGGCCGCCAGCGGGCAAGCCGCCGTTCAGCTCTGTGTCGAACTCCAGCCGGACGTTGTTCTGATGGACATGGTCATGCCGGATATGGATGGCGCCGCCGCAACACGCTTGATCCGCAACCAGTCCACATCGATCCAGGTGCTTGCCCTGACAAGCTTTAAGGAGGAGGTCCTGGTGCGAAGCGCTCTGCAGGCCGGCGCCATTGGTTATCTACTCAAGGATGTGTCGGCCGACGAGCTGGCCGGGGCCATTCGCGCCGCCCATGCCGGACGCGCCACCCTTTCCCCCGAAGCTGCTCAGACGCTGGTCCATGCCGCCTCCCAACCACCGCTCCCGGGCATGACACTGACCGAACGTGAGCGCACCGTCCTGGTATTGATGGTCGAGGGATTGAACAATACACAGATCGCGGCAAGGCTGACCGTCAGCCCGTCCACTGTCAAGTCCCATGTCAGCAACATCTTGTCCAAGCTGGGCGTCGCCAGCCGGACCGAAGCTGTCAGCCTGGCCTTGCGTCACGGCCTCGTCACCTAACCCGAGCGCTCACCTCCCCCAACTGGCGGATGCCAACACTCCCCGGCCGATGGATGCGGCCGGGGAGTGTTGGATGCATTATGAGCGTATGACCCGCGTATTCTTGGCCGATGCCCAGCCCGATGAGCGCAAAGCGTTGCGGGCGATGCTGAAGGATCTCAACATGGAGATCGTCGGCGAAGCCGCCGACTGGTCAGCAACCCTGGCGAAAGCGCCGGCGACGAGTTTGGATATGTTGCTGGTGGATTGGGGCATGCTCCCCACCGGCCAGGGAGTAAAGGCATTGGCCGGACTGCGCGTAGCCTGTCCGAGTGCGATCGTCGTGGTCCTCATCAGCCACCTGGATGCCCGTCACCAGGCCGCTCTTTCAGCCGGAGCCGACGCATTCATCAGCAAAGGTGAGACCCCCGAGCGTGTGGCCGAACGCCTGCAGGCTGCAGCGGACAGCGTACGCGTGTAGCCCTTCCGGCGGGTCTCGGATGGGTGAGGCGGCTTGAAGATCACGACACATCGGGCGGCCTCGAGTGTGGCTCAGACTCGGGCAGCCCCTCTACGATGATCAGGAGGCTCGGCCTATCGACAAGGATCTGATCGAAGACAAGTGCAGATGAATCCAAGCGCAAGACATGCACGTCAATCCGTGCAACTCAGACTCACACACAGGAGACAAGAATGAACATCATTATCTACTTGATCGCTGCGGCGGCCGTCGGATGGGTCGCAAGTGAAATCATGCACGACCGCGCGAGCCTGATTATCAATATTGTAGTGGGCGTCGTGGGCGCTTTCCTGGCCGGATACTTGATCAGCCCCCTCGTCGGTGTCCCGCCGATCAGCGTTGGTGGTGCTTTCAGCATTGGCACCCTGCTGGTATCGCTCGTGGGTGCGATCATCGTGATCGCGATCGTCCATCTATTCCGCCGCAGACTGCGCTAGCTCTCTCGGGCTACCTGGGCAAGCAGGGGTGCATCACTGCACCCCTGCTAAGCGAATCAGAGGGATCCTCAGGGCCGCCACTTCTCTTAACGCCGGCCAAACCGGCCGTCAAAGACGGCGCAGACCCTAAGATCTGCATTGCCCATGGCAGCCGCCAATGTCCGGTGAGCCCGTGGCCCGCCACTCATTCCCACTAGAAGGGACAGCAACCATGCACATCACCAGAAACATCGGGATGCTCTTACTGGCCATCTTGCTCATCGCCTGGGGCCTGGCACAGCTTCTTGGGATTGGCGGCATCGGCGTGATCCTGGCGATCCTCGCCATTGCAGCTGGCATCTTCATCTTGCTGGGGCGATAG